>Ga0075423_10000635_pt1 | contig 28850 bp, 21 predicted proteins | sample SoiMethybrSBSTD2_FD_80114 | JGI IMG/M metagenome (GOLD analysis project Ga0075423, IMG submission 80114) | Bulk soil microbial communities from a Populus tree surrounding site in Tennessee, USA - Soil MetaG P. TD hybrid SBSTD2 | ecosystem: Environmental > Terrestrial > Soil > Tree plantation...
AGGCTCGCGGCCATCGGGGAGCGGCTCGACCGCCTCGACGGCCGGCTCGGCAGGCCTGACGGCGCGATCGAAGACCTCGGCAAGCGCATGGATGCCGTCGCGGTCGAAGTCGCGGGAACGGACGGGACTCTCCGCGCCCTGCGCGACGCCGTCGCCCGGCTCAAGAAGGACGCCTCGCGCGACGCCGCCATCCTGGACCGGTCCATCCTCAGGCCCTCGGTCCAGGTGTGCGGGCACGGAAGCGTCGGAGGCGGCACGCTCATCCGCTCCGACCGCGACGCCGATGGAACCTACGGCACGTACATTCTTACGGCGCTCCACGTCGTCCGGAAATCGAGCGACCGCGACGTCACGGCCCCGACGGCCCGCCCCCCGGTCCAGGTGAAAATCTACGGCGAGAGCGGCGAGCCCGAGTCGGTGGAGAGCGACCTGGTCCTCCTCGACGAGCGGCGCGACCTCGCGCTCCTGAAGCTGAGGTCCGAGCGCCTGTTCCCGGTCGCCGCCCGGCTCGCCTCCCGCGAGCGGATCCGCGAGACGACGGTCTTCACGCCCATCTACACCGTGGGATGCCCGCTCGGCCACGACCCCCTGCCCTCTTTCGGGGAGATCACGACGCTCCGCAAGGAGGTGAACGGCGAGCGATTCTGGATGATGAGCGCGCCCACCATCTTCGGGAATTCCGGCGGCGGCGTCTTCCATCGCGAGACGCTCGAGATGATCGGCGTCTCCGCGATGATCTGCACGTTCGACAATCCCGTCTCGACGCCCGTCCCCCACCTGGGGATCCTCGTGCCGCTCGACGCTGTCTTCGACTGGCTCCGCGACAACAAGTACGCCTTCCTCTATGACGTCACCGCGTCCGCCCCCGGGTCCGGTTCCGGAAGCGCCTCGGCCGTTCCCGCCTCCGCCCGCGAAAAAAAGTAGACCCCGTTTATCCAATTCGGTTGAATGGCCGCGGCCCGGCCGGTGTTTTTTGAGTGGGGAGGGACTGTTTCTCGACGCTACTTTTCAGGATCGACACCGATGACTTCTCGTGACAGGCGGAATCGAAACGTGCGGGGCCGGCTCGTCGTCCCCTCCTTCGCGCTCATCGCCCTGTGCGCGTTCGTCCATGCGTGCGGCGGCGGCGGGGGCGGCGGCGGGGGCGGCGGCAGCCCTCCCCCTCCTCCTCCCGTCCCCCCCGGTCCTTCCACGTTCCTTTCGACGGCGCAATTCCCGGCCAACGGGGCCACCAGCGTGCCGCTCGCTCCGCTGGTCCTGGTCAGCTTCAATGACATCGTCAATCCCACGACGGTCAACAATACCAACGTCACGCTCAGCGAGACGTTGAGCGGCAACCCCATCGCATCCACCGTGACGTACAACGCCTGCAACAACAGGGTGCAGCTCGTCCCCAATTCGCCGCTCCAGGTTTCGTTCCAGTACACCGTGAGCCTCACGTCCGGAGTGCATGACGACGACGGCGAGGCGCTCACGCCGATCACGCGGACCTTCACCTGCGGGCCGAACGCCGACAGCACCCGGCCCGTCTTCGACGCCTCCGCCCTGGCCGCGATGCCCGGTTGGACCAATCTGCCAAACGGCATGGAGGTCACGGTGAGCTGGACCGACGGCTCGGACGACACGAGCTCGCCGGCCCAGCTGGTTTACGAGATCTTCGCCTCCACGAATGGATGCTTCAACTTCGACGTCCCCAGCGCCACGACGATCATGGGGGCCAATTCGGCCACGCTGATCAACCTGACCCCGCGCACCCTGTACTCCTTCGCGGTCCGGACGCGGGACCAGGCGGGCAACTCCAGCCTGAACGTCGACGTGGTGACGGCGACGACCTTCACGTCGTTCACGACGAACGTGCGCAGCGTGGTCACCACGCAGTGCGTCGGCTGCCACCAGCCGGGCGGCACGGCCGCGAACGCCCCGTACTTCATCAACATGAACTACACGACCGGCCCTATGAATTACGCCAGCTGGGTCGGCGCGGCCTCGCAGTGCGCCACGGCCGCGGGCGCCGGTTTCGGCACCCGTGTCGTGGCGGGCGACGCCTCCACCAGCTTCCTGTGGAACAAAATCAGCGCGTCGATTCCCGCGTGCGGCTCCCAGATGCCCTTCGGACTGCCGCCCCTCTCCTCGTCCGACCAGGACGTGATCTTCGACTGGATCGAAGAGGGGGCCCTGAACAACTAATGCGCGCCCCCGCGACGTCGGTCGTCGCCGTACTCTTCTTCTGCGCGTTCGCCCGGACCGCGGCCGCCCAAGCCGATCCGACCCGGAAAGCGAAGGCCGAGGAGGATTCCTCCAAGTGGACCGTCCAGGGGACGCTCTTCACCGACATCAGCGCCGTCGAGGCCGACAAGGGCCAGCGGAGCCCCATCCCGGAAGAAGGCATCATCGGCGAGTACTCGCTCGGCGGCACGTACCACATCGACAAGAAGATGAGCGTGGTGGTCCGGGCCTGCCTGGGGTGCCACGATTTCCAGGTCCAGAACGCCTACGTCGACTGGGAGGTCAACGACACCTGGACCTTCCGCGCGGGGCGGATCCCCGTCCCCTTCGGCGGGTTCAGCCGTCGCACGAGTCCCGCCCACGTCGAGTCCTCCACCAAGCCGCTCCCCTACATCATGGGAGGCATGGTGCAGGAGAAGGCGTTCAACATGGGGATCGTGCCCGCCCCCTTCATCGACAACGGCGCGGCGATGAACGGCAAATTCTGGATCACCAAGACCACGGAACTCAGCGTCGAGATGGCGCTCGTGCGCGGCCTCAAGGGATTCCTCACGGACATCGATTTCATCGTCACCCGCGAACCCAAGGACTCCAACGGCGAGCCCGCCGTGGCGGGGCGCGTTCTCGTCACCGCCGATCCCGTGACCGCCGGCGTCTCGGCGACCTGGGGCCACTACGACACCGATGCCGATCTCGAGTACCTCATGGCCTCCGTGGAATTCTCGGTCCGCTTCGGCGACTTCAACCTGCGGCTCGAAGGGGTCATGCGGGACACCGACTACTTCACGCCGACGCTGGACATCGAGACGTCGCGACGGACCGCGTACGTGATCCAGATCGACGGACCGATCACCGACGGGCTCCGGGGCTTCGTCCTCCACGACGCGATGAAGGTCGACAACATTTTCCTCGGGCCGGCGGGCCCGGCCAGCGCCGCCTCGCCGCTCACGACCGACGACAACAACACGATCACCCGCTTCGCCGGAGGCGTCGTCTACTCGATCCGGCCCGGCCTGACGCTCAAGGGGTCGGTCGAATACTGGGACCCTTCCGACTTCGAGAAGGCGATCGTGGTCCACGTGGGGATCGTGGTCGAGTACTGATCGATGCGCCGCCCCGCGTGGCCTCTCCTGGTCATCCTGGTCGCCGCCGGCTGCGCCGCGGGGAGCGTGCTCGACCGTCCCTTCGGGCCCGACGGCCGGACGCTCCGCCAGGAGATCGCGACGTACCCCCCGGAACAGCGCGCGGCCTTCGCGCTCGCGGAGCGTCGCTGCACCCCCTGCCATTCGATGAACGAGCCCTTCTCCGCTCACGTCAAGGCCGGCGTCTGGCGCGCCGTGGTCCGGAAGATGTCCCGGAAGCCCGGCGCCGCGATTCCCGCGGAGGACCAGGAGAAGATCGCCGCCTTCTTCGAGTATTTTTTCGAACGCCGGGCCGCGTCGGGCCAGTAGACTCCTGCTCGTGACGTTCACCGTGCTCCGCGAGCGGGTGCGGTTCCGCGGCCGCGTCCTCACCCTGGTCGACCGCGACGTCGTCCTTCCCAACGGGCGACGGACGCGCCTGCACATCGTCGACCACCCCGGCGCGGTCGCCGTCGTGCCCGTCTTCCCCGACGGCGACATCCTCCTCATCAGCCAGTTTCGCCTCGCGGCGGGCAGGGAAATCCTCGAGATCCCGGCGGGAACGCGCGAGCCCGGCGAGGCGCCCCGGCGGACGGCCCAGCGCGAGCTGGCGGAGGAGATCGGCTACCGGGCCCGACGCCTGACGAAGCTCTCGGAGTTCTTCACCGCCCCGGGATTCTGCACGGAGAAGATGACGCTCTACCTCGGTCGCGGACTCGTCCCCGCCCGGGCCGAAAAGGACCCGGACGAGGTGATGCGGCCGCGCCGGATCCCCTTCCGGACCGCGCTGAGGATGATCGACCGCGGCCTGATCCGCGACGCCAAGACGATCGCCGGGCTCTACCTGGCGGAAAGGCATCTCCATCGCTGAGACGCGACATCGACGGAAAACCGACCGACTCTTCGGCCAGATCGCCCTCGGCTTGGGCATCCTGACCCAGGAGCAGCTCGACGGCGCGCTGAAGGTGCAGGCGGCGATGAGCCCCCCGCCCCCGCTGGGGCTCGTCCTCATGGACCTCCGCCTCGTCAACAAGGCCGACCTCGAGCTCATCCTCGCCGCCCAGCGGAAGATGGCCGACCGCCAGCGGGAGAAGGGGCAGGCGAACCGCGAGGACAACCTGTTCGGGAAAGTGGCGGTGCGCCTGGGTTACGTCACGCAGGAGCAGCTCCACGACTGCCTCGAGTTCCAGAAACGCGCCGATCCGGAGTCGGCCCCGAAGCTGGGCGAGCTGATGGTCCACCGGGGGCTGATCGGCCCGGCGCAGGTCCGTCGCGTCGTCGAGGTCCAGTCGGGCATGGCGGTCCCCTGCCCGTCGTGCGCGACGCTCTACAACACCGTCATGTTCATGCCCGGCTCGACGATCCCGTGCTACAAGTGCGGGACGATGGTGGCCGTGCCGGCGAAGTGATCCTTTCGTCCTCTTCCGGCCGGCGGGACCCCTTTTCACTTTTCATTGCACGATCTTGGTCTCGCTCGTTAGGATTCCCGGCCTGGGGCGTTCCACGACTTTCATTCCGACGTTTGTTGGACGAGTCCACGTGCAGGGGAGGTCCGCGCCATGTTGATTCTCCGTTTCTCCAGGGTCATGCTCTCGGGTCTCCTGATCCTGCTGTCGGGTTGCGGCGCCCCCGGATCCAATCCCACCCCCGAAGCGAAGCCCGTCCAGGAGATCCGTTCCCTGTCCGCCGCCACCGGGACGATCACCCCGGGATGGAAGGGAACGTGCGACGTCACTCCCTCCGAGGCCGCCTCGATCCTGTCGGGAAGCGCCTCCGCTTCGGGCGCGGAAACCGCGCGGACCCTGGCGACGGTGCGCCGGGCCGGAAACCAGTTCTACGTCGTGCACGTGGAGTTCAAGGACGCCGATTCGTGCGGGGCCTTCGAGGTCCCGGGCGTCACCGTCTTCCACCGGTTCCAGAAGTGGGCCGACCTGTTCGCGCCGGGGGACGACGCCACGCTCAACGCGATCGACCGGGCGCCGGGATACGTCTGGAAGGAATTCGGCGCGGATATCACGGAGCCCCCGCCGCCCCCGGGCCTGCCCGCGGCCAGCCGCGGGGCGTCCGAGACCATCGTCCGGGGCGGTGCGTCCGGCATGACGGGTAAGGGCGTCATCGTGGCGATCGTCGATTCGGGAATCGATTTCCGCCATCCCGACTTCATCAAGCCGGACGACACGGGAAAGCCGACGTCGCGACTGCTCTACCTCTGGGACACGACGAGCGACGATTTCGAGACGCGCAGCGTCGGGGGCAAGGCGCCCTTCACCTACCCGGGAGGCGCGTCGATCGGAACCCTCTATTCGCGGGACCAGCTCTCCGCTCAGCTGAGATCGAAGACGGCCGAGATCGGGCTCAAGGACAGCAACGGGCACGGCACCGCCTGCGCGGGAATCGCCGCCGGCAACGGAAGTGTGGACGCGCGCAACTGCGGCGTCGCGCCCGACGCGGACATCATCGGGGTGCGGATCGGCGGCACCGGGGGCCGCGGCCTGGAGAATGTCTGGCTGCTCGGCGCCATCTGCGCCTGGATCGACACCGTCGCGGGAACTACTCCCTGCGTGGTCTCCTGCAGCCTGGGGGGACACGGGACCCAGGGGCACGACGGCTCGGGCGTCGTGGAGCGCCAGCTCGACGCCCGTTTCGCCGCGGGGGTGAAGGGGCGCGCCCTGTGCATCGCCGCGGGGAACGAGGCGACGCACGGATTGCACGGCGAGACCACCTTCTCCTCCACCAAGGGGACGTTGAGATGGCGGACCGCCCCCCAGCGCAAGGCCCGGGTGGGGGTCTACTTCAAGTGCCCGGGCGACGAGGACATCAATTGCACGGTCACCGGTCCCGAGGGAAACAAGGCCACGCTCACCTTCAAGTTCCATCCGATCACGAACCAGTGGTACCTCGTCGTCGGGTCGCCCCCCGGCGAATACACGCTGGACATCACGTGCAAGTCGGGAAACCGGATCCAGGCGGACGCCTACATCTGCGCCGCGGACTCCTATCCCCGCTTCGTGGGTCCGTGCGCAACGGCGTCGAAGCAGATCGGGACCCCCGGGACGACGGGCCAGGCGATCACGGTCGGGAGCTACGATTTCAACTCCCTGCTCCGGATCGGCGACGCGGGCGTCGCCCACGGCCAGTCGGGCTCCGACAAGGAGCTGACCATCGGCGCGATCTCCAGCTATTCGAATCCGGGGCCCCGGAGGAACGACGACGCCATCAAGCCCGAGATCGTGGCGCCCGGGCAGTACCACATCACGTGCTTCCCCCTCGAGAAGTGCGGCCTCGACGAACAGTGCAAGCGCGATCCGACGGGAAAGTACTGCGCCGACTTCAACGGCACGAGCGCGGCCACGCCGTACTGCGCGGGCGTCATCGCCCTGATGCTGCAGAAAAATCCCCGGCTCACGGTCGGCGAGATCCGGAAACTGCTGCGCGATTCGGCGAGGGGCGACGACTACACCGGGGACCGCCCCAATTCCACCTGGGGTTACGGCAAGCTCAATCGGGAGTCCGTCCTCGCCGTCATCGCCGCCATCAAGGCTCCCTGATTCGGTCACCGACCATGATCGGATCACCCGTCCGCGCGGCCATCGTACTCCTGGCCCTCGGGGCGGCCCTCGGTCCCGCGGGGCGACAGGACGAAGCGGCGCTCGGGAAACGGGTCGACGAATTCTTCGCGGCCATCGCGAAAATGGATGTCGACGCCGCGATGGCTCCCTGGTCCGCGTCATCTCCCCACCTCGCCCGATTCCGAAAGAGCGCCGCCGAGGCGGCCGAGTACACGTCCAAGTCGCCGCCCGCCGAAATCAAGGTGACGCGCTGCCGGGTGGAGGGTGACAAGGCCGTCCTTACCGTGACATTCAAGGGGAAATGGTGCCGGGACGATGAGCAGTACCCCGACGAACCCGTCACCCTCTGGCGCCTCGAATTCCGCAAGGAAGAAGGCGCGTGGAGATGGTGGGCGCAGGAACCGGCGGCGCTGGAGCTGGCCCGAGCCCTGGTCGCGGCCGACTCGAAAGAGAAGCGACGGGAACTCATGGAGAAGAGCCGCGAGCTCGTCACGTTCCGCCTGTATGCCGTGACCGCCCAGGAGGGCCTCAATCTCCTGAACTCCGCGAGACCCGGTGAGGCGGTGCGGCGCTTCGAGGCCGCCGTGGACGCCGCGGCGCTCCTGGACCGCCCCGTGGTGATGTCGCGAGGCCAATCGTTCCTCGCCAAGGCGTATCTCGACCAGGGGAAAGTAGCCGAAGGCCTCGATGCCGCGCGTCAGGCGCTCGAGACCGCCGTGAAGTCCGGAAAGAAGTCGCCGTTGCCCTACGCGCACTACATTCTCGGGTTGGCCCTCTCCACGTCGGAGCATCCCGAGGAGTCCGAGTCGCACTTCAGGGCCTGCCTGGAGGGCGGCAATGGCGCGCCTCCGGACGTCATGGCGGAGGCGGAGGGCGCCCTCGGCCTCCTCTTTGACCGCCGCGGCGATGCGGCCGCCGCGCTGAAGTGGTACGAGGCGAGTCTCGAGCGGAGCCGGGCCCTGGATAGCAAGGTCCTCCAGGCCCAGGCCCTCAACAACCTCGGACTTTTCCTGTGGTCTCGAGGGGACACCCCGGGGGCGATGAGATCGTTCGCCAGCGCCCTCGAGCTCAGTCAGGGGCTGACCAACATCGAACTGGCCGCAGGGCTCCAGAACAATATCGGGATCATCCATCTCGAGGTCGGCGAGTTCGACGAGGCCGTGAAGTGCTTCGAAACGCTCCAGGGGGTCGCGAAGGGGATGGGCCGTCCGGCGCTGCAGGCGCAGACCTTGAACAACATCGGCCTGGCCCGCCTCCGGCAGGGTCGCAGCGAGGACGCCGCCCGGGCCTTCGAGGCCGCCCTCCCGATGCTCAAGGCCGATCCGCGCATGGCTATCTCGGTGCTGAGCAACCTCGGGCAGGCCCTGATCTCGATGGAGAATCCGGAACAGGCCATGGAAGCCTGCGTGGCGAGCCTGAAGCAAGCCGAGGCGCTCGGCGACGAGGCGGGATTGATCCCCGCCGCCTGCAACGTCGGCATGATTTTTCTCCTCACCGGCGACGGCGACAAGGCGCTCCGGACCTTCACGACCGCCCTCGAGATCATGAATCGGACGGGCGCCCGGAGATCCGAATTCGCGGTGCACCTGGGGTTGGGCCTGTCCCACGCGGCGCTCAAGGACCTCGACAAGGCGATCGAGTCCTTTCGGGCGGCGATCGCCTGCATCGAGTCCTCGCGCGCCGGGCTCCCCGGGCAGGCGATCCAGCAGAGCTTCTTCTCGGACAAGACCCGGGCGTACCACGGGCTCGCCTACGCCCTCCTGGGGCGGGGTCGCGAGGCCGAGGCCTTCGCGGTCGGCGAGCGGGCCAAGGCCCGCACGCTCGTGGACGCACTCGATGGCGGCAGGGTGAACATCGTCAAGAGCATGTCGGACGACGAACGCAAGCGGGAAGGTGCCCTCGAGGCCGAGGCGGGCCGGCAGGCCCAGCTCCTGGAGAAGGCGGTGCGCACCGACGACCAGATCCGGATCGCCTCAGAGCTGGAAAAAGCCCGCGGCGCACTGGAGGAGTTCCGGCGCGCCCTCTTCCTGCGCCGCCCGGAGCTCCAGGCGCTACGTGGCAAATCCGAGCCCTCCTCGCTGGCCGAGTTGAACGCCTCGCTCTTCTCCGCCGAGCCCGGGCTTTGCGTCCTAGCGTACATGTCGAGCGAGGGCCAGACCCACCTGTTCGTCCTCACGGCCGGCAAGGAGTCCGCCGCCCTGGCCGTCCACCGGATTCCGATCCGCCTCGAGGACTTGAAGGCGCGCGTCCGGGAATTCTGGGCCGAATGCTCCAAGGTCGGGGGAAAGTACGAAGGGCCGGGCCATGCGCTCTTCGATCTCCTCGTCGCCCCCGCCGGTGAGAAACTGGCGAAGGCGTCGCATCTCGTGATCGTCCCGGACGGCCCGCTCCTGGGCCTCCCGTTCCAGGCGCTCTTGGAACCGGATGGAAAACACCTGGGGGAGAAACGCGGGGTCAGCACCGCGCCCTCGGTCACCGCGCTGGCGAAGATGCTGGAGATCGGGGCGCTCCGGCGCGCCGATGCCGACCCGAAGCTCGTTCCGATCCTGGCCTTGGGCGCCCCCGTGATGCCCGAGGGATTCTCGGAGCTTCCGAATGCGGCGACGGAAGTCCGGGCCATCGCGGGCAAGGCGGCCCTGACGGGGAAGGAGGCCACGGAATCGCGCGCGAAGGCGGAAATGGGGCTGGCCCGGCGCATCCTGTTCGCCACGCACGGGATGTACAACGACACGGCGCCGATGTACTCCTACCTCGTTCTCACCCGGGACGAGAAGAACGACGGCTGCCTGTACGCGCGCGAGATCGCGGAACTCGACCTGCGCGCCGACCTGGTCGTGCTCTCCGCCTGCGGGACCGCGCGGGGCAAGCAGGTGGAGGGAGAGGGCATCGTGGGGCTGACGTGGTCGCTCCTCGTGGCGGGGGCGCCTTCCAGCGTCGTCACCCAGTGGCAGGCGTCGGACGAAAGCACCGGACCGTTGATGTCCGCCTTCTACGCGAATCTCGCGGGAAAATCGAAGGCCGATGCGCTAAGGCTCGCGCAGAAGACGATCCGGGAAGACGGCAAGCACAGCCACCCGTACTACTGGGCGCCCTTCATCCTCGTCGGCGATTGGAGACGTTAGCGCCGCCTTCAAGCTTCAACCAGCCGCAAGCCTTCAGATATCGCTCTTGCCGGGCCCACATGATCCGCTTCTTCGAAGGCGAGTGATCGTCGTAGCCGGCGAGATGAAGAATGCCGTGTATGAGGTAGCGCGACACCTCTTCCAGCACCGCCAGGCCGCGCGTCCCCGCTTCTTTCACGGCGTAGTCGGTGGAGATGACGATCTCGCCCAGCATCGGCGCTTCGAGGGGGAACGCGAGCACGTCGGTGTCGTAGTCGTGGCGAAGGAAACGACGGTTCGCCTTCCGCATCGTCGCGCGGTCGACGAACGCGATCGAGAGATCGCCGGCGCGGAGCTTCTCCCCCTCGATCACCGCGCGCGCCAATTTCTTCAGCCGCGCGACGGGCAGGCGTACGGCGGCCTGGAGGTCGGCGACCAGGATGCGGGCTCGGGTCACACCGGCGCCTTTTCGCGCGCCAGGTACGGCGCCAGGTAACGGCCCGTGTGCGACTCGGGGTGCTTTACCAGCGCCTCGGGTGGCCCTTCCGCCACGATGCGCCCCCCCTTCTCGCCCCCCTCGGGGCCGAGATCGATGATCCAGTCGGCCGTCTTGATGACGTGCATGTTGTGCTCGATCACCACGACGGTGTTTCCGCGGTCGACGAGCCGCCCGAGGACGGCGAGGAGCTTCTTGATGTCCGCGAAATGGAGCCCGGTCGTCGGCTCGTCCAGGATGTACAGCGTGTGGCCCGTCCCGGCGCGCCCCAGCTCGGTCGCCAGCTTGACGCGCTGCGCCTCGCCTCCCGAGAGCGTCGTCGAGGACTGCCCCGCCGCCATGTAGCCGAGGCCGACCTCGTCGAGCGTCTTCAGGATGCGGTGGATCTTCGGGAAGTTCGCGAAGAACTCGAGCGCCTGCTCGATCGGCAGGTCGAGCACCTGCGCGATGTCCTTCCCCTTGTACTTCACCTCGAGCGTCTCGCGGTTGTACCGGAGGCCCTTGCACTCCTCGCACTGGACGTAGACGTCGGGCAGGAAGTGCATCTCGATCACCTTCGTCCCCTGCCCCTCGCACAGCTCGCACCGCCCGCCCTTCAGGTTGAAGCTGAACCGCCCCGGCGAGTAGCCGCGCGCCTTCGCCTCCTTCGTCATCGCGTACAGGCGGCGGATCTCATCGAAGACGCCCGTGTAGGTCACGGGGTTGGAGCGCGAGGTGCGGCCGATCGGGGACTGGTCGATGACGACCACCTTCTCGAGCGCCATGTACCCGGAGATCTTGTCGTGGGCGCCCGGCTTCTCGCGGCCGCCGTGGAGGAGCCGGTTCAGCCCCTTGTACAGGACCTCCTGGACCAGCGTGCTCTTGCCCGACCCCGAGACGCCCGTGACGCAGATGAAACCGCCGAGCGGCACGCGCGCCGACAGGTTTTTCAGATTGTTCTCCCGCGCGCCCCGGATCTCCACGGCGCGGCCCGTCCCCAGATCGCGCCGGTTCCGCGGCAGCTCGATCTCCTCCTCGCCCGCGAGGAACCGGCCGGTGATCGAGCGCTTCTCGGCCAGGATGTCGGCGATGCGGCCCTGGGCGACGACCTCGCCTCCGTGGATTCCCGCGCCGGGGCCCATGTCCACGACGTGGTCCGCCAGGCGGATCGTCTCCTCGTCGTGCTCGACGACGACGACCGAATTGCCGAGGTCGCGCAGCTTGACGAGCGTGTCGAGCAGGCGCCGGTTGTCGCGCTCGTGGAGACCGATCGTGGGCTCGTCGAGGACGTAGCAGACCCCCACGAGGCCGCTCCCCACCTGCGAGGCGAGCCGGATCCGCTGCGCCTCGCCTCCCGCGAGCGTCGAGCTCCGCCGGTCGAGCGTCAGGTAGTCGAGCCCGACGTCCATGAGGAACTGGAGCCGGCTCCGGATCTCCCGGAGGATGAGCCGGGCGATCGCGCGCTCTTCCTTCGTCAGGTCGAGCGCGTCGAAGAAGGCCGAGGCTCCGGCGATCGTCATCCGCGCGACCTCGTCGATGTTCTTCCCGCCGATGAAGACCGAGAGCGCCTCCGGGCGCAGGCGCCGCCCCTGGCAGGCCGGGCAGGGAAGCTCGCTCATGTAGGCGAGGATGCGCCGCTTGATGAAGTCGCTCTCCGTGTGCTCGAACCGGTGCATGAGGCTCGGGATGACGCCCTCGAACCACGCGCCCCGCTTCTTCTCGTCCTCGGGCGTGGTCCCGTGGAGGAGGATGCGGCGGAGATCCTTGTCGAGCTTCTCGAAGGGCGCGGCGTACTTCGCGCCGAAGTGCTCGCAGAACTCGCGCAGGCGGCGGCCGTAGCGGATCGTCATGCGGCGGCCGAGGCGCCGCCACGGCTCGACGGCGCCGTCCTTCAGCGTCTTCGTCTTGTCCGGGACGATGAGGTCTTCGTCGATCTCGGGCCGCGTGCCCAGCCCGCCGCACGTCGGGCAGGCGCCGTACGGGCTGTTGAACGAGAAGAGGCGCGGCTGGAGCTCGCCGAAGCTCACCCCGCAGTACGGGCAGGCGTAGCTCTCGCTGAAGAGCGCGTCCTTCCCGTTCGCGCTGGCGATGAGCAGGCCCTCGCCCAGCTTGAGGGCCGTCTCGACGGAGTCCGCGAGCCGCCGCTTCCCGAGGCCGGGCTCGAGGACGAGGCGGTCGACGACGGCCTCGATCTCGTGCTTCTTGTTCTTGTCGGGCGTGATGACGTTCTTGAGCTCCTCGATCTTCCCGTCGACCCGGACGCGGACGAATCCCTCGCGGCGAACGCGTTCGAAGATCTCGCGGTGCGACCCTTTCTTGCCGCTCACGAGGGGCGCCAGGAGGACGAGCTTCGTGCCCTGGGGATAGCCCAGGATGGCGTCGACGATCTGCTCCGGGGACTGCTGGGTGATGGCGCGCCCGCACTTGTAGCACGTGGGCCGGCCGATCCGCGCGTAGAGGAGGCGAAGGTAGTCGTACACCTCGGTGCCCGTGGCCACCGTCGAACGGGGCGTGGCGTGGCCCGCGCGCTGCTCGATGGAGATCGTCGGGGGCAGGCCCTCGATGGAATCGACGTCCGGCTTCTGCAGCTGCTCGAGGAACTGGCGGGCGTAGGAGGAGAGCGACTCGACGTAGCGGCGCTGGCCCTCGGCGTAGATCGTGTCGAAGGCGAGGGAGGACTTGCCGGAGCCCGAAAGGCCGGTGATGACGACGAGGCGGTCGCGCGGGATGGAGAGGGAGACATCCTTGAGGTTGTGCTGGCGCGCGCCCCGAATAATGATCTGGGGGTCCGTAGTCACGTCGCGAGGGTCCATGTGAAACAGGTCATCGTAGCAAAGAGGTGGAGGAGAGGTCCAATCGAGAAGGGGGAGGTCCGGGAAGGCGCGGAACCGCCTACCTTCTCCGGTACGGGATGTCCTTGAGGTCGAACTGGATCTTGATCTCCTCGACTTCGGAGGGTTCCCAGACTTCGATGGCGGCGAGGACCAGGTCGGCCTTGAGGTTGCCCTCGACGCGGTACCGGGTCGCTTCCCCGCCCGATCCCTTTCCAGGAGTCCAGGTGAGGTCGGGCACGAGGCCGAGCGCGAGGTCCCGACCATCGGCGTCGCGGAGCACGACTTTCCCCACCGACGAGGGATAGGGAAGATTCTTCTCCTTCTTTCCCGAGGTGCGCGATTCGGCGATGTCCATTTCGATCTTGAGGCGGCCGGACGCGAGGTCGAACTGCTCCAACCGGATCCCCAGCCCCGCCGCGGAAGCCTTGGCCCCCTTTTTCAGGGAGGGTCCCCGGATCTCGACGGTCTTTTTCAAATCCACGACCGCCCGGACGGTGGCGACGCCCTTGCACGTCTTGACCCGTGTCGAGAGGGCGGACGGCGCGGGAGCGGCGAGATCGACGAGCTGGACGTACATCGGGTATCGCGCGTCGGGCTCCGGCAGGAGATTGAATCCTTTCATCACCACGGCGGAGCCGGGCAAACCGGGGCTCTTCAAGAGATCGGTGCCACGATCGTCGGTCAACGCGTCGTACGTGACGTAGGCGGCCGAGGTCACCACGCCGGGCGGACCGGCCACGTACGCCTCGCTCTGGAGGCCGACGGGCGGCTTGTTGGGCGCGGGGGTCGGGCGGACGAATTCGCGGATCAGGACGGCGTACCCCGAATTCATCGCCACGGGAGGCGGCGCGTACATTTCCCCGCGCACGACGACGCCCCATCGCGAGACGTCCCAGGTGATCTGCCCGTGCGCCTTGCAGATCCGGTCGACGGCGTCCCACAGGCTCACCCCTTCCGCGGCGACGGCGGCCGTGGCGTAGCTCGGCGGACTCCGGTTCTCGATCGGGATTCCCGTCTCCTTCTGGAGGTCGGTGAGCAGGCGCGTTACCAGGCTCTCCTCGGCGCCCAGGCGGACGAGGATCGTCTTGCCTTGAGCCGCGGCGAGCCGGTGATTGTGCTCGATCTTCCCGATCACGGCGTCGAGCCGGGACTTGAAATCCGCATCTCCGCCAGCCAGCGCGGCGCGCAAGATCGGCAGGGCGCGAATCCCGATCTTGACCAGCTCCTCATCGGCCTTTTTCCGGGCGGCGGAATCGCTCGATTTGACTTGATCGACCAGGAGCCCGACTTTTTTCGCGAATTCCGGATCGGGTTCCTGGCGGGGTCGGGGCCCGGCCGCCAGGAGGAGCGCGGAGGCGCACAGGGCCAGGATTCTCACGGACGGGGACATGGCCCCATCTTAACCGACGAGCCGCCTTGAGCCAGAATTCCGGGTGGGACGCCGTTTACCGCTTCTTGAACGTGAGGATCATCCGGTGGGCCTTCGGGAGGGCGGTCTGCAGGCCCTCGACCGACTGGATGACATAGGGGTCTTCGACGTACTGTGCGTGCTTCAGGATCTTCCCCGCGATCTTCGCGAGCGTCTTGATCGTGTCGCGGTCGTCGATCCATCCCTCGGGCGACTCGTTCGCCTTGAGCCAGTTCGTGAACGAGGATCCCGGGCTGATTTTCAGGCCGCGCGCGATGTCGCACTGGGCCTGGAAGAGGACGTACACCGAGTCCACCCAGAGGCTCCGATGCTCCGTGTCCTGGATGTCGAGCGAATAGTGGATGTCGAGGTCGCCCGGCTTGACGAGTTCCCCGCCGCTCGAGAGCGCCTTGCAATCGCGGCAATACAGGAAGTCCCCCTTGGGCATGGTGTAGAGCGACCCGCACTGCGCGCAGGCGTTCGGATCAAGCTTCTTCGTGCTGCTGGCAGTTTCCACGGATTTAAACCCTCCAAGCCGGTCCCATCGTCCGTTTTTTGAACGTATCAATTTGATACGCCGGGCCCATCAACATTTCAAGTCCAAAATAGGGGGCCTTAATATCATCTGAGTACGTCCTCCCGACCCCGGCGTTACAGGTTAAATATGCCTTTCGTTCCATTTCTTGGGGCTAATTCTGGATCTGCTGAGGCCGGAATCGGGCAACCGGGAACGGAATCCCCGCTCCTCCCGGGCCGGAGTTTGCTTTTGGGGCCCGCCCCGATATAATGCCGGTTTCGTAATCCCTTGGAGCCCGCGGAGCTCATGCCCCAGCGAGCCATGAACAGCGGCCGCATGGACCTTTTCCAGAAGTGCCGCAACTACACCCGCCACAAGGAGGCGGAGGCGAACGGCCTCTACCCCTATTTCAAGGCCATCGAGTCGGGCGCCGACGCCGAGGTGGTCATCAACGGCCGGAAGATGATCATGATCGGGTCGAACAACTACCTCGGCCTCACGACCCACCCGAAGGTGAAGGAAGCGGCCAAGAAGGCGATCGACCGGTACGGGAGCGGCTGCACCGGCTCGCGCTTCCTCAACGGGACGCTCGACATCCACGAGGAGCTCGAGGCCCGGCTCGCCCGCTTCATGCACAAGGAGAAGTGCCTCCTCTTCTCCACCGGCTTCCAGACCAACCTCGGGGTGATCTCCACCCTCGTGGGCCGGGACGACGTCATCCTCTGCGACCGCATGAACCACGCGAGCATCATCGACGGGTGCCGCCTGGCGTTCGGTCGCACGCTGAAGTTCAAGCACAACGACGTGAACGACCTCGAGCGGATCATCACCTCGGCGGAGATCGAGGAGGCGTCGGGATCGCACCTCGTCATCACCGAGGGCGTCTTCAGCATGGAAGGCGACCTCGGGTGCCTCGACCAGATCGTACTCCTGAAGAAGCGGTACGGCTTCCGCGTCCTCCTCGATGACGCCCACGGGATCGGGGTCCTCGGCGGGAACGGCCACGGCGCCGCGGAGCACTTCGGCGTCGAGAAGGACACCGACCTCATCATGGGGACGTTTTCGAAATCCTTCGCCTCGCTCGGCGGGTTCATCGTGGGCGAGACGGCGGTCATCGACTACATCAAGCACCACGCGCGCGCGCTCATCTTCTCGGCCTCGATGCCCCCCTCGGCCGTCGCCACGGTGCTGGCGGCGCTCGACGTCATCGAGAAGGAGCCGGAGCACCGCGAGCACCTCTGGAAGAACACCCGCAAGATGCACGCGGCATTCCGGGACCTCGGGTTCGACATCGGCAAGACCCAATCGCCCGTCGTGCCGATCATCATCGGGGACTTCGAGAAGACGATGGTCTTCTGGAAGGAGCTCTTCGAGGCGGGCGTCTTCGTCAACCCGATCATCCCGCCCGCCGTGCCCCCCGACCTCGCGCTCCTGCGGACGAGCTTCATGGCGACCCACACGGACGAGATCCTCGACCGGGTCATCGAGATCATCGGCAGGACGGGCAAGAAACTCGGAGTCATCTGATCGCCCGGGAGATCGGAAGGTCGCCCGCATCCGGCGGTTCCATCAAAAATTGCGCTTCCAGCTCCCGGCTTCCCGTTTCCAGCACGAGACGCCTCGAGGCGAGGCCAGGAGTGGGAAGCTGGACACTAAAGTCCGGATACGGGAAACTGGGAACGGGACGCGGGGGAGAACGAAATCGAAGAAACACCCGCCTCCCTGGCGAGGCCGAATGACCTTGAGCGACGCGTGACCTCCGACACCTGTCCCTCCTGCGGCGGTCCGCTGAGCGAGACCGACAACCGGTGCCAGAGGTGCGGGAGCGCGACGACGCGTCGCTACGCCGTCTTCTCCGGAGGCGGCCCCAGGGGCGCCGCCCCGGAAATCACCTTTCCCTGCACCGTTCCCGAGGCGCGGTTCACCGTCGGTGAGGAATGGACCCACGGCGTGCTCCAGCTGACCGACCTCGGCCTCTACTTTCTCGCCGAGCAGGACGGACCGTGGACGCCCGAGCGGCTCGCGGCGCTCATGCCGCCCGACCCGGGCTCGCCCCACCGCGTCGCCGACTCGTCGTTCTTCGTCCCCCTCAACCGGATTGACCGCATCCAGCACTCGCGCCTGACGACCTTCGCCGTCTTCATCCGCGGCCAGAAGAAACCCCTTCGCCTGACCCCGGAAGGGTGGAAACTGATGGACGCCTTCGCGGCCAAGTCGGGCATCCCCTCCCTATGAGTCTGGAAATCACGCCGGTCCGCGGGTCCCGGGATCTCGAGACCTTCATCCGCCTTCCGGAGTCGCTCTACCGGGACGACCGGACGTTCGTGCCGATGCTGCGCATGTCGGAGCGCCGGATGCTCGACGCCGCCCGCAATCCCTTCTACCTCCACGCGGAGGCGGAGCATTTTCTCGCCCGGCGGGACGGGCGCCCCGTGGGACGCGTCTCCGCGATCCGCAATCTCCGCCACGAGGAATTCCATCCTGACGACAAGGTGGGATTCTTCGGCTACTTCGACTCGGGGGATGATCCCGAGACGGCGAAGGCGCTCCTCGGGGCGGCGGAGGTCTGGGTCCGGGCCAGGGGACTCGGGAAGATCCGCGGCCCGGTGAATCCCTCCACGAACGATCCGTGCGGGACGCTCATCGACGGCTTCAAGTGGGCCCCCTTCATCCTGATGACGGGGAACCCGCCGTACACGCCGAAGCTCATCGAGGGCGCGGGCTACGCGAAATCGAAGGACCTCCTCGCGTACTTCCTCCTGCGGACCGACGTGATCCACGAGAAGATCCGGCGGGTCGCGGCGGAGGTGCGGAGCCGGGGCGAGGTGAAGCTCCGCCCCTTCGAGCTCGCCCACTTCGAGCGCGAATTGAACCTCGTGATGGAGCTCTACAACGACGCCTGGAGCCGGAACTGGGGATTCATCCCGATGACCCCGGAGGAGATCCGGTTCGCCGCGGACGACCTGAAGTCGATCGTCCTCCCCGAGCTCGCCTTCTTCGCCTTCCTCGGCGACCGGCCGGTCGGCTTCGCGCTCGCCCTGCCCGACATCAACCACGCGCTCAAGAAGGCGCGCGGCCGCCTCCTCCCCTTCGGCTGGATCTACTTCCTCAAGCCCTTCCTGCGGAAGATCCCGACCTTCCGGATCCTGGCGCTCGGCGTGCGGAAGGAGCACCAGCAGCTCGGGATCGGCACCCTCTTCTACGAGCGCTACATGGACGTCGCGAAGGAGCGCGGCTACGTCGGCGCGGAGCTCTCGTGGATCCTCGAGGACAACGAGCTCATGAACCGGCCCCTGCGCACGATGGGGGCAAAGGCGTACAAAACCTACCGTCTCTACGAGAAGACTCTAGACCTAAGTCCGGACCCAAGGCCCAGTTAACTGGCATCACGTGCCACTGTGTCTGGGTGGACTTACCCCTCTGCCTGCTTGCAGGCGGTGAGAATTGACTGAGAAACCCAAGGCAAGTAGAGTCACTATCCTAGAACGATTAGAGGCATTATGACTTCGCCTGATTCAGCCGGTAACTTGTGGCAGCAATTGGCCGGTAGTTCCATGCCACCTCACCTTCGATTCGACCACATCAAGAGCAACTTCTTTAGAGTGGTGCATTCGGATGGGGTGTGGATTGCTCCCTACGGTCCTTACTTGCATGTCACTTTCTTCAATGAACGTATCCCCATCCCTCAACAGACTACGCACAAGGTCAAACTGGATGGGAATTTTGATGCTGAAGACGTTGCAAAGCGTGTGGGGAGAGATGCCATCGTTCGCGAGCTAGAGGTTGACGTTGTAGTGAATCTAGATGCTGCCAAGGTGCTTCGGACACTCTTGGATCAGTCTATCTCAATGTTAGAAGCCAGGCTAGCGCGGCAAACGGGGCCCTAATGCAACAAGGTGGAGGAATCGCCGCTGCTCCAGGAACCAATCTGTCCGCAGGTTCATTGGCCAGTTCCATCTCCTCATGGTCCCTGTGGCTATCAGGAGGCGTGATTGTCGTATTCGAAGATGCCAATTCCCTGAAAAGCTACCGATCACTGATTCCAACCCAATTGGTCAATGTCGAAGCAGCCTTCATCCCAGACAGCTGGTTGGAGGTTGCCCTGCGAGAGTTGGAAGCAATGCGCCAGTTGGAAGCTAATTGGGATGGACGCGGTTCGGAAGCACCGAATGATCTGGCCCTCGCCAATAGCAAGCGCGTCTTGCTTCAATTGAGTGACTTGGGGTTTCCGCCTCGGTCCATCAATGCCTCTGCTGGCGATGGCATTGCGATCTACTTCCTGGGGCCTAACGGCCAGCGTGCTGATATGGAAATGTACAACTCCGGAGAAATCGTCGCTACCATAGGCGAACCAGACTCTGGACGCACCTTTGAATTGGCAAACGATGAGTCCGACATCAAGGGTGCCTTGGAAGAAATGCGGCAGGCCTTATATCGCTAGAAGAGCATGCCTGACCTGCCTTCACCCGTCCGCCCACTGGATCCAAACTTTCTTCCTGACGAATTGCTATTCCACAGGCTTTTTCACAACGAGGCGCTTGAAGGCAGGGTACTCGGAGCAGCTATAAGGTTGCCAAACCCGTCGTTCAATCGAGAAAAATACAGCAAACCGAGCGACGTCCTTCGTGGTGCTAGGCCGGGGCAAGATGTAATCGCGACTCTGAGAATAGGTGATATCCCAAGTGGCAACCTACCATTCGAGAAGACTCCCAAACACTACTTCAAGGTTGTCGATGACCCTACTCAAGATAATCCTGCGCATGCCGAGGTGCGGTTGTGTCGGCTCACAATAGGGTTCAAATCGAACTACCAAGTCTCCAGCAAAACCGGTGAAAAGCAGATTCGAGACCTACTCGCGTCTTTGATGAGGATCCATGAGATTCCAAGTACTCCTACCCTTTGAGATGCTAGCATGAACTCTCAAGGAAGGACCACCTGAATCCGATCCTTCGAAGTTTCGTTGGCGGTGGAACTCAGCCTCATTGCTCTCTCGGGTCAAGCACATCGCCCTCGATCGCGGCTACGTCGGCGCGGAGCTCTCGTGGATCCTCGAGGACAACGAGCTCATGAACCGGCCCCTGCGCACGATGGGGGCGAAGGCGTACAAAACCTACCGACTGTATGAGAAGAGCTTGTAACGGACGGAATCAGGAATCAGGAATTAGGAATCAAGAGACCAGAACCTAGAATCTGGTGATACCGCGGCCGAATTCGTCAGGGGAATCTCGCCCCAGGAAGACACCGTCATGTGGGAATCGCGCGATTTGATGGGTTGGAGGTGTGGAAAGCAGCCCATCAGGCGGCATTGGAAACCTACCGGATCACGGCGACCCTGCCGTCCGATGAACGATACGGCCTTGTCCAACAGATGAGACGGTCGGCGGCTTCCATTCCCGCGAACATCACCGAAGGATTCGGCCGACGCCAGCCTCGAGACAAGATCCGTTTCTACAACATCAGCCAGGCGTCGATAGAAGAGCTGAGGTACTACCTCATCCTGTGCCGGGATCTTGGATACGTAAAGCAGTACTCCGAGGTGAGCCAATACCTCGATTCGACCGCCCGCATGCTCAAACGGCTTGTCATTCGGACGTTGGACATGGGCCCTTCCTGATTCCTGATTCTTGATTCCTGATTCTTGATTCTTGATTCCTTCCCCTGATGCCTGATGCTTCCTCTCAGTTCCCCAGCACTTCCAACCCCGTCTTGCGCGAAAGATAGAAACGCCCCCGTCGCAGGGGCACCGGATCCAGCGGGTTGCCGAAGCCGTCGGTCGTGAGGACGAGGTCTTCGTAAACTTTCCGCACCGCGCCCTCCTCCTTGCGGGAGAGGAACGCCGCGATCGTCCCCTCCTCGGTGCCGTTCGGCAGCGTCCCGTGGAAGGTCGTCACGAAATAGCCGTCGGGACCGGGCCGGACCGAGAGGAGCGTACGCTCCGCCAGCGCCCCGCGCGAGAGGGTCGGAGTCACCGCCTCCCAGGCGCGCACGAAGGTTCCCTCCGAGACGCGCAGCGCCGTGAGGTAGGCCCGGCGGAGGCCTTGGACCGCGCCGGGAGCGGGCTTCGCTTCGTTGTACACGATCAGCGTCCCGTCCTCCTCCAGCGTCACGAGCCCCTGGAAGAGGCGCATCTCGGGAGACCCGCCCGACGTCGGCATCATCCGGTCCTTCAGCACGCCCGAGGTGGACTTCAGCTCCGCGACGAGTTTCTGGTCGGCGATCGTGTAGAGCTTGATCGAGGGGGGATTCGGCGCCTGCGGGAGCGACGCGATGGCCAGGTGCGTCGCGGTCGTCGCCAGCGAGTACGGATGAGACCCGGGATCATTGTTCTGGTCGAGCCGGATCGTGACGTCTTTGAAGTCGGCCGGCCGGTCCGCGCCGAGCCAGTGGTTCTTCAGCGTCCGGACGTTGCCCGCGTTCAGCTCGATGGTCCAGGCCATGCGGTTGGGGGGATCGACGTACACCGCCGGCGCCGGCAGGCCCGGCGTGCTCGAGAGGGCCACCCGCCGCAGTTCCCGGCCGTCGGATGCCGCGACCACGACGAGATCGCACGTCCGCAGGTTGTCCCGGAATCCCGTTACGATCAGGCACGCGCAGTCGTCGAGGGGATCGCCCGCGAACCGCGCCGACGGATGGGGGACGGAGACCTCGGACTTGAGCCCGAGCGCCCACGCCGGCTCGCCGTCGGAATCATCGAGGGCGATCACCCGCGTCTGGAGGTCGTCCCCGGTCGGCGAGTTGCGAAGCTCCTCCTCGGTCAGCGCGCGCGAAGGGGAGCGGCCCCGGCCGCCCCCGAAGTACTCGTGGACGAGCACCCGTCCCTCCGCGGCATGGACCGCCCGCAGCAGGAACCGGTCGCGCGCGGGACGGCTGACCCACCGGACCCGGCCGTCGGCGACGTCGAAGGCGGCCACGACGTCCTCCCACGCGACGGCGAGGGTGCCGTCGCCCGTGAAGACCGCGCCGCCGATCGCGGGCCGGTGCGCCGCGGGCCAGGCCTCGGACGTGACGTCGGCCTTCACCGTCGCCTCGCCGCGCCGGATCACGAGCGCGAGGCGCGTTCCCACCGCCGGGACTTCGGTCAATTGATCGAAAGACTCGCCTCCCGCCTCGGTTCCGTCGACCGAGAGCACGATGTCGTCCTTCTGGATCTTCGCCCGTTCCGCCGGCGATCCCGGGTAAACCCCCGTGACGCGCACCCCGCTCTTGTTCCCCCCGGCGTCGGTGAATTGGAGACCGATCCAGCCGCCGGGATGCGGAGCGGACCAGAGATTCTTCTTCGTCCGCACGTTCCACAACTCGACCGTGGATCCGCGCGCGAAGAATTCAAGGTCGGGTGACCACGCCGGGGGCTCGAGCCCGCCCGGCACGAGCAGGTCCCATCCGACGGCGAGGTGCTGACTGCTGGCGGCGGGAGACGGCGCATCCCACGTCGAGAGCGTCTTGAGCGCGCCCGGGACCGTCGGCGAAGGCCGGCGGCGGATCGCGGCGGCCGTGGCCTTGGACTTTTCCAGGTATTGCGCCACGGTCGGGCCCGCCTCGCCCTCCCCCATCCGCGTATCGCCGGTGAAACGGTCCGACATGCGCCGCAGTTCCTCGGTGAGCCGCTCGCCGTCGCCCGATTTCTCGAGGTATTCGTTGAGCTTGGCGTGCAGGATGGGCGTCCACCGCTTCGGGCACCGGTCCCGCAGGTCGCGCAGCGCCGTGGCGGCGCGCAACCACTGCGACTTCGCGGCCGCGCCCTCGGCAATCTTCCGGAACGCCTCGGCCGCGGAGGCGCTGTCGGGATAAAGATCGGCCACGGCCTTCAGCCCCTCGGGCGATCCCTCCGCGACCTTCGCGAGGTCCCGCTTCGCGGCCCGCTCGACCGTTTCATAGACCTCGGGGCCGTATTTCGAGACGAGCGCGGCGATGCGCGTCGAGGCGAACTTCCACGACTTGACCCAGACCGGGCCCTCGTCCAGCTTCAGGAATCCCTTGCGGGCGCGGCGGATGAGGTCCTGGTATTCCTCGACCGCCCGCTTCGCCCAGACGCGGCTCCGTTCCGGGTTTCCGTCCAGGGTCGCGGCCAGGCTCTCGCAGGCCTTCGCCAGGAGGCGCCCCGCCTCGGTGGAGGTTCCTTCGTCCCACGCGAAGTCGCGGGCCCGCCGGAAATGGGCGGCGGCGTCCTCGAGTTTGCCCGCGCCGGAGGCCTCGACTCCCCGCTTGAGGAAGATCCCGTGGAGCTCGGTCCGCACCTGGCGGGCGCGGTCGGCCCACGCGGGATCGCCCACGGCCGCGTCGAGGAAGGCGAGGTACCAGTCGGCGGCGTCCGACCAGCGGTCGTTCGCCTTCATCAGGTCGCCGTAGTCGAGGAGCGAGGAGGGATTGGGCGGGCTCTGCCGCAGCCGCCGGAGGTACTCCGATTTCACGACCTCCGAATCGGTGAGGATGCTGAGTCGTGTCGGCGAGGCGTAGATCAGGTAATTGCCCCCGCGCAGGATGTTGCCCCCCTCCCCGAGGGACCACCAGAGGTTGGCGTCGAACGATTTCCAGGACTTGACCCCGTAGAAAATGCAGAGGCCGCCCTTCTGGTCGGAGATCGACGGGAGGTAGAGCGTCTCGCCGTCGATGCACCCGCGCCCGGTGCCGTTGACGTTGGTCAGGGCGAGGCCGTACGCGTCGGGGACCTGGTCGAGGCGGTTCAGATCGAGGATGCAGGAATCCTGTCCCGCCCCACCGAGGACCAGGAAGTTCTCCATGATGCCGACGAGGCGGAGGAAGGAGCGCCACTCCCGCGCCCCGGAGGAGACCGTGTTGCACGCGGGCGTCGTCTTGAGCTCTCCGGTGGCGAAATCGGCGACCAGCAGTTCCGGCCGGTCCTGGGGGAGCGCGAAAATCTGGCCGCGGTAGAAGACGAGCGGGCTCGCCGGGCGGCCGAACGTCGGACGCTCGCCGGTCCGGTTGTCCTGCTGTACGGCGCGGGGATACTTGGTCAGCCACAGCACCTGGCCCGTGACCGCATCGAGGCCCGCGAGCACTCCGAGATTCGTGTGGGCGACGAGGAGGCCGCGATCCTCCTCGAGGACCGTCAGGCGGCTCACGAAATTCATCGAGCCGCCCATGAACCAGTTGCGCGAGGCCGCCACGGAGGCGAGGAAGCGCTCCCAGATCGGAATCCCGGTGCGCCGGTCGAGGCAGACCACCCGGCTCTCTTCCTCGGCCATGGGAGAGGTGCCGATGCCGATGTAGACGCGATCCCCGCGGACGAGAGGAGGCCCGGAGAAGGAGAAGTTTCGATCCCAGAACTCGAGCTTGCGGACCTGGTTGCCCGACTCGCCGAAGTCGGTGTCCCACGCGACCTGCTGCGTCCGGAGATTGACGCACACGAGACGGGTCGTGCCGTACAGCATGTCGGGCACTCCCATGACGCCGGCGCCGGGTGGATCGCGGGGCCGCTTTTCCGAATACATCGTGGCGAAGGCGTGCTCGCCGTCGATCGTGACGCCGACGTAGGGGCGGGTCCACGCGACCGTTCCGCCGTAGGGATTCTGGGGCGCCGCGGGCCGGGGAGCGCCCTCGCCGCTCGAGGGAAAGGTGAAGTAGATCCCTTCGTTCGGACGCGCGGAGGTGGCGCGCGAGGGGTCGACCGCGACGAGGCGCGACCCGTTCGTGAAGACCACCATCTCGAGGTCCCCGACTTTCCCGTACGCGGGCAGGTTGGAGTAGTCGGGCTGGAAGACGGCCATGCCGCCCCGCCGCTGGGGAGGATCGGGACGGCTCTCCGCCCCGAGGTCGTAACTCCATCGACGAATCTCGCTCCGGACGGCGATGAGGCGCGGTTCCGTGATCCATCCGGGCTCGCTGATCGAGGGCTCCCGGGGCGCCACGGCGGCCGGGCGCCCGCGAACCTCCGCGCGCAGGCCATCCAGGTATTGCTGGAGGTTGACGGGGCCGCTTCCAACGATCACCTCGCCCTCGATCCCCTTCTCGCGCGTGAAGGCCCGCACCTGGTCGAGGATCGATTCGTGTCCCCACGCCGCGGCGGCGCGGGCGAGCCGGGCGGCGGTGACCGCGCGAGGGATCTCGCTGTCGGGATAGTGGAAGAGCAGGCGGCTCCAGCAGTGGACGGCGGAGGGAAGGCGCCCCTCCTCGAGGTGGAGATTCGCCAGGAGGTCGAGGGCGTCGTCGGTGCGGCTCGAGTAGAACCAGGCTTCGACGATGTGCTCGAGGCCCTCGCGGTCGTTCGCGGCCCGCGCGCGGTCGAACTCCCGCTTGGCGGCGCCGTCGTACTGCCCGCGGTAGTAGCGGAGGGCCTCGGGCGGGAGGTCCGCGAACCGGCGGTTCAGGTACTCCACGAGGCCGATGTACCGGGTCGTCGATCCCGGGAGTCGGACGAGCTTGTGCGCCTTGCGCGGCTGGCCGGCCTGGGCGTGGAGGTCGAAGAGCCCCTTCCATTCGCCCGCGGCGCGGTACCGGTCAACCTTGTCGAGGAAGTCCTTCTTCTCTTCGTCGACGAAGACGGGATCGTCCTCCTGCGCCGAAGGGATCGGGTCGTGGAAGGCGGCGAGGAGGAGAACCGCGGCGGGAAGGAGTCGCTGGATGGCGTTCACTACGGTCCCCCGTGAACCGGCCTCGGCGGACGCACCTGATACGGCCCGCCCCATGCCTTATTAGACGCGGTGCCGGGGCTTCGCGTGGGTTTATTTGAACTGCCGCAGGAGATCGAGCAGGTGGCGGATCTCCTCGTGGACCGGTTTCGACTGCGAAATCACGAGCAGGCCGTTCACCAGGGAGACGGAGGTCGCCGACGCGTCCTCCCAGCTCTTGTCCCCGGTGTTCGTCCGGATCAGCTCGGTGATGAAATCCTCGGTGATCTCCGTCTTGGGCTCTTCTTCCACGGTGAAGGAGGCGCCCGCGAGGGCCGCGCCGGCGCCGCCGGGCGTCGTCAGCTCGACGCGCGGTCCGGCGAAGTCGTGGATCCGGAAGAGCAGGTCGCGGACGTCGTAGACGCGCGTGACCGTCATGCCCCCGAGCCGGGCCTTCGTGGTGATGAGGAGCACTCCGTCACGATAGACACAGCCCAGGTCGCGCGGGTTCAGGATCAGCTTGAGCGCGGTCTTGAGCGAGACGTCCTTCAGCTTCAGGGTCACGCGGGCGGGCTCCTGCCCCTCCTTGCCGACCTCGGCGTCGAGGTGGAAGTTGAGCCCGCTGTACTCCTGGATGTAGGCGATCACCTCGTCGAGCTTGGAGTTCTGGAAGTCGAGCGTGATCTTCATCGAGGAGAGGCGGTCCTTGATCTTGCGGATCTCCGAGGAGGCGGGCGAGTCCTCCTGGGCGGAGGCGGGAGCGGAGCCGCCGAGCGCCAGGATTCCGGCGATCGCGCCGGCCGCGATGAACTTCATTCGTTCCTCCCTTGCCAGTTTATCCTATCCGTCCCGGTCGCGTCACCCTCGCCGCTACTTATATTGGCGGAGCAGGTCGAGCAGGCGCCGGAGCTCCTCGTGGATCGCCTTCGACTGCGAGACCACGAGCAGCCCGGTCTTGGTCAGGTCGAGGTTGGTGTTCGCGCTGTCGTCCCAGCTCCGGTCGCCCGTGCTCGTCTTGATGAGGTCCAGCAGGAAATCCTCGCGGATGACCGACGTGGGCTCATCCACCGCCAGGCAACTGGTCAGGATTCCCGACTTCTTCGGGTCGAGTTCGAGCAGCGGGCCGGGGAAATCCTCGAGCTTGAAGAGGAGGTCCCGCACGTCGTAGACACGCGTCACCGTGAGGCTCGCGATCTTGGATTTCGGGGCGACGAGCAGGACGCCCTCGCGGTAGACGCAGACGAGGTCCCGGGGATTGAGGACGAGCTTCAGCGCGGTCTTCAACGTGACGTCGCGCACCTTGAGCGTCACCCGCGCAGGCTCTTCCCCCGATCTGGCGACCCCGGCGTCGAGGTGGAAGTTGAGGCCGCTGAATTCCTGGAAATAGGCGATCACCTCCTCGATCTTCGCGTCCTTGAAGTCGATCGTGATCTTCATCGAGGCGAGCTGGTCCCGGATTTTCCCGGCCTCCTGCGATCCGGCGGGCTCTTCCTGCGCGGCGGCGACTCCGCAAAGCGCGATCCATCCGGCCAGCGCCATCATCCTGGGGAGCTTCATCGTGTCCTCCGTTGTTGGCTGTTCCGGAGGATTGGATGGCGTGGAACGGGGGAGGTAAAACCGAATCGATTCCCGGCGCGAAGCTAGCTCGCGGAGATGGTGATGCGGAGGAGCACGCCGCGCAGATCGCCGGGCGCGCCGAGAACGGTTCCCGCCGCCGAGATCTTGCGCGGTCCCCGCTCCGAGGCGCGGGTCGCGGAGGTCCGCGTCGCCAGGAGCTGGCGGAGGAAAACCGGGAGGTACGGATCGAGCCCCGACCAGTCGATCGCCTCGACTTCCTTCAGCCGGCGCTCGGGGAGATTCGCCCCCAGCGCCTTCTCGGCCGCGCGGTTGTGGAGCAGGAGTTTGCCCTCGCGGTTGAAGACGAGCAGGAGCTCGGGTCCGTCCGGCATCGCCTGGGTCGCGAGCTCCGCCGCTTCCTCGAACGATCGCGCCCGCCCGCGGGCCTCCTCGAGTTCATCGGCCGCCTTGTCGAGCCTCGCGGCGATGTCCTCGACCGTGTGATCGCGCTGCTCGAGAAGCTTGAGGACCTTCGTCACATGGGTCTGGTCGCGCGAGAAGACCGCCTGGCCGCGCGTTTCGACCTGGCGCGATTCAAGATCGAAGACCCGCTGCCTCAGGCGGCGGTTCTCCTCCATGATCTCGTGGAGGCGCTCTTCATCCACGGCGCGATCCCCCCGGGCCGGTGTACCAGCTCACCGTCGTCCCTCCGTACTTGCGCCGGTCGGCCAGGCTCCCGCCCGCCCACGTTTCAGGCCGCGATTGTGTCGATCGGTGTTCCACGACCGCTTCCCCCCAGCTTCCCAGCCCCGCGACCGCCTTTTCGAGCCGCGCCGCCTTCGCGGGATCCTCGTACAGCGCGTACGGCGGATCGACGAAGAGCAGGTCGAAGCGGCGTCCCAGGGGCGCCGTCAGCGTCGGGGCTTCGAGCGCGTCCCCCTGGAGGACCTCCGCCCGATCGGCGAACCGCAGTTTCGCGAGATTCCGCCGGACCGCCTCGACGCACCGGGGGTCCGAGTCGATGAAGGCGGCGAACTCCGCACCCCGGCTGAGGGCCTCGAGCCCCATCGTGCCGATGCCGGCGAAGAGGTCGAGAACCACGGCTCCCTCCAGGCGATGACGAATCACTTCGAAGACGGAGGTCCGGAGTCGCGCGAGAGCCGGCCGGATGTCCAAACCTGGGACGGTCAGGAGTCGGGCTCCCCGGGCGGCGCCTCCGGTCAGGACCGCGCCGCCCCGTTCCAGCCGCGCCATGGAGTATACCCGGAATCAGGGAAGGGAGGTAGGCGCCGGGGCGTGCTCCGCCGCCCGGCGCAGGGCGGGGATCGACGCCACGCCGACCACCATGCCGACGACGAAAAGACCGAACAGGACCAAGACCACGGCCGCCAGGATGTTGAAGATCCGGCGGCCGAGCGGTCGGGGCGTTTCGTCAGTCATCGGGCCGTTTCGTCCTCCAGGATGGCCTTCCGCCTCA
>Ga0075423_10000638_pt1 | contig 28819 bp, 26 predicted proteins | sample SoiMethybrSBSTD2_FD_80114 | JGI IMG/M metagenome (GOLD analysis project Ga0075423, IMG submission 80114) | Bulk soil microbial communities from a Populus tree surrounding site in Tennessee, USA - Soil MetaG P. TD hybrid SBSTD2 | ecosystem: Environmental > Terrestrial > Soil > Tree plantation...
AGCGGCGACGCCGGAACGATGCCGAGACCGACTTCGTTGCTGACGACGATCGTCGGAGGCGTGCGCTTCCGCGCGACATCTGCCACACGCTCGCTGAACGCCTCCACGTCGCCGTCGTCGTCGCCGCGTTCGATCAGGTTGGCAACCCAGAGCGAAAGGCAGTCGACGATCACCGCACTCTCCGCCGGCACCGCGGCCAGTGCCGCCTCGAGCTCGAGCGGCTCCTCGACGGTCCTCCACGCCGCGGGGCGCTCCGCGCGGTGCGACGCGATCCGGGCGGCCATCTCGTCGTCGCGAGCTTCGCCGGTCGCAATGACGGTCACCCGCCCGCCCGAGCTGGAGGCGAGCTCCGTGGCCAGCGTCGACTTGCCGCTGCGCGCACCGCCGAGCAGGAACGTCAAGCTCACCGCGGCCGCCGCACCGGCACGACGACGAATCCCGAGCCGGGCGCGTCGACCACCTCCACCTCGGCGCCGTAGTGCTCCGTGATCAGCGGGCGCGTCAGCACTTCGTCGGCGACGCCCGCGGCGACGAGGCGGCCGCCGTCGAGGAGCAGCAGGCGGTCCGCGTACTGGCCCGCCAGCGTGAGGTCATGCATGGTCGAGACGACAGTCAGCCCGCGGCTTCCGCGCAGCCGGTCGACGATTTCCAGAACCTGTTGCTGGCGGCCCATGTCGAGCGCCGCCGTCGGCTCGTCGAGCAGCAGCAGAGACGCGTCCTGCGCAAGCGCCCGTGCCAGCGTCGCACGCTGTCGCTCGCCGCCCGAGAGCGTGTCGAGCCGACGATGCGAGAACGGCACGAGGTCGAGCTGCTCGATCGCAGCGTCGGCGGCACGCTGGTCGGCGCGACCCTCCGTCCCGAAGTAGCCGAGGTGCGGCGTGCGGCCGAGCAGGACGTACTCGCGAACGGTGATGTCGCCGGGGATGAGGGGTACCTGCGGGACGAGCGCGACCTGGCGGGCGAGCGCCTTGCGGGCGATCGCACCGGCGTCGTGCTCGAACACGCGCAGCCGGCCGCCGTAAGGGACGAGACCGGCGACCGCGCGCAGCGCGGTCGTCTTCCCGGCCCCGTTCGGGCCGATCAGGGCGACCCACTCGCCCGCCTCGACCTCGTACGAAAGCGCGTCCAGCACGACCGCCCCGCCCAGCGAGACCGACACCCGGTCGAGCGCAAGCGCCGTCACGCAGTCCGCCTGGTCGTGCGCAGCACCACTGCGAAGAAGGGCGCACCGAAGAACGCGGTGACGACGCCGATCGGAAGCTCCTGCGGCGCCAGCACCGTGCGCGCGATCACGTCGGCGAAGACGAGGAATCCGGCTCCGACGATCACCGACAGCGGCAGCAGCAGCCGGTAGCTCCCGCCGACGAGCAGGCGGATCGTGTGCGGAACGATGATCCCCACGAAGGCGATCAGCCCTGCGACGGCGACGGCCGCCGCCGTCGCGATCGTCGCCGCGACGACCACGAACAGCCTGACGCGCGCGACGTTGACGCCGAGGGAGGCGGCCTCCTCGTCGCCGACCGCGAGAACGTCGAGCAGCCGCCGATGCATGAGGATGATCACCCATGCGACGACCGCGTAGGGCAGGACGATGCCGACTTCGCGCCAGCCCGTCGTCGCGAGCCGTCCTAGCAGCCACGAGTACACCTCCTGCACGGTGTCGACGTGCTGCTGCTGGACGAACGTCTCCAGCGCTGTGAGGAACGACGCGATCGTCACTCCCGCGAGGACGAGTGCTGCAGGCCCGGCTGCAGCGCCGGCCGACCGGCCGAGCGCGTACGCGAGCACGACCGCGACGGCAGCGCCGATGAAGGCCGACACCGGCAGGAGGTCCCCCGTCAGGCCGCTGCCCGGCGCGTACGCGACCACCACGGTGGCGCCGAGGCCGGCACCGGCGGCGGCACCCAGAAGGTACGGGTCGGCGAGCGGGTTGCGGAAAACGCCCTGGTACGACGCCCCGGCGGCCGCCAGCGTGCCGCCGACGAGCGCTCCCAGGATCACGCGCGGCAGGCGGAGCTCCCAGAGGATCGCGTCGTCCGCGCCCGAGAGCGGCGAGTGCAGCCCGAAGACGTGCGCGAAGGTCGCGTGGACGACACTCACCGCTCCCAGGTGAACCGGACCGACGAGGACGCCGGTGAGCATCGCCGCCGCAAGGAACACGAAGGCGAGGGGCAGCCAGATCCGGCCCTCCCCGCGCCGCATCAGGTCTTGCGCTTCAACGCCGTCGCCACCGCCTGCACGAAGTTGACGACGCGCGGCCCCCACCGTGACGCGACGGAGTCGTCGATCCCGACGACGCGATGGTTCCGCACGGCTGCGATGCCGCCCCACCCGGGACGGCTCGCGACCGTTCCCGCCGACTGTCCGCAGCAGCGGGTGTCGGCGAGGACGATCAGCCCCGGATTCTGGGCGAGGATGTACTCGCCGGAGAGCTGCGGATAGCCGTTGGCGGTCGAATCGGCGGCGTCCGCGATGTTCCCGAGCCCGAAGAGCTTGTAGATCTTGCCGATGAACGTCTGCGAGGTCGCGCTGAAGTAGGTCGGATCGAGCTCGTGATAGACGGAGAGGCGGCGCTTCGGCACCGACGCGACCGCCTTCGCGATCGACCGCTTCATCCGCCGGACGAGCTCGTTCGCGCTCTTCCCGTGCCCGGTCACGGCGCCGAGCTGCCGGATCTGTGCGTACGCGCCGGCGAGGTTCTTGGCCGCGGGCTGGAGCAGCACGCGAATGCCGAGCTTCCGCAGTCCGGCGACGACCTCGTTCGGGTTACCGGAGAGAACGACGAGGTCGGGGCGGTAACCCGCAATCGACTCGACGTTCGGCGTGTAGCCCGAGAGGCTCGTGTGCGGAGCACGCTTCGGATAGTCGGACTGGTCGTCGACGGCAACGACCTGCTTGCCGGCGCCGATCGCAAACAGCGACTCGGTTGCGGTGGGCGACAGCGAGACGATGCGGTGAGGCGTCGCGGCCGCTACAGGTGCTACGAGCAACAGCGCGAGGGCGGCCCCGATGGCCGCGGCGACGGTGAGTCTGTGGAACACGAATCCTCCTTCCGCGAGGGGTTCGGCGTTCGATTGACCCGACGGCGGAGGTCTTCTGACTCGGGGCTCCCTCCCTCGCCGCCTTCCCAGCCGGAGGCCAGTGGCATGTGGCGCGGGAGCGTCTCCCCTCACAGCGGCGGGACCGTTCCGGACTTGCACCGGATTCCCTTGCCGCTCGCCGGTTTGTCGGCGGAGACTAGCATCGGCCGCCGATGGCCACGAGGTCACGCCTGCTGACGGTCTGGCTGCCCGTGCTCGCGTGGGCGGCGGTCATCTTCGTGTTCTCGTCGATTCCCCATCTCTCGAGCGGCCTCGGAGTCTGGGACACCGTGCTGCGCAAGGGCGCGCACATCACGGAGTACGCGATCCTGGGCGCGCTGCTCTACCGCGCGCTCGAACGCGAGGCGCTCGCACTCGCCGTCGGCATTGCCTACGCCGCAACCGACGAGCTGCACCAGCACTTCGTGCGCGGCCGGCACGCATCGCCGATCGACGTCGCGATCGACGCGGTCGGGCTCTCGCTGGGGATGCTCGTGTGGCTGAACGTGCGCGAGCGATGAAAGCGGTCGCCGTCGACCTCGCAGCGCTCGGAGACGTCGAGCCGCTCTGGCGCGACTGGCTCGACGACGCGGCGCGCCGCTTCCGCGTGGACGTCACGGCGCTGGACGAGCAGCTACCGAACTGGCGCAGGCTGCTGGAGCGCTTCGCAGAGGAGCGGGCGCCCGTCTACTTCCGGCGGGACGCCGACGTGACGGGAGCGCTCCGGGCAATGCACGCCGCCGGCGTGCGCGTCGGCGTTTACAGCGAGGTGCCGGCTGAGCTGGCCCGCATCGCGCTGTCGCACCTCGGCGCGGACGGCCGCGTCGACGTCGTCGAGACGGGGTCGGACGCGCGCGAGCGACTGCTGACGGTCCTCGGAGAGGGGACAACCGACGTGCGAACGCGCGCGCAGCTCGTCGCACTACGATGAGCAGCATGGAGCGAAAGGACGTCGGAGACCGCCAGCTGGACGCGCTGCTCGAGCGCCTCGACCGCCTCTGCGAGGAGATGCACTCGCTCAACCGCCACCTCGACACGAGCGAGCAGCTGCTCCGCATCGCGCGCGAGCTGTCGACGCTCAACGAGTCGCTGCAGGCGCTTGCCTACGCGGCGCTCGGACAGCAGGCGCCGACCGTTCGGCGCCGGCGCACCGGCTAGCTCAACCGCCGAGCTTGTAGATGCGCCCGTCGCCGGTCGCCATGTACAGCTCGCCCGCCGCGTCTTCGCCGAACGACGTCAGCGAGGCGACGCGGAACGGCTCCCGTTTCACATCGGCGGCGGCGCCGTTCTGGATGCGCAGGCTCCAGATCGTCCCCGAGCAGTAGTCCCCGAAGAAGTAGCGCCCGACCGCAGCGGCGACCCCGTGCCCGCGGTAGACGTAGCCGCCCGTGACCGAGCAGTTGTTGTCGGCGTGGCTGAAGACGTACACCGGTGCGACTCCCTGGCCGGGCCCGAGCGGCGTGTTCGAGTAGCGGGCGCGGCCCTCGTACGTCCTCCAGCCGTAGTTTGCGAGCCTGCCGATCGCGGCCGCGGGCCGGTAGTCGATCTCCTCCCACTCGCCTTGACCGACGTCGCCGACGTAGAGGTCGCCGTTCGCGCGGTCGAAGGAGAACCGCCAGGGATTGCGCAGGCCGAGCCCCACCATCTGCCAGCGCGCGCCGCGCTTGAGCGGGTTGATGCGGAGGAGCTTGCCGAGCCGTTGGCGCGGATTCTGCGCGCGGTTGCCGGGATCGCCGGCCGACCCGCCGTCGCCCATGCCGACGTACAGCAGGCCGTGACGGTCGAACTGCAGCTCGCCGCCGTTGTGGTTCGGGTAGGGCTGACGGACGAACAGAAGCTGACGGGCGGTCGACTTCAGCCCAGTTCCGTTGCGCGACCGGAACTCGACGACGCGCGTGTTGCCCTGCCTGTCCGTGTAGTCGACGTAGAAGCGGTGGTTGCGCTTGTAGTTCGGATGGAAGGCGACCGACAACAGACCCTGCTCGCCGCCGCTCGTGATCCGGTCGCGCAGGTCGATGAACGTGCGGCGCACGCGCCCGTTGATCAGGTACTGGATCCGTCCGGCCTGCTCGACCGCATACAGGCGGTTGGGCTCGGCCGGCGTCGACGCGATCGCCGTCAGCGCGCCGAGGCCGCTCGCGTACGGCTGGAGCGAAAGCTGGTGCTGCTGCGGAGCGAGCAATGCAGCGGCGGCGAGAAGCGTCGCGACCATCTCGGCCAAAGTACCCACGGCCGAGCCGATCGGTTCGCGCCTTTACCTACTTCTTAGATTTCGTGCGTGTCAGCGCAGCGGCGTAGGCGACGGCTCGGCCGGAGGAACCATCGGCATGTGCTCCCCGCTGCGTCCACGTTCGATGTCGGTCATGCCGGGGAGGAAGTAGGCGCCCAGGGTGACGGCGGCGCCGATGAACGCGGCACCGACGAGCGTCGCACGGACTCCCAGTACCGTGGCGACGGGCGCAGTCAGTGCAAACGACAACGGCAGGAGGCCGATCGAGATCAACCAGTCCAGGCTCGAAACTCGCCCGAGCAGCCGACGCGGAACGTGCCGCTGCTTGATCGTCGCCCAGACGATCGTGCCGGCGGCCTCGAGCGCGTTGAAAGCGAAGCATGCGAGCATCAGCTGCCACGCCGCGGTCGCGAGGCCGTAACCGGCGACGGCGATCGTCGCGAGCGTCCACGTCGCGTACATCACCGTCACGGCACGGCGTGGATGCCCACGCCTGCCCATGAACGCGGCCGCGCCCACAGCACCCGCTCCGCCGGCCGCAAGAACCAGGCCGAGCGTGCCCGGCCGCGCGTGGAGCTCGTTCTTGACGACGAACGGCAGGAGCACCTCGACCGGCCCCAGGAAGACGAGGTATGCAATCGCGGCCGACACCAGAGTTCCCCAGAGCCACGTTCTGGAGCGTACGAAGCGGAGGCCCTCTTTCAGCGCGGTCCCGGTGGACGATTGACCAGTCGCCGCTCGCGTCTGTGGCCGAACCGCGAGCACCGCGGCGAACGTCGCGGCGAACGAGAACGCGTCGATTGCGAAGGCGAGGCCCGTCGAGATCGCGAGAAGAGCTCCACCAACCACTGGGCCGATGAGGCGCAGCGCGATCGGCCGCACGAACTGGTCGAGCGCGTTGGCTGCCGGCAGCTCCTCGGCCGGTAGCAGGTCCGGGACGATCGCCTCGAACGCAGGCGTGAAGAATGCCGTCCCCGCTCCATAGATCGCGACCAGCGCGACGAGCTCCCAGAGGCGCAACGCCTCGGTGACGACGAGAACCGCGAGCACGCCGACCGCTACGGCGCGGAGCCCGTCGGCACACGCCATCACCCTGCGGCGGTCGTGGCGGTCGCTGACGACACCGCCGACGAGGAGAAACGCGATCGTGGGAACAGTCATCCCGATCCCGACGATCGAAAGCGCTATCGGCGCGTTCCACAACGCGTAGGTCTCCCAGGCGATTGCAATCAGGAAGACCCCGTCGCCGACGAGCGAGACGGTCATGCCCGCCCAGAGCACGCGGAAGTCGCGATACCTCAGCGGCGCGAGCAGGTTGCCGCGCGGACCCCCACCGGGTCGATCGAGGCCCTCGTGACTATGCTGCATTGGACGCAGGTGGCGACTCGAGCTCGCGCTCTGCCGCCCCTACGCCCGACGTTCCGAGAAAGTCGGTCAGGGCAAGGGAATTCATCGGCTTCGCGAACAGGTAGCCCTGGCCGAGCTCGCAGCCGAGCTCCTCGAGGGACTTCGCCTGCTCGGGCAGCTCGATGCCTTCGGCAACGACTTCGAGCGACAGGCTCGTGCCGAGCGCGATAATCGCGGACGTCAGGGCTTCGTTGTCCTCCGAGCCGACGAACGACCGGTCCATCTTGAGGATGTCGACCGGGAAGCGGCTGAGGTAGCTCAGCGACGAGTAGCCCGTCCCGAAGTCGTCCATGGCCAGCCGGATGCCGAGCGCCTTCAGCTCGTGGAGCTGCTGCATCGCGAAATCCGTGTCCGCCAGCATCAGCGACTCGGTGATCTCGAGCACCAGGGAGGACGCCTGCAGGCCGGTGGCGACGAGTGCAGTGCGCACGTCGCCGACGAGCGTCTCCGACTGCAGCTGGCGCACCGAGAGGTTGACGCTCATCGTCAGAGGCTCGGGCCGCGGGAAGAGCTCCTGCAGCCGCACGCCCTCGCGGCATGCAGTCTCGAGGATCCACCGCCCCATCGGCACGATCAGGCCGGTCTCCTCGGCGACCGGAATGAACTGGATCGGCGGGATCGTGCCGCGCGTCGGATGGTTCCAGCGCACGAGAGCCTCGACCCCGAGAATGTCCCGTCCGGCCAGCCGCACGACGGGTTGGTAGTGCAGCTCGAGCTGGTCCTGCGTCAGCGCATGCTGCAGGTCGGAGCGAAGCTCGAGGCGTTCGACGACACGCTCGTGCATCGTCGGCTCGAAGACGCGATAGCTGCCCTTGCTGTCGCGCTTGGCCATGTACATGGCGACATCCGCGTTGCGCAGGAGGTCCTCCGCCTCCGGTGTGTCGACCTCTTCGCCGACGAGGCAGATGCCGACGCTCGCACGCGGGAACACGTGCTTGCCGTCGATCTCCACGGGCATGTCCAGCGCGCGCAAGATCCGTGCGGCGGCGTCCGCCGCGTCCTCGGAGCCACCGATGCCGTCGAGCAGGACCGCAAACTCGTCGCCACCGAAACGCGCAACCGTGTCGGTCGGCCGCACTGCGATCTTCAGCCTGCGCCCGACCTCCTGCAAGACTTCGTCTCCGGCGGCGTGTCCGAGGCTGTCGTTCACGGTCTTGAAATCGTCGAGGTCGATGAACATGACGGCGATCTCGGGCACGCTGCGTCCCGAGCGCATCAGTGCATGCTGGACGCGATCGGAGAACAGTGCACGGTTCGCGAGCTTCGTCACCGGGTCGTGAAACGCCTGGTGTGCGAGCTGCTCTTCGAATGCCTTGCGCTCGCTGATGTCGCGGCTGTTGAGAACGATTCCGCGCACGTGTTCGTCGTGCAGCAGATCGGTGTGCTGGATCTCGAACGTGAGCGTCGTGCCGTCGCGGTGGCTGACCGAGCACTCGACTGTGTGCGCGTCGCCCGCGCCATGGCCGTCGAGTGAGATCAGCTGCGCGAGCAACGGGCGATCGTGCTCGCTCAAGAGCGCGTCGAAGCGGCTCCCTTCGACCTCGTCGACCCGATGTCCGAGCACCCGCTCGATCGACGGGCTCTGGTACGTGATGATGCCGTCCGCGTTGAGCACGGTGATCAGGTCGCTCGAGTGGGCGACGAGCGAGCGGAAGCGCGCTTCGCTCTGACGGCGGTGCAGATCCTCGGCGAGCGAAGCGCCCTCGACCGCCAGCGAGACCTGGGTAGCCAGCGCGCCGAGCGCGTCGACAAGGTCGCGCGCCGGGGTCTCAGGCGTCGACACGACGATCGCTCCGCGCACGTCTCCGCGAACGGTGAGCGGAGCGATGACTGTCAGGTGCGCCTCCGCAAGCCTGAGGTCACCGCGGACATGAGCAGGCAGCTCGGCGTGCAGGGTGCACCTCGACGCAGACGAAGCGCGGAGCCATTCGCGCGTCGCTTCGCCGACACGACCGCCGGCTGCACCGTCGGAGGACGCCTCGACAATCGCATCCTCCCCGGTGACGAGGACGAGCCGCACGGGCGGCTCAGCGTCGAGCAGCCGGTGGACGGCCGAGATCGCTGCTGCCGCGACCTGCTCCTGGCCGACGGCCGCGACGAGCTCGGCGCCGGCGGCGCGCAGCGCGCGCTCACGCGAGACGACGCGTGCCTCTTGACGAACGAGCCCCGCCATCCGGGCGACGACCAGAAGGAAGAGGACGGCGGAGCCCACGATGAGCACGAGCAGGTCCGGGTCATGGAATGCCTGTACGAAGCGAATGCTTGGCGAGATGAGGCAGGCGCCGCCCAGCAACGTGAGGCGCAAGGGCGTGAGGCGTGTGCGCTGATCTGCCGCGGGCTCCTCGAGCGTCCGCATCGACGGATGCAGCGCCGCGGCCCCCCAGAGCAGGTAGTAGAAGATCCAGCCGGCGTCGTAGACCAGTTGGTGATCGTAAGTGCCCTGAAGCAGCGCCAGGTTGTAGGCCGAGTCGACGGCGAGCAGCGACACGATGCTCGCGACGAGCAGCCAGAAGGCCGGGGTCCGGCGTCCGGCGTCGACGGCGAGGCGAATGACGCCGGCGAGCAAGAGGACATCACCGAGCGGGTACGCGGCGGCGATGCTCTTCTCGAACCAGGTCAGGTCGGCGATGTGGAAGTTCGGCGCGATCAGGAAGACCCACGACAGCAGGCCGACCCCGACCGTCAGGATCAGCGCATCGATCAGGGCGCTGCGGTCGGGGCGCGGGTTCCTTCTCCGGATCAGGAGGAACAGTCCCGCGATCAGGACCGGGTAGACGGCCAGGTAAAGGCCGTCGCCGATCGACGGGAATTCGACGTCGGCGCCGGTCAGCTTCGGATAGCTGTACGTATAGAGGTCGCCGCTGAAGAAGAGGAACTGACCTGCCGCGAAGAGCCACCACGCGGCCCGCGCACGCGGCTTGTGCATCACGATGCCGACGACGATCGCGACGACGCCCGAAAGGCCGAGCGCGTTGATGAGCGGACCGTTGCCCGCAACAGGCGCGAAGAAGAGATACATCCCGGTGAGCCCGGCCGTGACGACCAGGTACCAAAGCCAGGCCTTGTCGCGCGGGCTGCCGCTCACGAATGGGACGCTCATGCTGCCCGCTCGCTCGCGCCTGCCGGCTGGAGGTCGAACCTGTTTGCGAGCCGGCCGAGTACGTCCAGCAACTGATCCACCTCGGCGTCCGTGTTCGCTGCGGTCATCTGGATCCGGAATCCGACCTCGTTCCGCGGCACGAGCGGATACGCCGCGAGCGTGACGTAGATGCCGTTGTCGAAGAGGAAACGGCCGACTGCGTCGATGTCGCTGTCGCGGGCGAGAGGAATCTCGATGATCGGGAAGCCGGAACGGTTCGGTGTATGGACGCCGAGCCGGTCGAGGTAGTCGAGCACGACCGCCGTCTTACGCCACAGCGCCGCGCGGATCGCCTCGCCTCTGCGGTCGTTGATCTCGAGCCCGGTCAGCGCGGTCGCAAGCGCAGCTACCGGCGAAGGCCCCGAGTAGAGATACGGAGGCGCAGCCGTCTTGAGGAGGCGCTTCAGCTCCGGAGGACACGTGAGAAAAGCGGCGAGCGAGGAGTAGGCCTTCGACAGGCCCCCGACGAGCAGGACGTGATCGTAGGTCTCGCCCACGTGCTTGACGATGCTGTTGCCGCGCCGGCCGTAGGGGGAGAGCTCGTCGTCGCTCCGCTCTCCGATGACGCCGAACCCGTGGGCGTCGTCCACGTAGAGCAGCGCGTCGTACTCACGCGCGAGTCGGGCAAACTGTGGGAGGTCGATTGCGTTCCCGGTCATGCTGTTCACGCCGTCGACGCAGATCAGCCGCGGCATCGTCCCTCCGTCCCTGAGCAGCCGTTCGAGATCATCTGCGTCTTCGAACTGGAACCGCCTCACGGTCGCTCCGCGGGCACCGGCAAGCTGGCAGCCCTCATAGATCGTCTTGTGCGCCCGCGACTCGACGTAGATCGTTCCCGACCCCGCGAGCACCGGGATGACGGACATGTGGATCAGCGTGATCGTCGGGAGCACGAGCGTGTCCTCCGCGTCGAGCAATGTCGTCAAGCGCTCCTCGATCTCCTGGTACAGAGCAGGGCTGCCGAGCAGGCGCGACCAGCTCGGATGCGTCCCCCACTTCTCCAGGAACGGCGGAATCGAGTCGATGACCTCGCGGTCGAGGTCGAGGCCGAGGTAGTTGCACGACGCGAAGTCCGCAAGCCACCGGTCGCCCACCCGAATCATCCGGCCGTCGATCTCGTCGATGACAGCGTCTGTCATCGGGTTGGAGCGCTCGAGCTCCGCGAGGTCATGACAAGCAGCGAGCCACTTGTCGATCCAAGCAGCGGCGGTAGGCGCGGGCCGGGAGGCCGCAGAGGCGCGCGCAGACATAACGACACCATCGACCCGGGCGCGCTTCGCCTTTAACACCTCTTGCTGACAGATGTCAGCAAGAAGCCCGGCTCTCGTAGGCAGTTACTTCTTGAGCAGGATCTGGCGGAGCTCGTCTTCCTTGCCGGGCTGGAGGATCGCGAGGACCTGGTCGCCCGGCCTCAGCTCGGTCGAGCCCACGGCGATCTCGGCCTTGCCGTCGCGCATGACGGAGATCAGCCGCGATCCCTCCGGCAGCCGCAGCTTCTCCACCGTCTTGCCCGCGCTCGGCGAGCTCTTGTCGATCTGCACCTCGACGATCTCGAGGTTCTCCTTGCGCAGCTCGAGCAGGTGAACGAGATCGTGCTCCGGCACCTCGTGCTCGACGAGCCCGAGGATGCTCGACGTCGCACACACGGTCGGGGAGATCCCCAGCAAGTCGAAGTGCGGCTGGTTCCGCGGATCGTTGACGCGTGCGATCACCTTCGGGACGCCGTACTTCTCCTTCGCTAGCTGCGCGATGACGAGGTTGTCCTCGTCGTCGCCCGTGAGCGCAAGCACGAGGTCGGGTGGGCGCTTGATCCCGGCCTTCTCGAGGACGAACAGCTCCGTCCCGTCGCCGTTCATCGCCTGGTGCTCGAACTCGGCCTCGAGGCGCTCGAAGCGGTCGCGGTCCTGTTCGATGATCGTCGCCTCGTGGCCGTTGCGGAGCAGGGTGCGCATGACGTTCGCGCCCGCCTTCCCGCCGCCGGCGATCAGGACATACATGGTTAAACCGTCGCCTCCTCGCGCTGAGGAATCACACACGTGCGCACCGCATCGCTCAACGCGTCGATGGCGGTGGACGTCGGGCAGACCGTGCGCAGGCCGCGCGCGGTGTAGAACTCCGCCCGCGCCGGATCGAGGATTCGCACCACGGTGCACTCGATCCCGAACCGCTTCTGTGCGACCTGCCCGATAACAAGGTTGGTGTTGTCGCCGTCGGTGCTGACAACGACGGAGTCAGCGTCCTCGATCCCCGCCTTCCGGAGCACGGCCGTGTCCATGCCGTGGCCGACGATGAACCCACCGGCCCAGTCCTCTCCGAGGCGGTTGAGGGCGGACTCCTTCTCGTCGACAGCCGTCACGTCCCACCCTTCCGCAGCGAAACGCTTGGCGATCGTCGAGCCCACCCGGCCGCAGCCGATAACGATGAGCTTCACAGACTCAGCGTAGCTCTACGGTCAACCTGTGGACCCGTCGCCGTCCCCTTCCAGGGCGCCTTGAGGCGTCGCTTGCGACGCCGCTTAGAGGCCGTGCGAGCTTCGCTCGTGCGGCCGTCCTACCCCGGCTTCAGGGCAAACCAGCTCCGTCACCTTCGACCGCGCCTTGAGGCGTCGCTTGCGACGCCGCTCAGAGGCCGTGCGAGCTTCGCTCGTGCGGCCGTCCTACCCCGGCTTCAGGGCAAACCAGCTCCGTCACCTTCGAGCGCACCTTGAGGGAACGCGACGATCAAAACCTCGGAAGGGGCCTTCTTGAGGACGTAGTCGACGGTGGGGGAGAAGAACCGGGATTGGCGGCGCCAGCGCGGCGACGAGCCGAGCACGATCAGGTCCGCCCCCTGGTCGGCCGCCTCCTGGACGATCGCCTGGCCGATCGCGCGAGCGCGGACGGTGCGTCCCTCGACCGTGACGCCGTGGTCGGCGCCGAGCAGCTTCGCCTCGGAAATCGATGCCTCCGCTCGCTCTTCCTCGTCGACGAGCTCGGCGTCGAGCGGGAGGTCGAGCGGCACTCGGATGACGTGCAGAGCCTCGACCGACGCGCCGCGCTCCTCGGCCAGCTTTACCGCCGTCGCGATCATCTCCTCGCCGATCTCGCCGAGCTTCATCGGCACGAGGATCTTCGAGAACTCCGCTTCGGCGAGGCCGCGGTGCTCGTCTGCGGAGACGACCCGTTCCAGCAAGCCCTCGCCGCGCGACCGCCGGACCGCGACGTAGACGACGAGGCCGATCGCCAGCCAGGCCGGGCCGGCGTAGCGCGCGCCTTCGTGCGTCGCGAGCGCGATGATCCAGACCGCGAACGTCAGGATCGCGCCGACGAGGGACGGGATCGGCACGCGCCCGACGCTCAGCGGCACTCTGTACGGGCGGCGGCGGTCGGGCTCGCTGAAGCGCAGCTTGATCACCGCCAGCTGGGCGGCGGTGAAGGCGAGCAGGACGCCGAAGCTGAAGAGGCTGGCGAGGAAGAAGACAGGATGCGCCAGCACCGCCGTGCCGGCGAGGAGCAGGATCGCGATCGCCGCCGCGGCCACGATCGACTGCGGCGCGACGAGCGTGCGCTGCCGCAGCATCCCGAACTTGCGCGGCAACTGGCCGTGCTCGCCGAGCGAGTACGCGAGCCGGCCGAAGCCGGAGATCGAAGTCGTGGCGGCCGTGAGCAGGATCAGCGCACCCGAGAGCCCGACGAACACCTGCAGCGGGTCGCCGATGTAGCTCGGCACCTCGGTCCGGATCTGCGCCGCGACGCCGACGAGCGGCGCGCGCAGCCAGTTGCTACCGAGCAGCGTTCCGTGATCGGCCGGGAATGCCGAGATCGCCACCACGGCGATCGCGACATAGAGCACGACGACGAGGCCGATGGCGCCGAACAGCGATCGAGGCAGGTCGCGGCCCGGCCGGCGCGTCTCCTCCGCGAGATTCGCGACGGTCTCGAGGCCCGTGTACGCGAGCATCGCGAGCGGGATCGCGAAGAAGAGGGAGTGCCAGGTCGGCGACGTCCCGAGCGAGGTCCCGGCTCGCAGCGCGTCCGGCGAGAACACGAGCGCAAAACCGAGCCCGACGATCAGGAGCTGCGTCGTCAGGTCGACGAGGGCGACGACCAGCGCCCACCGGTGCAGCCGCGTCCGGTGCACGAGCCGCACGACGGCGATGCCGGCGATGACGAAACAGCCGATGACGACGTCCCAAGGGCGCTGCACCTTCGTGAAGAACGCGCCGGCGACATAGTGCGGGACGAACAACGCCGAGAGCGCGATCACGATCAGGTAGTCGAGGAAGAGGACCCAGCCGGTGACGAAGCCCCAGAAGTCGTTGAAGGCGATCCGGACGAAGGTTGCCGCGCCTCCGGTCTCGCGGATCGCCGCGGTCCCCTCGGCGTACGAGAGCGAGACGACGAAGAACAGGAGCCCGGCCGCGAGCAGGACCGCAGGCGCGAAGCCGAGAGCGTGCAGCGCGATGATGCCGAGCGCGAAGTAGATCGACGACGCGATCTCGCCGTAGGCGATCGAGAAGAGGGCCGGAGCGTCGAGGACGCGTTGCAGGCGAGGCAGCTTGCGTGCCACGCTCGGAATCTAGCGCCGGGCTCGGAGTAGATAGAGGCGCCCGAGGCCGAGCGCGATGAAGAGAACGCCGACCAGGTAGCCGAAGACGGCGCCGCCGTTGACGGTCGTCACGACGAGGAGCGCGATTCCGATCCCTACGAAGACCACGCCGAAGAAGGCGATGGCTCGGCGGTAGAGGTTCATCAGGCGGCTCTTCGGCCCGCCGCGACCATGACGCGGCACGGCGCATGCTTCAAGACGAAGTCGACCGTGTCGCTGAAGACGCCGCCCCTTTGCTCGGATCGCGGCGCCCCCATCACGATGATCTCGCTGTTCCGCCGCGTCGCCTCGTCGACGATCGCGCGCCCGGCGCTGCGCGCGCGCACGAGCCGCTCGGTCACGTTCACGCCGTAGAGCTCCCCGATCGCATTCGCGGCGTCGAGCGCTGCGTCCGCTCGCCGCGCCTGGTCCGCAGCGGCGTCCGAGTCGAGAGGCAGCTCCAGTGGGACGACGATGACGGCGAGCGCGGCGATCGTGGCACGCCGCTCGGTGGCGAGTCGTGAGGCAAAGTCGATCGCCTCCTCCGACTCGCGGCCCGGCCTGACCGGTACGAGGATGTTCCGGTACTCGAGCGCCGCGCCCGGACCGATGATCACCGGCGCGCGCAGCGTCTCCGTGAGCGACGACCGGAGCACGAGGCGGCGGTACACGACGTAGACGAGCAGCCCGACGACGAGCCAGGCGAGCCCCGCCCACCGCGGCCCCGACTTCTGCACCACGACGACGATCCACGCGGCCCCCGTGCCGATCGCGCCGAACACCGCGAAGAGCGGCCAGTCGACGCCGCGCACACGGAGGCTCGGGCGGAGCTTGAATGCCTCGGGATCGTTGCGGGTGTGCATACGCAGGGCGATCACGGAGAGGTGCGCCACGGTGAACGACAGCATCGCTCCGAACGCGTACATGTCGCCGAGGAACGTCGTGCGTCCCGGAAGCAGCACGACGACCGGGATGATCCCGGCGAAGACGACGAGCGACAGCCACGGCGTCTTGAACTTCGGGTGCAGGCGCCGGAACACTTCCGGCAGCTGCCGGTAGCTCGACATCGCATACGTGATCCGCGATGCCCCGATCACGCCGGCGTTCGTGGCGATGAAGAGGATCGTGGCCGCGAGGATCCCGACATAGACCTTCGCTGCGCTCAGCACCGAGCCGTGCAGACCGAGGTGCTCCACGAGCCCGAGGACAGGATCGTTCTCGAAGCCGCCCTGGTCGGGCGGTAGGCCGAGCAGCGTCTGGTAGCCGCCGTGAACCGCCTTCTGCACGGGCAGCGCGGACAGCGCGATCAGCGGCAGCGTGAAGTAGATGGCGAACACCGCTATCGCCACCCACGAGATCGCACGAGGGATGTCGCGCGGCGGGTCGCGCGCCTCTTCGGCGAGGTTCGAGACGGTCTCGATGCCCGTGTAGGCGATCATCGCGATCGGGATCGCGAGAAAGAAGCTCTGCCACGTCGGCGCGACGCCCCAGTGGATGTTCGCCGAGAAGACGAGGTGCGGATCGAAGATCAGCGCGAACCCGACGATCACGAGTAGCAGCTGCGTCGCGAAGTCGATCACGGCGAGGAAGATGTTCAGGCGAGCGGCCTCCTGGATGCCGACGATGTTGAGCAGGACGATGACGACGACGACGCCGACGCCGCCGACGATGTCCCACGGGTTCTCCCGCAAAGGGCTCCAGAAGATCGAGAGGTAGTGCGGGACGAAGAACGCCGAGATGGCGATCGTGATGACGTAGTTGAGCATCTGCGCCCACGCGGCGCCGAACGAGACGAGCTCGTTGAACGCGTGGCGTGCGAAGCTCGACGAGCCGCCCGCCTCGGGGTAGCGGACGGTTCCTTCTGCGTACGTCGCGGCCGTCGCGGCGAAGATGAGCCCGCTGATGACGAAGACGAGCGGAGTGAGGCCGAGCGCGATCCCGGCGACGAGGCCGAGCGCGTAGTAGATCGAGGAGCCGACGTTGCCGTACGCAGTCGCGAACAGCGCCGGCGTGCCGAGCACGCGCTCGAGCCTCTGTGCCCGCCGTCTGCTCCGCCGCTGAGGAGTCGTCGGCGTGCTCACGGCGTGAGCCTAAGGCAGAGGTCAGACCCTTTCGGGCAAGACCCCTTCGGGCAAGACCACGCCAAGGCCGGAGCGTAAGCCGGGCGAAGCCGGCTCACGCGGAGGCGAACTGATTCGACGGGAGCCCGCGCGCGTTCCCCGCGGAGCGGCGTACCTCAACTCGATTCTCGGCGCTAGCCGTGAATGGAGATGATCAGCGGAATGATCAGGATCGCGACGATGTTGGCGATCTTGATCATCGGGTTGATCGCCGGGCCGGCGGTGTCCTTGTACGGATCGCCGACGGTGTCGCCGGTGACCGAGGCCGCGTGCGCTTCGGATCCCTTGCCGCCGTAGGCGCCGTCCTCGATCAGCTTCTTCGCGTTGTCCCACGCGCCGCCGCCCGACGTCATCGCGATCGCGAGGAACAGGCCCGTGACGATCGTCCCGATCAGCAGGCCGCCGAGCATCCGCGGGTTGATGATCCCGACCACGATCGGGAAGAGGATCGGGATCAGGGCGGGCAGCAGCATCTCCTTGATCGCCGAGCCCGTCACGATGTCGATGGCGCGCCCGTACTCGGGGCGCGAGGTCCCCTCCATGATCCCCGGGTCCTCGCGAAACTGGCGCCGCACCTCCGTGACGACCTGGCCGCCGACGCGCCCGACCGCCTGCATCGCGAGCGAGGCGAACAGGAACGGCATCAGCCCGCCGATGAAGAGCCCCGCGATCACCCACGCGTCGCTGAGGTTGAAGCTGACCGCCGAGAGGGCGCTGCCGGCTTCCGCCTGGTCGTGGAGCCCGGTGGTGTACGAGTCGAACAGCACGAGCGCGGCCAGCGCCGCGGAGCCGATCGCGTAGCCCTTCGTGACAGCCTTCGTCGTGTTGCCGACCGCGTCGAGCGGGTCGGTGATCGCGCGCACGGACTCGTCGAGGTCGGCCATCTCGGCGATGCCGCCCGCGTTGTCCGTCACCGGCCCGTAGGCGTCGAGAGCGACGATCAGGCCTGTCATCGACAGCTGCGCCATCACGGCAACGCCGATGCCGTACAGCCCGGCGAAGTGGTGCGCGACGAGGATGCCCGCGGCGATGACGACCACCGGCACGGCGGTCGCCTGCATGCCGACGGCGAGCCCGGAGATGATGTTCGTGGCGTGACCGGTCTGGGACGCCGCCGAGATCGACTTCACCGGCCCCCAGCGCGTACCGGTGTAGTACTCGGTGATCGCGACGAGCAGGAACGTGACGCCGAGCCCGACGAGCGCCGAGATGTACAGGTCGGCGAACCCGAACTTCCCGTTGTCGAACGCCATCGTGACCGGGATGAAGCCGATCGCGGACAGGATGGTCGCGACGATCACCGCCTGGTAGAGGGCGTTCATGATCGAGCCGCTGCGGCCGACCCGAGCGAAGAACGTCCCGATCACCGACGCGATGATCGAGACGCCGCCGAGCGCGAGCGGATATAGCGCGAGGTTCGACGACGGGAACTGGAGGCCGAGCAACATCACCGCGACGGCGGTGACGGCGTACGTCTCGAAGAGGTCGGCCGCCATGCCCGCGCAGTCGCCGACGTTGTCGCCGACGTTGTCGGCGATGACCGCGGGGTTGCGCGGGTCGTCCTCGGGGATGCCTGCCTCGATCTTGCCGACCAGGTCGGCGCCGACGTCGGCCGCCTTCGTGTAGATGCCGCCGCCGAGTCGAGCGAACACCGAGATCAACGAGCCGCCGAACGCGAGCCCGATCAGGTCGTCGATCGCGGACTCCTGCGAGTTCCCGATCCAACCCGTCAGCACCCAGTAGTAACCAGCGACGCCGAGCAAGCCGAGCCCCACGACCAGCAGCCCGGTGACGGAGCCGGCGCGGAAGGCGATGTTCAGCGCGGGCTTGAGGCCGTGCCGCGCCGCCTCGGCCGTGCGCACGTTGGAGCGCACGGCGACGTTCATTCCGATGAAGCCTGCCGCCGCCGAGAGGGTCGCGCCGACGAGGAACCCGATGGCCGTTCCCCAGCCGAGCTTGTGGTAGAAGCCGAGCAGTAGGAAGGGGACGACCGAAACGGCCGCGATCGTCATGTACTGGCGCTTGAGATAGGCGGCCGCACCCTCCTGGATTGCCCGCGCGATCTCGCGCATGCGCTCGTTCCCGTCCGGCTGGCGCACCAGCCAGACCGTCAGATAGATCCCGTATGCGATCGCGACGCCCGAGCAGACGAGCGCGAACAGCACGGCGTGGTCGTTGAAGAAGCTCCCGACGATCAGTGTTCCTACCCCCTCACAAGGTCAGCGCCGAGTTGTCCCCGGCGCGGGCAGGTTTTTATCACATGCGGCAGGGCGACGGCCGGCTCGGCAGGCCGGCGGGCGCGCTAGGCGTCTTCGCTCTTCGCCCTGGCGGCGTCGGCGTAGGCGAGCTGGAGGTTCGACGTCACCTGCTTGAAGTCCCGGAGGACGTCGTCGCCGACCGACCCCTCCAGTACGGGGACGAGCGCCCGCAGCGCCTCGATCGCGAGCCGCGCCTGGTCGAGGTCTCGGTCCTCCTCGGACAGCCTGCGGTAGCCGAGCGACGAGACCGTGTAGAGCGTCTGCACTAGCAGGTCGGCGACCTGGAGCTTCTTCAGCTCCTCCTCGAGCTGACGCATCAACTGCTCGTCGTTCTCGGTCACGCAGGCTCCCAGAGCTCGAAACGGTTCCCCTCCGGATCGACGGCCCAGCCGAACCGGCCGAACTCGATCACGTGCACGTGATCGTCCACATCGACGCCGGCCGCGCGCAGCTGCTCGAGCATCGCATCGAGGTCTCGCACGCGGAAGTTGACCATCAGCTGCTGCCCGGACGGCCCGAAGTAGTCGGTGTCGCCGGCGAACGGCGCCCACACGGTCTGGTCGCCTTCGCGGGCGGTGAAAGTCGTGCCGTAGCCCTCCATGTCGATGCCGAGATGCTCCGCGTACCAGGCGCGGAGCGCGTCGGGATCGCGCGCGCGAAAGAAGACGCCGCCGATGCCGACCGCCCGCTCACCCACCGACGCGCTCCCTCGGCCGGCGGACCAGCTCGGCGAAGACGTCCCGCGCCGAGCCGAGCTCCTCGAGCCGCGCGTACTGGCGCTCCGATGCGTTCGCCTGCGGCACGGCGAGATACGGCGCCGCGCCGATCTCCTCCGCGACCGGATACACCCATTCGATCAGGCCCTCGATGCGCGCACGTGCGGGCAGGACCTCGCCGCGCTCGAAGTCGATCAGCCCGTCGGTGAGGCCGTACCGGATCGCGCGCCAGAGGTTCTCCTCGAGCAGACGGTTCGGGAGGTTCGGCAACGGCTCGCCTTCGTCGAGCGCGCGCGCGAACCTTGCACCGAGCGCGTGCATGAGCGCTGCGAGCGACTGCGCCTGCGCGAGGTCGGGTTGCGCGTCACAGATGCGCACCTCCACCGTCGGAAAGGAGAGGTGCGGCCGGACGCTCCACCAGAGCTGCGTATGCTCGTCGATCGACTTCGTCTCGTAGAGGAAGCGCACGTACTGCTCGAAGCCGGCCCAGCCGTCGTAGGCGTCCGGGATCCCACAGCGCGGGAACATCTTCGTAAAGACCTCCGTGCGGGCGGAGTGGAGACCGGTGACGGTGCCCTCGACGAAGGGCGAGCTCGTCGACAGCGCGAGCAGCTCCGGCAGGACGTTGCGAAACGCGTTGCACACTGCGATCGCGCGGTCGGCTCCGCGGATCCCGATATGCGCATGGATCCCGAAGCTGTTGTTGCGCCAGACGACGTACCGGAGGATCTCGTTGTTCCGCGCGTAGTGCGGCGTGTCGATGATGCGCTGGTCCTGCCAGCGGCTCCACGGATGAGTCCCCGTCGCCGCCACCGCAATGTCGAACTGCGCGACGAGCTCCTCGAGCTGGTCGCGGCGCTTGACCATCGCGTCGGCGACCTGCGCGAAATCGTCGCAGCGTCCGGTCTTGATCTCGATCTCGGACGCGATCAGCTCGCCGACGAGATGGTCGTCGAGCTCGGTGCCGGCCGCCGCGGCCTTCACCTCCTCGAACCTGTTCGTCAGCTCGAGCGTCTCGGGATCGAGGAGCGCGAACTCCTCCTCGACCGCGATGGTGAAGTCCTGTCCCTCCTCGAACGCCTCGCGAGCCGATCGGATCTGCTCGTCCGGGCCCAAACGCTGCGCGTCGCCCACTTGGCTAGCCTAAATGAAGCGTTAGCAGGCGCTCCGCGACGCTCGACCAGCTCCACCTCTCGACGACGGCGCGCCGTGCGGCCAGTCCGAGCTCGCGGCGCGTCTCCGCCGGCAGCTCGAGCAGGCGCCGCAGCTTCGCCGGGAGATCGTCCGTGAAGCTCGCGAGATCCCGGAAACCATCCGGATACTCCGCCTCGACGCCGGCCGCAACCTCCGCCAGGCCCGAGTGCCGCGCCACGAGCGGCGGCACACCCGCTGCTGCAGCCTCTGCCGCGACCATCCCGAACGCCTCCGGGAAGATCGAGGGGACCACGGACACGTCGGCGAGCGGCAGTAGATGGACGAGGTGGCGGTGCTCGAGCGGTCCGGTGAAGAGCGTGCCCGGCGGCGCCATCCGCTCGAGCTCTTCGCGGTAGTCACCGAACCCCACGATGACCGCGCGTGCGTCGAGGCCGCGCACCGCATCGAGCAGCAGCTGGACGCCCTTGTTGCGAATCAGCTTGCCGAAGTAGAGGACGATGGGGCCGTCACCGCCGAAGAACGCCTCGAAGCGCTCGGCGTTCCGGTCGTCCGGGAGCCGTTCGTTCGCGTTGTCCGCGTTCGACGGATCTTCGTCCGCCTGTCGAATCAGGTTTTCGAGCGCAACGTCGCGCGGCTCCGGATGAAAGAGCTCCACGTCGACGCCCGGCGGGACCTCGTACACGCGGTCGACGTGGCCGACGACCTCTTCGAGGACGTCCCGGATGTGCTCGGACCCGACGACGACCGCTGCTGCCGAGGCGAGCGCCTCACGCCCCCACGCCGATAGCTCGGCGTTCCCGCGCATGGAGTACTCCAGCTCGGAGCCGTGCGCCTTCACCGTGAAGGGGACGCCGACGGCGGCGCCGACGGGCGCACCGAGCAGCACGTGATTGGTGAAGACGAGGTCGGCGGGAAGATGCTCTCGCACGGCCGAGGCGTTCAACCCGACGTAGCGCTCGCGCTCCGCGCGGCTGAAGTCCTGCAGCAGCTTCGCCTCGAGCCCTTCGTAACGGTCGAGCACGAAGACGGGCAGCAGCCCGCCGACGTCCGGCCGCACCACGTGCGCGCCGCCGACGTCGTATGCCTCCGGATGCCGCTCCTGGCAGAAGACGACGACGTCGTGTCCGGCGCGGCTCCACTCGCGCGCGAGTGCGCGCGTATAGACGTTCGATCCCGTCCCGCCGAGCAGGTAGCCGTGCCAGAGCAGGATGCGCATCCTGCTCGACGCTACGTCAAATAGAAGTAGAGCGCGTAGAGCAGCTCGACGGCAGGGTTGGACGTGTGCACAGCGACGTCCTGGGGCACGTCGAGCAGCGCTTCGGAGTAGTTGAAGATGATCTTGATCCCCGACGCGACGAGATCGTCTGCGACTCGCTGTGCGTTGTCGGCCGGAACCGCGACCACGCCGACGATGATGTTCTTCTCGCGGATCGCACCGGTGAGTCGCCCGTAGTCGCTGACGGGGACGTGCCCCACGGTGCGGCCGACCTTGTCGGGATCCGTGTCGAAGACCGCGGCGATGTTGATCCCGTGCTCCGCGAAGATCGGCGAGCTGGCGATCGCCTGGCCCAGGCGGCCCGCCCCGATCAGCGCGATGTTGTGCTGCCCTTGCGTCCGGAGGATCTTCCGGATCTCGCCGAGAAGCGAGTCGATGTTGTAGCCGACGCCGCGCTTGCCGAACTTGCCGAAGGCCGAGAGGTCACGCCTGATCTGCGTCGCATTGATGTTGGTGTAGTCGGCGATCTCCTGCGAAGAGATGCGCTCCTTGCCCATCTTCTTGGCCTGGGTGAGCACCTGCAGGTAGCGGGACAGGCGCGCGGCGACGCCGACGGTGAGCCGCTCGCCGCCCGGCATCGTGGGTCGCGTCTCGAGAGTTTGTGACACCCGGATTCCGTTGTAGCACGCGGCGCCGGGCCGGTGCGCCGGTTAACTTTGTGCGGCGATTTTTCGCCGGAATGCAGCCGGATCGACAAAGTAGACGAACGCCCGCTCGCCGTCGAGCTCCACCACCGGCAGCCATTCACGGTAGGCGGCCTCCAGCTGGGGGTCGCCGGTGATGTCCACCTCCTCGAAGGGCTGTCCGGTCTCGAGCAGCACCGCCCGTGCCTTCTCGCAGAGGTGGCAGCCCTGCGCGTGATAGAGGACGACCTTAGGGATAGATCCCGCGCGTCGTCGTTGCCTCGGCTACGCGCCGCACGGCGAGGCCGTAGGCGGCGAGGCGCATCGAGACGCCGCGGCTCTCCATCGTCGCCCAGGTCTCGTTGAACGCGCGCGTGATGATGTCGTTCAGCTTGGCGTTCACCTCGGCCTCCTTCCAGAAGTACTCCTGGAGGCCCTGCACCCACTCGAAGTACGAGACGACGACTCCCCCGGCGTTCGCGAGGATGTCCGGGAGAACGAGGATCCCCTTCTCCTCGAGAATCTCGTCCGCGGACGGAGTCACGGGCCCGTTCGCGCCCTCGACGACGATCTTGGCCTTGACCTGCGCGGCGTTGTCGGTCGTGATCACCTGCTCGAGCGCGCACGGCGCGAGCACATCGCACTCGACCAGGAGCAGCTCCTCGTTCGTGATCGCCTCAGCGCCGCGGAAACCGGCGAGCGTGCCGGTCTCGCGCTTGTGCGCGAAGGCAGCCTGCACGTCGATCCCCTTCGGATTGTGCAAGCCGGCGGTCGAGTCGGAGATCGCGATCACGTTGGCGCCGTCCTCGGCGAGGAACCTCGCCAGGAACGAGCCGACGTTGCCGAAGCCCTGAACGGCGGCCGACGCTCCCTGGAGCGAGATCTGCTTCTTGCGCACCGCCTCGCGCACGCAGTAGAGCGCCCCGCGCGCCGTCGCCTCCTCGCGGCCGAGCGAACCGCCGATCGTCAGCGGCTTGCCCGTGACGACGCCGAGCACCGAGTGGCCCTTGTTCATCGAATACGTGTCGAAGATCCACGCCATCACGCGTCCGTCGGTGCCGACGTCGGGTGCGGGGATGTCCTTCTCCGGACCGATCTCGTTGATGATCTCGGAGGTGAACCGGCGCGTCATGCGCTGCAGCTCGCCCTCCGACATCGTCTTCGGGCTGCAGACGACGCCGCCCTTTGCACCGCCGAACGGAATGCCTGACAGCGCGCACTTCCACGTCATCCACATCGCGAGCGACTTGACTTCGTCGAGCGTGACGTCCTGGTGGTAACGGATGCCGCCCTTCGACGGGCCGCGCGCGACGTTGTGCGTGACTCGATGCCCCTGAAAGACCTGAGTCGTGCCGTCGTCCATCGCAACGGGGATGGAGACGGAGACGGCCTTCTTGCACTCCTGCAGCACGTTGACGAGATTCGGGTCGATCGCGAAGACCTTGGCGACCCGGCGCAGCTGCTCGCGGGCGATCTCGAACGGGTTCTCTCGGAGATGCGAGACGGGGGCGTCGACAGTCGTCACTTCAACTCCTTTTTCCTCGCAAATCGGGGCATTTGGGCTGGGCGGGCGGAGCCTACTTGATGGTGAAGGTCACCGTCCTGATCGTCGGCGGACCGGGCTCGGTGCCGTACGCGAGCAGGCGCAGCTGGTAATCGCCGCTCGGGAGGACTTGCCCCGTGGGGTCACGTCCGGTGACGCCGAACGAGTAGCGGCCGGGGAGCACGTCACGCAACCGCGCAAGCAGCCCGATGCGACCACCGCCGGGGCTCCACAGATCGAGATCGAGACGCGACAGCGGCTGCACCGCTGCACGCCCCGCAACATCCCGCACCGAGCCGGCGACGAAGCTGAGCAGCGCAGGCGCGGCATCCGACGGGCGGAACGCTCGAATGGAGAGACGGACCGCCGCGAGCCCCGGGGTTGCCCGCGGCCCGAACAGGATCGTCCACGGCACGTGCACTTCTCCACCCGCGGCCGGCGTCGCGACGAAGCGGCCTTCGACGGGCGCGGTTCCCTGCGGCTTCGCCGACACACGCGCACGGATGTGCACGCGCACGGTGCGTCCGGAGGCAAGCGAGACGCGCAGCGGCCTGATGTCGAACTCCACCGGCGCCGCTCCCTCACGCGTCACGTCCGTGTGGAAGTCGAGGATCACGCGCCGGAACGAGACGTTGCGGATCGCGACGACCTGGCCCGCATGCCACTTCGCGCTCGTCGCCCGCCCGAACGCGAGCGACGCCGGCGCGGCCGCGACCTCCGTCGCAGTCGCGCCGCCGACGTCGACGAGGCCGGCGCCCTGCGCGCTGACGAAGTCGTCGGCGAGCGGACGCGCGGAGCCGACGATGAGCCCCTTGAGCGCGTCGGCATCGAGATACGGACGTGCCTGCGCGAGCAGTGCGGCGCCGCCCGCGACAAGCGCAGCGGCGACGCTCGTGCCGTTCACGGTGCCGTAGCGCGCAGAGCCGTCGCCGTTCGACCCGGGCTCGGCCGTTTCGAGCGCGACGCCGGGAGCGACGACGTCCGGCTTCACACGGCCGTCGAATGCGAGCCCCGAGGACGAGAACTGCGCGACGCGTCCCTCCCCCGCGTTCGAGGTCGTGCGAACCGACCCGAGCGACACGGTCCCTTGCAGCCCGTGCCGCAGTCGCGTCAGCAACCGCGCCGCGACGTCGTCGGAGATCGACACCGCGGGGATCGGCCCGTTCTGGTCGAGGCTGATCCCGCCGGCGGGGAGATCGGCGCCGTAGAAGAGCACCGCGACCGCACCGGCCCGCGCCGCGTTGACGAGGCTCCCGTTCGGGTCCGAACCGGTGGGCAGCACGGCCGCGCGGCCGGCGACGAGGCTGACGCCGCGCTGATCGAAGAAGTCGAGCAGCGGGACGGCGCCGCGGTATCCGACCGGTGCCGTCGACTGCGCCCGCGGGGCTCCGATCCCGACGTCGAGCGCTCTGCCCGGGGAGACGGCGCTCGCGAGCGGCCGCGTCCCGTCGAAGTCCACGTGCAGGCCGTCCCGCAGGACGACGCGAGCCTCGCCGTAGCGCGGACGCAAGTCGAGCGCCCCGACTGTGAGGGCGGCGGGCGCGCCGCCGGGCCCGGCGATGCTGCCGTAGCCCGGACCGACGGGCCCGTCGTTGCCCGCGGGGGCGACCACGAGCGTGTCGAGCCGCACCGCACCGGCAGCCGCGCGCGCGAGCGGGCCGTCCGCGAAGCCGTCGAACGGCTGCGCGACGCCCACCAGCGCGATGCGCGCCGCGTCGTGCGCATCGCCGTCGCCGTTCGGGTCGACGGCGCGCTCGAGGCCCGCGAGCACCTGGTCGGTGCGGGCGTAGACGGCCCAGCGCGCCGACGCGTCGCGCTGCCAGCCGGCGACGCGGATCGGCAACAGCGTGGCGCCCGGCGCGACTCCGGCGAGCGCACCCGGTCCACCGGAGCCCACGAGCAGGCCGGCCATCTCCGTCCCGTGCGCCTCGAGCTCGGCCGGGGCGTCCGGCTCCGGCGCGGCCGACGCGTCGGGATCTCCTCCGACGATGTCGACGCCCGCCGTCACGCGTCCGCGCAGGAAGGGATGGGCCCGGTCGACGCCCGTGTCGAGGAGCGCGACCGAGACACCCCGGCCGTCGCGATCGGAGAGCGCGATCTGCGGGCGCTCGCCGAACTGCGACCCGAGGTCGATCGTCGCGGGGTACGCGGCCCGCACGGGGTAGACCCCGGCAACCTCCGGTGCGCGCTCGAGCACTGCGATCCCACGCGCGTCGAAGGCGGCCGAGAAGCCGTTGATCGTGTGCGTGTAGCTGAACTCCGGTTGGACGACGACGCCCTGCACGCGCAGCCGCGCGACGAGCAGCTTCTGGGCGGCGAGCGCGCTCTCCGTCCAGCGCTGCTCTTCCTCACCTGTGGCGAGCCCGCCGGCATTGCCGACACGGTCGGCGAGCGCAGCGGCCTTCAGCAGGACGATCACTCGCTGCCCGACGGCGACGCGCGGACGCTGCGCACCTGCAAGGCCCTGCCAGCTCGGGTCCCCCGCTGCGGCGGCGTGACGGCTACTGCCCCCGCCGGCCGCGATCAGGACCGCGGTGACGACGACTGCGAGAGCCGCAAGCACCAGCGCATTGAACGGCTCACGCGGTCGACGCGTAGGCATCGAGGCCAAGATAGCCGGGATACGGGAGAGGCTCGACGTACCTCGCAGCCGAGGCGATCATCGCCGCGTTGTCGGTGCAGAGCGGGAGCGGAGCAAGCACCGCACCGCCCAGCGAGGCACGCAGCTCCGAGTTCGCGGCGACTCCCCCGACGACTGCGACCTTCGTCGCGCCGGTCTGCTCCGCAGCCTGCTGCGTCCGCTCGACGAGCGCGCGGACGATCGCGCGCTGGTAGCTCGCAGCGAGGTCGGGTCGCGCCGCCTCGAGCCATGCAGCGGGCTTGTCGCGCACCGCATACAGCAGCGCCGTCTTCACGCCCGAGAAGGAGAAGTCGAGCCCCGGCACGCGCGCGACCGGAAAGTCGAACGCCTGGGGATCGCCGTCGCGCGCGAGCCGGTCGATCTCCGCCCCGCCGGGATAGCCGAGGCCGAGCAGCCGCGCGCCCTTGTCGAACGCCTCGCCGGCGGCATCGTCGATCGTCGTGCCGAGGGCGCGCGGCTTGCTGCCGTGGTCCTGCACGTCGAGCAGCAGCGTGTGCCCGCCGCTCGCGAGCAGACAGAGGAACGGCGGCTCGAGCGCGACGGGCTGCAGGTAGAGCGAGGCGACATGCCCGTGGAGGTGGTCGACCGCGGCGAGCGGCAGGCGGCGCGCCCATGCAATCGCCTTGGCCGCCGCGACGCCGACGAGCAATGCCCCGATCAAGCCGGGCCCCGTCGTCACCGCCACGAGCTCCACGTCGCCGAGCTCGGCTTTCGCTTCGCCCAGCGCCTCGCGGATGACAGGTGTGACGAGCTCGAGATGGCGTCTCGACGCGACCTCGGGGACGACGCCGCCGTAGCGCGCGTGCAGCTCGGCCTGCGACGAGACGACGTTCGCGAGAATCGCGCCCTCGCGAGTGACGAGCGCCGCAGCGGTCTCGTCACACGACGTCTCGAGCCCGAGGATCACGGCCTGCGCCAGTGCGCGCCGCCGTCGAGGGTCCGCCAGACGCGGCGACCCGCCACGATCCAGCCGCGGCGCGTGTCGAGGAAGTCGATGGCGGCCGGCGCGGGCCCGGGCCACGTTGCGCGCGCGAACGTCGCGCCGCCGTCGCGTGTCCGGACGATCGTCGCCGTCCCGCGCCCGCCGCACGGCGCGCAGCTGCCGGTGAAGACCGCGGCGCCGTGGCCGAGGACGGTGAACGGTCCTGCGTAGTTGCTGATCGACGGCAGCCTGCGCTGGAACGGGCTCGCGAGCACGACGCCCCATGGGCCGTCGTCGAGCGAGCGGTAGACGTGGTAGCCCTCGGTGCCGGCAGCTGCTCCCTCGGCGAAGACGACCCATGCATCCCGCTCGTCACAGCCGAGGCTCGGCGCCTCCTGCGATCCGGTTCGCAGTCGCGCGCGCGTCCAGCCGCGGCCACCGTCGTGCGTCGTCCACACCGAGCCTCTGCGGGCCGTCCAGCCGTCGCGACGCGTGGAGAAGCATTCGGACTGCACGGGACCGGGCGCGCGCGCCTGCTTCCACGTCGCACCGGAGTCGGTGCTGCGCACGAGCACGCCGTCGCGTGTGAGCCCGAAACCCACCGCGGCATCGACGAACTGTACACCGACGAGGTGCGGCGCGCCGAGCCGCGACCACCGATGCCCGTCGGACGTGCGCAGCACGAGACCGTCGCCCGTGATCGCCCACGCACGCGCACGGTCGAACGCCGAGATCCCGATGATCGGCGCGCGCACCTCGACGCGGAACGTCCGGCCGTCGGTCGTTCCGAGCAAGCCCCCGGCCGTGCCGACCCACCCGTGCCGCGCATCGACGAAGGCGATCGCGCTCGCCGGCGGCACCGGGACGATCACGAAGGCTGTCGCGCCTGCGCCGGCTCCGGGTCGCGCCACATGATCAGCGCGTCCTCGCGGTTGTCCGTGTAGTAGCCGCGCCGCACGCCGCGGGCCCTGAAGCCCGCCTGCTCGTAGAGGTTGATCGCCACGTCGTTGGAGACGCGCACCTCGAGCGTGTAGCCACGTCGTCCTTCGCCGGCGGTGACGACGAAGAGCTGCTCCAGCAAGCCGGCGGCGATGTGCTTGCGGCGGTGCTTCGGCGCGACGGCGAGGTTCATCACGTGCCACG
>Ga0075423_10000643_pt1 | contig 28767 bp, 19 predicted proteins | sample SoiMethybrSBSTD2_FD_80114 | JGI IMG/M metagenome (GOLD analysis project Ga0075423, IMG submission 80114) | Bulk soil microbial communities from a Populus tree surrounding site in Tennessee, USA - Soil MetaG P. TD hybrid SBSTD2 | ecosystem: Environmental > Terrestrial > Soil > Tree plantation...
CGCCGATCGCCGCCTGCTTCCTGCTCGGTCTGTTCTATCGGCGGCTCAACGGCGCGGGCGCCATGGCGTCGCTCGTCACCGGTCTCGTACTCGGCGTCCTGCGACTCGTGCTCGAGCTGACGAGCAAGGCGTCGGGCGGGCTCGAGCCCGGCACGCTGTGGCACTGGATCGCGACGATCAACTTCCTGCACTTCGCGGTGCTGCTGTTCGTCATCTGCACCGTCGTGCTGTTCGTCGTGAGCCTGATGACGCTGCCGCCGAGCCCCGAGAAGATCGAAGGCCTGACGTATACCTACGGCAAGCCGGCCGTGGGCGAGCCCGCGGGCGCACGGCGGTTTGAAGTCGGGCTCTCCGTGTTGCTCGTGATCCTGCTCGGCGTGTTGTGGATCGTGTTCAGATGAGAAAGGCAAGGTTGGGGGAGGTCGGGGGAGGTTTTGGAGGTTGGGGGAGGTTGCTCCTCGCGGTGGCTGCTGCATGTACCGCGACGACCTGCACAACCTCAAAAACCTCCACCAACCTCACCCAACCTCCGGCCCGGTACGACCCGGCGCACGACCTCGGCCCGCTGTTTCACGACGTCCAGCTCTCGGGTCTGTTCACGGATTCGAAAACGTTCGCCGACGCCCGGCCGCGTCTGGCACCGGTGGACATCACCGCCCGCTACGGCTCCGCGCGAGCCACCGCGGGGTTCAGTCTCCAGGGATTCGTGCAGGAGTCCTTCGAGGTGCCCCGACCCGTGGGTGAAGGCTTCCGGTCGGACACGTCACAGACCATGGAGCAGCATATTCGGGCGCTCTGGCCCGTCCTGACGCGCCCGCCCGACACACCCGACGCACACTCGTCGCTCATCCCGTTGCCGAACGCCTACGTCGTGCCGGGCGGCCGGTTCCGCGAGGTCTACTACTGGGACTCGTACTTCACGATGCTCGGGCTCATCGAGAGCGGTCGCACCGACCTCGTGAAGAGCATGCTCGACAACTTCGCCTACCTGATCAAAACGGTCGGGCACATCCCGAACGGCAACCGGACGTACTATCTCAGCCGCAGCCAGCCGCCGTTCTTCGCCGCCATGGTCGGGCTGTACGCGCGCGCCACGGATACCACGCAGGCCCTTCCATATCTCGACGCGCTCGAGGCGGAGCACGCATTCTGGATGAATGGCGCGGAGCGTCTCGCACCGGGGGCGGGCCAGGCGTACCGCCGCGTCGTGCGGTTGCGCGAGGCTGGGCCGCTACTCAACCGCTACTGGGACGACCTGCCGGAGCCCAGGCCCGAGGCGTTCCGCCCGGACTACGAGATCGCTCAGACCCTCCCCGAGGCCCGGCGTGAATCGTTCTATCGAAACGTCAAGGCCACGGCGGAGAGCGGGTTGGACTTCTCGAGCCGCTGGATGCGCGACCCGAAAGACCTGCGCACGCTGGAGACGACCGACCTGATCCCGGTGGATCTCAACAGCCTCCTCTATCACGCCGAGCGGACGATCGCCGCGCTGCGGGCGTTCCGCGGGCAGGCAGGTGACGCGGGCGTCGCGCGGCAATTCGCCGAAGCGGCCGAGGACCGTCGTCGAGCCCTCCTGTCGGCTGCATTTGATCCTGCCAGCGGATTCTTCTACGACGTGCGCTGGCGTACCGGCGAGCGCGTGACGGACCGCCCGACGCTGGCGGCGGCGTCCCCCCTGTATTTCGGGCTCGCGACCCCCGAGCAAGGCCGTGCGGTGGCGGCGCGCCTCGAGCGGCAGTTCCTGAAGCCCGGCGGTTTCGTCACGACCTTGATTGCCTCGGGGCAGCAATGGGATGCCCCCAACGGCTGGCCGCCCTTGGAGTGGTTGACCATCGAGGGCGTGCGCCGCTACGGTCGTGCGGACCTGGCCGACGTCGCCCGCGACCGCTGGCTCGCGTTGAACCGGCGCACCTATCGCGCGACGGGCAAGATGACCGAGAAGTACGACGTGGTCGACCTCGAGCGGCGCGCCGGCGGCGGAGAATACCCGACGCAGGACGGATTTGGGTGGACCAACGGCGTGGCGCTCGCTCTCTTAAAAAGCCTGATCCCACCGGACTGACAGCTTGCCATTATCCTCACCCCCTGTCCCCCTCTCCGCGTTGCGGAGAGGGGGGACGGCTGATGACATCGTGTAGCAAACTTCTCAGTGTCTCTTCCCGCACGGATTCGTTGCCGATTCGCAGGATCCGCAAGCCTCTTGATTCCAAGCGGCGGCTGCGAGCGGCGTCATATTCAGCTTGCGCATCGCACGCATGCCCTGAGCCATCCAGCTCGATGACGAGGCCCAACTCGGCACAATAGAAGTCCACGATGAACCCGCCGATCGTGTGCTGGCGCCGAAACTTGAGGCCGAAGAGCCGCCGGCCACGGAGGATGTCCCAAGCCCGCATCTCAGCGAGGGTCGCATCTCCCCGCAGGTGGCGCGCTCGCTGAACCTTGAGTCGGGATGGTGCCCGGCGCCTCAGTCGCACTCGATGAGAATACGGCGGTTCGGCTCTCCACAGGGATCCGATTCCCGCGCGTAGGTGCTCTTCGTTTTGTTTCGGACTTCCTTTTCGTTCCCCCCTCTCCACGAAGTGGAGAGGGGGTCAGGGGGTGAGGCTCAAAAAGCCTGATCCCACCGGACTGACAGCCGGATCGCCGAGCCGATCAACCCGACCATGCTGTAGGTCTGTACGAAGTTGCCCCACTGCTCGCGCGTCTTGGGGTCGATGTGCTCGGCCAGGAGGCCGTGCCGGTTGCGGCAGCCGAGCATGGTTTCGAAGAGGGCGCGGGCCTCGTCGCGCTGGCCCAGCGCGGCGAGCGCGTTGATGTACCAGAAGGTACACACCAGGAATGCATTGTCGGGCGTCCCGAAGTCGTCCTGCTCCACGTAGCGGAACACGAAGTCGCCCTGCTTGAGCTCGCGCCCGATGGCCCGCACCGTGCCGGCGAAGCGCGGATCGTCGTCGGACAGGAAACCGAGCTCGTTCAGGCGCAGCAGGCTCGCGTCCAGGGTGTCTCCATTCGCCGCGGCCACGAAGCTGTTCTTTGCGGGATTCCAGCAGCGTTCGCTGACGAACTGGTGGATGCGCGCCGCCTGCGCGCGCCAATACGCGGCTCGCTCGCCGAGGCCCAGATGCGTCGCGATCTTGGCCAGCCGATCGCACCCGGCCCAACACATCACGCTGGAGAAAGTGTGCACCCGCGGCTTGCCGCGCAGCTCCCACAGCCCCGCGTCCGGCTGGTCGAACAGGGTAGCGGCGTGATCCCCCAGGGGCTCGAGACGGTGGAACAGCACCTCGTCGCCGCGACGCACCAGCCGGTGATCGAAGAACACGTGGGTGGCGGTCAAGATCGCGGCGCCGTACACGTCGTGCTGCACTTGATGGTGGGCCTGATTGCCGATCCGGACCGGGCCCATGCCGCGATACCCGGCGAGGGTTTGGACTTCCTGCTCTTCACCCACGGCACGCCCGCTGAGGCCGTACACCGGGCGCAGCCGCCCGCTGTCCGTGCCGGCCACGATGTTGACGATGTAGCCGAGATAGCGCTCCATGGTGCGCGTGGCGCCGAGGCGATTGAGCGCGTTGACCACGAAGGAAGCGTCCCGCAGCCAGCAGTAGCGGTAATCCCAGTTGCGGCGGCTGCCTGGCGCCTCGGGAATCGACGTCGTCATCGCCGCGATGATCGCCCCGGTGTCCTCGCACACATTGAGCTCCAGGGTGATGGCGGCGCGGATCACCGCGTCCTGCCACTCGAACGGGATGCCGAGCGAGCCGACCCAGTCCCGCCAGTACGTGGCGGTCTCCTCGAGGAAGCGCCGCCCGATTTCCGCGACGGCCCCTTGCACGGTCTCGTCCGGTCCCAGCAGCAGCGTGACGCTGTCCTCCAGGAAGAAGCAGTTCTCCTCTACTAGCGCCGTGACGGACGCGTCGGTGGTCAGCCGCACCACCAGGTCGGTCCCCACATAGCGGATGTGGTTCGAGCCGCAGGTGAGTTGCGCGCGCGCACGGCCATAGTGGGTCGCCGGCCGGAGACGCACGCGGATGCGCGGGTTGCCAGCCGTTCGCTTGATCTGCCGCACCAGCATCATGGGGGCGAACATGCGGCCGTACTGGCGGAAGCGCGGCGCGAAGTCGGTGATCTCGACGCACCCGCCGCTGCGGTCGCACAGGCGGGTCACGAGGATCGCCGTGTTGCGGAGATACTCCTGCTCGGCCCGAACGAACTCGTCCAGCTCGACCGTGAAGCACCCGAAGTCGGCGTCGCGGCTCGGCTCGCGGAGCAGCGAGCAAAACGCCGGATCGCCGTCGAACCGTGGGAAGCAGGCCCACACGACGTCGCCCGCCGGATTCAGGAGGGCGCCAATCGTGCCGTTGCCGATCAATCCAAGATCGAGCGAGCTCACGGGTCGACCGCTGCCGTCGCCAGGCCCTGTTGCAGCCACGTCTGCACGGCCCGCACGTCCCGCAGCCGCCAGCGGGCCGCGGTTCGACCCCGCCCGACCTTGATTGAGTGCCCGTGCAGGCGGTTGACGGTCGCGAAGCCGTATTCGTCGGTGTGGTCGTCGCCCACGAACACCGGGGTGCGCCCGCGGAACGGCGCCTCCTGCATGAACTCCTCTACCGCCACGCCCTTGTCCCTCCCGGCGGGCTTCATTTCCACGATGCGCTTGCCGGCCTGCACGCAGTACTGCGAGCCGACCCGGGACGCCAACGAGCGCATCAGCCGGTGCGCGTAGCTGGCCAGGCGGGGCGCCCGGCGGTAGTGCAGGGCCAGCGACAGGCCCTTGTCCTCGAGCACGAGCCCCTGGTGCGACGCCACGGTGGTGGCGAGCTCGCGCCGCACCCAGTCGAGCTCCTCGGCCGGAAACGCGTGGCGCGACATCCGTCCCGCGGCATCGCGGCGCTCGATACCGTGCTGCCCGGCCGCCGGCAGCCGGAGGTCGTACGCCATGCGGTCGATGTCCGCGATCGAACGGCCGCTGATCAGGGCGACCGCACCGGCAGCGGTGCGATACAGCGCTGCGATGAGCTGCCGGGGGTCGGCGTCGAGGCTCGTGCCGGTCGGGGAATCCGAGAGGTCGACCAGGGTCCCGTCGATGTCGAAGAAGTAGGCCCAGTCCGGTCGCGGTGGCGGCGGCGCGTGATCACCCGAGCGTGTCACTTGCCGCGGCCCGCCTGGTACGCGCCGGAAGGGCGTCCCGACCGCTCCGGCGTCGTGGCACGCTCCAGCAGCCGTCCATGGCGTCTCATGCCGGCGGCATCGATCAGCATGCGTCCCGCCCAGCGATAGGCGTTGAATCCCTGAATCAGCCCCCGCATGAGGCGGATCCGGGCGCGCTGGTCCCCGGCCGGCATCGTGAGCGCCATGTGGAGCGCGGCCGCGCATTGATCCGTGTCGTACGGGTTGACAATGATGGCCTCCGGCAGCTCGCGCGCCGCCCCGGTGAACTGACTCAGGATCAGCACGCCGCGCTCGTCGTCGCGCGCCGAGACGAACTCCTTCGCTACCAGGTTCATGCCGTCGTGCAGGCTCGTGACCATGCACAGCTCCGCCGCGCGGTAGTACTCGTAGATGTACTCGGGCTGGTGGTGCTCGACTTTGAGCACGATCGGCGGGTGCCCCACATGGGCAAACCGCCCGTTGATGCGGGCCGCCATCGCCCGGACCCGCGCGTCGTACTCCTGGTATTGCTCGATGCGGGAGCGGGTGGGAGCGGCGATCTGGATGAACGTGAACTTGCCGGCCCACTCCGGCTGCATCTCCAGCAAGCGCTCGACCGCGCGCAGCCGCTCCTCGATGCCCTTGGTGTAATCGAGCCGATCCACGCCCACGCCGATCGCGTGATTGGGCGGCAGGTCGTGACGGCGGCGCACGTCCAGGCGGCATTGCTCCACCGGCTTCGCCACGAGCTCGGCCGATGGCGGCCATGCGATCGAGATGGGATAGCGTTTCACCGCAGTTACCTTGCCGCGGTACGACACCGTGAACGTCTCCCGGTCGACGCGTGCTTCCAGCAGGCGGTCGACGGTATCGACGAAGTTGTTGCAGTGGAACTGGGTGTGGAACCCGAGAATGCTCGAGCCGAGCAGGCCGTCGAGCAGCTCCTCCCGCCAGGGGCAGATCCCGAACGCTTCCGGGTTGGGCCAGGGAATGTGCCAGAAGGCGATGATCGTCGCGGCCGGCAAGGCTTCCTGAATCATCCTGGGGAGCAGCGCGACGTGATAGTCGTGGACCAGGACGATGGGGTCGGGCGACTTCGCTTCCTCGACCACCGCGCGGCTGAAGGTTCGGTTGACGGCGACATACTGCTCCCAGTCCGCCGAGCGGAAGGTGGGGCGCACGTGAGCGATGTGGCACAGCGGCCAGAGGCCCTCGTTGGCGAACCCGTAGTAATAACCCGCCTCCTGCTCCGGGCTGAGCCACACCCGGCGCAGCCGGTAGGCGGGGTCCTCCGGGGGGACGCCCACGCGGTCGTGCCGGTCCACGACGTCGCGATCAGCGGAGCCACCGCCGTGCGCGATCCAGGTACCGGCGCACGCGCGCATGATCGGCTCCAGGGCGGTGACCAGGCCGCTGGCCGGGCGCCACACGGCGATCTCGTCGCCCTGGTGCATGTGGATGTAGGGCTCGCGGTTGGACACGACGATGACTTCCTGTCCGCGCAGCTCGCCGTGCAGGATGGCCCGCAACGTGTCCGCGGTCCACGCCAACTGCTCGTCGTCACGGGAGCGGTGCTCGGCTTCGAGGTCCGAGATCAGGGCGCGCAGATCGCGCGCGATGGGTCGCAGCTCCGGGACCTCGAGCTTGTCCGACGGCCGCAGCAGCCCTTCGCCGCGCAGCAGCGCCCGCAGGCCCTGCACCCAGCCCCGCCAGCTCAATTGCGCGATGGCCACGGTGATGAGCGAGACCATCGCACCGAGGCCGACGAAGAAGTAGAAGAGGTACTTGCGCGTCTCCGCGCTGCGACGCGCCACGAAGCTCATGTCGTGCACCAGCACGAGGGTCCCGGCGGGAGCGCCGTCGACGGCGAGCGAGCGGACCGACACGAGCAGCGGGCCGTCGGGGCTCTTCAGCAGTTGTCCCGCGAGACTCGAGTACGACTCGAGGTGGCTGCAGCGAATCTCCGGTGGCAGCGTCGGCGTCGCGACGGCTTGTCCGCGGCCCAGCGGGCAGAACCCGAGGGCGTAGAGGCGCTCGTCCTGCAAGATCCGCGTGAAGAACTGCAGCAGCCTGGTGCGGTTACCGGCGCGAATCAGATCCTGCAGGGGTTCCTGGACGGTGTTGGCGATGAGCGAGGCGCGCAGGTCCAGGTCCCGCTCGAACCATTGCAGCGTGAGCTTGTCGACGAGCGGCACCACGGCGTAGGCCAGGGCGCCGAGCGCGAGGAACAGGGGAATAATGAAGCGGAGCGAAAGCCGCATTTGGGATTCCTCTATGGGGATCAGTCGCTCGAGACTGCAGGATCCGGGGGCACCGGATATTGGGGAACTGCTCGCTGCTGAATCCTAACCAGGTCGCCCGCTTCAGGCTACCGCCGGCTGCAGTGTTGCGGTGTGCCTATCGCCTGAGGCCAACGAAGTGCGCCCGCCACAGGCCGCGCCGGCCCCGTGGCGTCGGCGCGACCAGCGATTCTCCTAACTGGCGGAAGCCTTTTCCGGCGGCACCGGATTGTCGGCCCAGGCTCGTGTGACCGCGCGCACGCGACGCAAAGCGGCACGGCGCTTGCTGCCGTCCCTCTCGCTCCGCCGAGTTGCGGAACTAGCGTCGTCACCATGGAGGGGGACGTGTCACCGTCACAGAAGCTCCGGTTGCCACGGCGTGCAGGTGGCCCGCTGTGGACTTTTGCCTTGCTCCTCGTCGCAGGGACGCCCGTCTGCGCGTCGGCGCAGAGCGCGGCGGCGATCGTCAAGCTGCCCCCCGCAGAGTTCACGATTCCGCGGGTGGACCGGCCACCCCAACTCGAAGACTTCCTCAAAGGCCCGCTGCCCGACGCCTGGACCACGGATTTCCGCCAGCGGGACCCCGGAGACGGCGATCCCGTGAGCCAGCGCACCGCGGCTTACGTCGCCCACGACGATGGGAGTCTCTACGTCGTGTTTGTGTGTCACGACGACCCCGCGAAGGTGCGCGCGAGGATCGCCCGACGGGAGGAGATCGACGGCGACGACGCCGTCGTCGTGTACCTGGACACGTTCCGCGACCGCGAGCGGGCCTACATGTTCATGGCCAATCCGCTCGGCGTGCAGCTCGACGGCATCGTCACCGAGGGGCAAGATGATGACCTGAGCTTCGACGCCGTCTGGCATTCCGAGGGTCGACTCACGGCGGACGGCTACGTGGTCCGCATCGTCATCCCATTCCGGAGCCTCCGGTTCCCGCGCGCGCCCACGCAGAAGTGGGGCGTGGCGCTGGGACGAATCATCCGGCGCAATAGCGAGGAAGCCTATTGGCCCCACATCACGAAGCGTGTCCAGGGCTTCGTGCCGCAGTTCCACGTCGTTCAGGGCCTGCCCGACATCTCGCCCGGCCGCAACATGCAGGTTAACCCGTACAGCATGTTCGCGCGCGCGCGCTTCCTCGACGAGGATGCCGTCGACATCCGGAGTGCGCATGACCAGCGGCTGGGCGTAGACGCCAAGGTGGTGCTACGCGACGCCCTCACGGTCGACGCAACGATCAACCCGGACTTCAGCCAGGTCGAGACGGACGATCCGCAGGTGACCGTGAACGAGCGCTTCGAGGTGTTCTTCCCCGAGAAGCGGCCGTTCTTCATCGAGAACTCGGGCTATTTCCAGACGCCGGTGAACCTGTTCTTCTCGCGCCGCATCGTGGACCCCGGCGCCGGCCTGCGTCTGAGCGGCAAGGCCGGGCGCTGGGCCGTGGGCGCGTTCGCCATCAACGACCGGGAGCCCGGCCGCGTGCCCGCGCCGGACCCCTTGGCCGGCAGCCACGCCGGGGTCGGGGCGCTGCGCGTGCAACGCGAGATCGGGGAAGAGTCGACGATCGGGCTCCTCGTGACCGATCGCGAGCTGGATCGCAGCTTTGCACGGATGCTCTCGCTCGACAGCCGGCTGAAGGTCGGGAAGAACTGGGCCTTCTCTGGCCAACTGATGCGGAGCGAGACCCGCGAGTTGAACGACACCAGTGTGGCGGGATTCGGTGCGTTTGCGGAGCTGAGGCGCGAGGGACGGCACCTCGACTACAAGGGCCGCTACGTGCAGTTCAATCCGGAGTTCTCGGCACCGCTGGGCTTTGTCGAGCGCGTCGGGATCCGGCAAATGGAGCAGGAGGTGCAGCACAAGTGGCGGCCGAAGGGCCGGGTAGTGCTGGCGTATGGTCCGACCGCGTCGGTGAGCTACGTCTGGGATCCACAGGGTCGGCAGCTCGACCGCGAGCTCGCCGCCGAGTTCCTGGTCGAGCTCGTGGGCGAGACCAAGGTGAAGCTCAAGCGCGTTGAGGCGTTCGAGTTGTTCGACGACGTGCCGTTCCGACCCTACGAGACCAAGGCCTCGGTCCGGACGGAGTGGCTCACCTGGTTGGCGTTCGACGGCTCCTACAAGTGGGGCGGCGCGGTCAACCACGATCCCGCCAGCGGGCTCACGCCCTTCCTCGGCCGTGCGGCCGAGGCCGAGCTCGGCGTCACCCTCCGGGCGACGCCCCGGCTGCGGGTGGGCCAGACCTTCATCCACAACCGCCTGAACACGCGGGCCGGGTCGCGCGTGTTCACCGAGCGTTTGTGGCGCAGCAAGATCAACTATCAGTTCAGCCGGTTCCTCTCGCTCCGCGCCATCGTCGACTACAAGGCGGAGTTCGGCGATACCACGCTGGTGGACATCGAAGACAAGAAGCGCTGGAGCGCGGATCTGCTCCTGACGTACCTCGTCAATCCCGGCACAGCGGTCCAGGTCGGCTATACCGACCAGTACGAAAACCTGGCGCTGATCACCGGCTCCGTGGAGCGGACCCGGCGGCCGGAGCTCTCCACGGCCCGGCAGCTGTTCCTGAAGGTGAGCTACCTCCTGCGGTTCTGACGCGCGCGGGGTTTGGGTGAGTGCAACGGCGGACATCGGAGGGGTGTCGTGCTGCGAATCGCGATTCTGATGGCACGCTCGTTTACCGACGAGCGCGGCATGCCCGAGGTCGTGCGCCTGCTGGGCGAGTTGGGCGCCACGGCGAGACTGCTGCATCTGGGCGACGACCTGATCGACGTCGCGCGGCTGCGCCTCGAGTACGACCTCTACGTGCTGAAGAACCGGAAGGACCTGGGCATGAGCGTTGCCGCGGAGCTCCACCGCGCCGGCGCCGCGCTCCTCAATCCCTATCCCGTCTCGACGTTGCTGCGAGACCGGATCGTGACCTTCCGCGTGCTCCGGGCGGCCGGGGTCCCCGTTCCCGAGACCTTCGTCGCGTCCCACGCCAGCCAGCTCCTCCCGGCGCTCGATCGGGGTCCGCTGATCATCAGGCCGCACCGACGCGCCCGGCTGCGGGGCAGCGAGGTGGTTTCCAACGCCGCTGAGCTTGCCGCGCTGGGGCCCATGGAGGAGCCGGTGTTCGCCCAACGATACCACGTGCCCGACGGGCCGATCCACCGCAAGATTTATTCGATCGGCAGTGAGCGCTTCGGCGTGGTTCGGGTTCGGCCGGCGCGCACGTCCGAAGAGAAGGTGGGCGAGCCGTTTACTCTCACTCCTGAGCACGAGGACATCGCGCGGCGCTGCGGTGCGGCGTTCGGAATCGATCTGTTCGGCGTGGACGTCGTGGAGAGCGACGGTCGCACCTACGTCATCGACATCTCGAGCTTCCCCGGCTTCAAGGGCGTGCCGGACGCTCCCCAACGGCTGGCGCGACACATCTACGCCGCCGTCGAGCGCGCGGTCCGGGGCGAGCCGATCGTCCCCGGCGAATCGCTGTCCACACGGCTGGCGGTCGAGCACCACGCGTTCCGGGGCTCGACGTTGGATCTGGTGCTCCAGGCGCTCACCACCACGCCGGCAACGACCGAGGAGCTGGACGAGATCCAGAAACTGGTCGACGAGATCAGGCTGCGCGTGGAGACCCCGAAGGCGGTGCCCCAGGCCCGGCCGGTGCGTCCGCGACTCGAGACGCCCTCTAGCGGCGAAACACCGTCTCCCCGGGTCGCCATGTACTCGCAAGGGATGGTCGGGTTCGGTCACATCCGCCGCAACGCGTCGATCGCCCAGGCATTGCGGGCCTCGCCGGTGTCTCCGGCGATCGTGATGATCGCGGAAGCGTGGCAGGCCGGTGCGCTCCCGATGCCCGAGGGCGTGGACTGCGTCACGCTCCCCGCGCTCCGGCGAGAGCCGGACGGGGCCTACAATCCCCGGTTCCTGCTGGACGTGTCCGACCAGGAGCTCATCGCGCTGCGCTCCCGGGTGATTCGCAGCGCCATGCAGGTGTTCGAGCCCGACGTCCTGATCGTGGATCATCTGCCGCTCGGCGTCGCCAACGAGCTGAGCGGCACGCTCGAGCGCCTGCGAAAGCGCGGCAACACTCGCTGCGTCCTGGGCATGCGCGAGGTGCTGTACGACCCCGAGACCGTGCATCGCACCTGGTCCGACAAGGCCAACATGGATGCCATTCGGGATCACTACGACGCGATCTGGATATACGGGGATCCCGCCGTGTACGACCCCGTTCGGGAGTACGACCTTCCCGACTACGTGGCCGGACAAGCGCGCTACACGGGATACCTCGACCAGCGCCCGCGCCTCGAGTTCGCACAGGCGCAGGCCGGCCCGCTGCTCGCGAGCCTGCCCCCCGGTCGGCTGATGCTGTGCGTCGTCGGCGGCGGGCATGACGGCGGCGCGCTGGCTGAAGCGTTTCTCGAATCCGAGCTGCCCTCCGATGCCACCGGCGTGCTCGTCACCGGACCGTTGATGCCGGGTGAACAGCGACAAGGCGTCTACGAGCGCGCCCAGGGCCGGTCGCGGTTCCAGGTACTCGAGTTCGTCCCGGATCCCACCCCGCTGATCGAGCGTGCCGACCGGGTCATCGCCATGGGGGGCTACAACACGGTCTGCGAAGTGCTCTCGTTCGAGAAGCACGCGCTGATCGTGCCGCGCGTCAAACCCGAGCCGGAGCAGTGGATCCGGGCCGAGCGCCTGCGCGATCTCGGCCTCGTCGACGTGCTGCACCCCGACCAGCTCGACCCCCGGGCGCTCAGCCAGTGGATGGCACGCGACCTCGGCCCGCCTCCGGCGAGCCGCAGCCGCATCGATCTCGGCGGCCTCACGCGCATCCCCGGTTTGCTGGCGGAGGTGCTGGGTACCGAGCTGTCGGCGGTCGCCGTGTCCGCCGGCGGACTGGGTTGAAGTGCCGGAGGTCAGGACGGTGCGGACCCGCACGCTGCTGTTGTACGCGCAGGACAGCAAAGGGATGGGACACATCACCCGGACGCTGACCATCGCGCGACACGTGCTCGCGGCCCATCCCAATGCCGTCGCCTATGTCACGACCGAGTCTCCCATCGCCGGCGACTTCGACCTGCCCGAGCGGTGCGACTATGTCAAGCTGCCCGCGGGTCCCCCTGCGGGCGCGATCCCGCAAACCGCGGAAGAACACGAGGCGGTCACACAGCGGCTCCGGGCCTTGCGCACGCGCCTGCTGCACGATACCGCCCTCGGGTTGGCCCCGGACCTGGTCCTGGTGGATCACGAGCCGCTGGGCCACAAGGGCGAGTTCTCGGACGGCCTGCGCGCCCTGAAAGCCCAGCGCCCCGCCACGAAGTTCGTGTTCGGGCTGCGCGACATCATGGACGATGTCGGTCGCATTCGCGCGCAGTGGCGGGAGCTGGGCGTGTACGACGCCTTCGAGAGCCTGTACGACGGCATCGCAGTGTACGGCTCGCGCACCCTGTACGATGTCGCCCAGGCCTACGACATCCCGGCGTCCGTGCATCCGAAAGTGCACTACTGCGGCTACGTCCTCCGGGAGCTGCCTTCGGTCGATCGGGGCGCGCTGCGCCAGCAGCATGGCCTGCCGCGCAACGGGCCCCTGGTGCTGGCGACCGTGGGGAGCGGCAGCGACGGCTACCCGGTGCTCGAGGCCGCACAGGCCGCCGTCCAGCGGCTGCGAGCGACGTTCCCCGACCTGCACGCGATCCTGGTGACGGGGCCGTTCATGCCTGCCGACCGGCGGGCGCGGCTCGAGGCCCGAGCCACCGACACCTGTCGTGTCGTGCCGCGCGCCGACAACCTGCAGCTCATGGCCGCCGCCGATGCCGTCGTGAGCATGGGCGGATACAACAGCGTGTGCGAGGCCCTGGCCGTGGCCCGACCGCTGGTGATCGTGCCCCGCGCCACGCACAAGATCGAGCAGCAGATCCGGGCCGAAACGCTCGCGGCGCACGGGTTGGCACGCTGGGTTCACCCCACGGAGCTGAGCGGCGAGCGGCTGGCCGAGGCGCTGGAATGGGCGCTGCGCTGCGACCAGCGGGAGCACGCGCAGCGGGTGCGCGACATCATCCCGTCGTTTGACGGCGCGACCCGCCTGACCGCTTATCTCTCGCGCTGGCTCGGTGGTGATTGAATGACTGCGCCAACCATACCCCCGCCAGACTTGGGCGAAACCCAGGCGGTGCTGAGTACGGCGCTCCGCCAGACGCATGGTCCCGACGCTCGCCTCGAGGGGTGGACCGCGGACTTCCACTTCACGGAGCACGGGAAGCAGCGCGTGGTGCGGTACGATCTGCAGGCGCGCCTCGCGGGCGCGGTGGCGGTCTGGCGCGAGCAGTGGGTGGGCAAGTTCTACGACCGCGACGAGGACGCCCGCAAGGTCGCCGCCGTGCTGGAGGCATTGGCGGCTGGCGATTGCGGCGCCCGCGGCGGCATGAGGGTGCCGCGGGTGGTCGCGTATCACGAGCCGCGCCATCAGCTGTTGTTGACGTACGAACGCGGGGAGCCCGTGAGCACCGCCATCGCGCACGATACCGGCGCCGTGCTGGCAGCCATGGGGCGTGCGCTCGCGGCCCTGCATTCCACGCGCATCCCGCTCGACGCGGTCAGCACTCCGGCCAACGTGCTCGCCGACCTGCGGTCGCGCATCGAGGATCTCTGTGCCCGGCTGCCGGGCGAGGCGACTGCCCTGCGGCGCACCTGGAGCCAGCTGCAGCGCCAGGCGCCGCCGCTTCCGGGTACACGGGCCTTCGTGCACGGCGACTTCGGACCGGCCAATCTCCTCTGGAGCGGGGGGCAGCTCGTGGTCCTCGACTTCGACAAGAGCGCCAGAGGCGACCCGGCCCTCGATCTCGGCAATCTGCTGGCGCAGCTGCGCCGGATGACGGTGCGCAAGCCGGAGCGGCTCCGGGATTTCGCCCCTGCGCGCCAGCGCGTCCTCGACGCCTATCAGGGTTGGTCGGCGCCCGATCCCGGCCTGGACCGGCGGGTCGCGTGGTACGAACGGGCGACGCTGCTCCGCAAGATTCACGGGCTGGTTTCCAAAACGGAGCGGCACGATGAAGCGTACCGCTTGTTGAGCCTGGCATGACGACGAGAAAGCGTACGGGCACTCGGTTCCGTCAGATCTTCCTGCTGCACCTCCGTCAGGTCAAAGGGCGGCTGTTCCTCGCCGCCCTGTGCACGCTGGGTGTCACCGCGGCCGAGCTGCTGAAGCCTTGGCCTCTAAAGGTGATCCTCGATCACGGCATCCTCGACAAGCCATTGCCGCAGTCTCTCTGGTTTCTTCAGGGCGTCCTGGCGAGCGGTCGGGTCACGCTATTGGTGGAAGCGTCCTGCAGCATCGTGTTGATCGCGCTGGCTGGGGGAGTGCTCTCGTACTTTCAGATCTTCATCACCTCGTCGATCGGGTACGAGACCGTCTATGCACTGCGCCGGGAGCTGTTCGCGCACCTGCAACGCTTGTCCCTCTCGTTCCACAACCGCGCTCGGTCGGGCGACCTGTTGACCAGGATCGCCGGCGATACGAACACCCTCAAGGACCTGTTCGCGGACTCGATCCTGAAGTTCTCGGCGCAGTTCCTGACCATCGTCGGGATGTTTGCGGTGATGATCGCCGTGAACTGGCAGGTCGGTCTGATCGCTCTGGCCACCATGCCGTTCCTCTGCCTCAGCCTGTTTCACCTGTATCGCCGGACCAAGGCGTCGGTCAAGACCCAGAAGAAGCAAGAGGGCCTGGTGGCGTCCCGGATGAGCGAGGTGCTGTCCGCCATCCCCCTGGTCCAGGCGTTCGCTCGCGAGAACGTCGAAGTCGAGCGGTTTGACGCGGCGACCGCCGAGACGCTGCGCGAAAGCATTCGGGTCGCGCGTCTTGAGGCCGCGGCGACCCGGTCGTCCGAGCTCATCACGGCTCTGGGGACGGCGGCGGCCGTGTTGTTCGGGGCGATTCAAGTGCTGCGCGGCCGGCTGCTGCCCGGGGAGCTCGTGCTGGTCGTCTCGTACCTGACCAACGTGTACAAGCCGATCAAGACCCTCGCCAAGCTCTCCACGGACTTCTCCAAGGCCATGGCGAGCGCCGATCGCATCTCCGATGTCCTGGAGATCGCGCCGGAAATCCAGGATCCTCCCGATGCCATCGAAGCGGCGCATCTCAAGGGAGAAATCGTGTTCCGGGATGTGGCGTTCGATTACGGCGACGGCAAGGACGTGTTACGGGGTGTGTCCTTCACCGTCTCCCCGGGGCAGCGGCTCGCCCTGGTGGGGGTGTCGGGGGCCGGCAAGTCCACGATCGTGAGCCTGATTCTCCGGCTGTACGACCCGCTCGCCGGCGCGATTCTCGTCGACGGGGTCGACATCCGGCGCTATCGGCGCGAATCGCTGCGGCGCCAGATCGGGCTCGTGCTGCAGGAATCGATTCTGTTCGGGGCGACCATCCGGGAGAACATCGCCTACGGCAGGCCGGAAGCCACCCCGAGGGAGATCGAGGCCGCTGCCGAGGCGGCCAATGCCGGGGAATTCATCCGTGAGCTGGAGGACGGATACGACACGGTGATCGGAGAGCGCGGCGCGACGCTCTCCGGCGGGCAGCGCCAGCGTATCGCCATCGCGCGGGCCCTGATACGCGCCGCTCCGATCCTCATCCTCGACGAGCCGATGACGGGCCTGGATGTGGAGAGCGAAGACAAGGTCCGCCAGGCGCTGAATCACCTGATGGCCGGCAAGACGTGCATCATGATCACCCACGATCTGCAGGCGATCGCCGACGCCGACGAAGTACTGGTCCTGGAGGAAGGCCGGATCATTGCTCGCGGCACGCACGCCGAGCTGGTCGCCTCGAGCGGCCGGTATCGCCGGCTGTATGAGCTCGATCAACAGCAACCGGCGGCCCAGCTTTCCCCCTAGGAGCGATACCGGCCGTGTCGAACCGAGCGCTCGCCGCCGCGACAGTCTCCCCTGAGACCTTGCCCGCCGACCCCGACTTTCCACAGCTCGAGGTCGCACGGGACCCGGCGCGCATGCTCGGGATCTTCCGGGCCCATCTGAAGCCTGTGGGCGGGACGGCCTACCAGGTCGAGGACTGCCTGCCATTCCGCTTCCGGTGCCGCCAGTCCACCTCGCGGTGTGTGCTGCAGTACACGTTGCGCCTGGTCGACCGGGAGACGGGGCGCCGCCAGGACCAGTGGGTAACTGGCCTCGTGTACGCCGAGCCCGGAGCGGCGGAGCGGCTGTGGCAGGAGATGCGAGCCGACGAGCCGCACTCGGACATTCCGGAACGCTGGCGCACGTTCCAACCGGTCGGGTTCATTCCCGACCTCCAGATGGTCGTGCAGGTCTTTCCGTACGACCGGAGACTCCCGCATCTGTCTCCCGTGTTGGGTGAGGCCTCGCGGCGCCTCGAGCCATTGCTCCTCGCCCGTCTCGGGCCCGGCCAGTGGCGGATGGAAGAGGAGAGCATCGAGCCCACGCGCTATCGCACGGAGCTCGGCGCCGCGCTCAGGTACACGCTCCGGGCTCGCGAGGCGCTGACGGCGAGACGCGAAACGGTACGCTGCTACCTGAAGGTGTATCGCGACGACCGAGGGGAGCGGACCCTGCACTTGCTCCGGGTCCTGTCCGAGCGGGCCGGGGCGCGCTCGTATGACACGGTACGACCCTTGGCCTATTGGCCCGATGTGCGCACCCTCGTGCTGGAGGAGGCCCCGGGCGCCGCGCTGCAGCAGCTGCTGCTCGAGGACCGTGACTCCTTCGCCGCCATGGGCGCCGTTGCTCGAGCCGTTGCCACCTTCAATCAGGATCACTCGGGAATCACGCGGCGTCAGTCCCTCGCCGATCAGCTCGAGGACGTACGCCTCGCGGCGGGCCTGGTGCGGTGGGCGTGCCCGGACCTGAGCGCCGCCGTGGAGGAGATCACCGCGGCGGTAGTGGGCGGCCTGGACGAAGCTTCCCCCGCGCCGATCCACGGGGATCTGAAGACCGACCACGTCTTCCTGTCGGACGACCGCGCGACCTTCATCGACCTCGACTCGGCCGCGCTGGCCGATCCCGTCCGGGACCCCGCCCACCTGTTTGCCTATGTCGCGAGTCGCGTCGGCCTGGAGACGTTGCCGCCGGAACAGGCGCGCGCGCTGGCGGCGACGTTCGTCGAGGAGTACTTCCGCCACGTGCCGACGTCGTGGCGCCGGCGATTTCCCCTGCATTGCGCCGGCGCGCTCCTCGAAGTGGCGAGCGGTATCTTCCGGCGGCAGGACACGCGGTGGCAGGAGAAGGTCGCCGCCGCAGTCGCGGAGGCGCGGACATGTTTGTCCCGGCGGTCCCGATGAGGGTAATCAGCGAGCTCCTGGTCGATCCCGCCCTGCCGGGGCTGGCGGCGATCCGCGCACAGGGCCTCGGCGCGGCGATCCCGGAGCTGGGTCTGGGCGACCGGCCCGTCGAGCTGCGGTTGTGCAGTCACGCCCCCGGCTCGCGGGCCACGTTCGAGGTGCGGGCGGGGGATCGTCGGTTCGCCATCAAGCTGTACGCCGACGACGCCGCGCCCGAGGCCGAGCTGTACGGGGCCCTCACCCGCGCCGGGCTTGCCGGGGATCGAGGTGCCCGCGTGCCACGGCTCCTCGCTTGGAGGCCCGAGCTCGGCGTGCTCGCGCTCGGTTGGCTGGAGGGGCGGCCGGCGAATGAGCTGATCAAGGACGGGCAGGGCGCACGGGCGGGCGAGCTGGCCGCAACCTGGCTGCGGCGCGCGGCCGCGCTGACCGTACGGCTCGGGCCGCCCTGCGGGGCGGGGCGGATGCTCTATCAGGCGGGCGTGTCGGTCGCCGCGCTGAGCAGCGTCGAACCCGCCCTCGGGGCCGCGGCCAGGATCGTGGCGAAGCACCTGGGGCGAGGGCAGCCCAGAGAGGGCGCGCCGCGCCTGGTGCATGGCACGCTCTACGCGCGTCACATCCTCGACCTGGGCGACGGTCCCGGCGTGATCGACTGGCAGCAATTCGGGCAAGGCCCGCTCGAGGTCGACGGCGGGATGTTCCTCGCGACAATCTCGCGCCTCGCGTTGCGGCACCCTTCGTGCGCGGGCGAGGTCGCGCGGGCAGAGGAGGAGTTCCTGGGGGGGACGCGCGGCTTGCTGGATCAGCGCACGCTGGAGTGGTACCGAGCGGCGGGGCTCTTGCACCTGGCGGCACGCGGACTGAAGACCGGGCAGAAACGGCATCCGCCACCGGAGGCGCGCGCGCTCGTGGACGAGGCGGCGAGGCGCAACGCCGACCGCACTGCGTCGCTGACGGTGGTCGTGGGGTCGGAGGTGCCGCGCAACGGCCCGGCACTCGAGCTCGTTCTCCAGGCCCTCGCCACCAGGCCGGCCACCCCGGAAGAGCTGGACCAGATCCGCAGACTCCTCGAGGGATCGGCGCAACGATGAAGCTGACCGCTGACCTCCCCAACGATCCCACGCTGCCGGGCCTCGTGGCCATCCGTACGGCCGGATTGGCGCGTGCGATGCCGGCACTCGATCTGAGCGATGGGCCCATCGAGCTGCTGCTGTGCGGGTACACAGCGGGCTCGCGGGCGACACTCGACGTGCGCGTGGGGGACCGGCACTTCGCCGTCAAAGCGTACGCCGACGATCCGGCTCCGGAGGCGGTGTTGTACCAGGCGTTCGCCGCAGCACTGGCGGGTGCGACGGGGATCGCCGTGCCGCGGCTCCTCGCCTGGGAGCGGGACCTGCGGCTGCTGGCGATCAGCTGGCTGGACGGGATGCCGGCCAATGAGCTCGTCAAGGTGGGTCACGGTCGGCGCGCCGGCGAGCTGGCCGCGACCTGGCTGTGGCGCGTCGCGTCGCTCCCGGTGAAGCTCGGGCCGTCGGTCGGCCCGGGAGACCTGCTGTACGAAGTGGGGAGGTCGGTGACCCTGCTGGCCGCCGCCGAGCACACCCTGGGCCGGGCGGCCAAGGCCGTGGGCGTCGCGCTGAAGGGTTCACAGCCGAAGAACGGCTATCCCCGGCTCGTGCACGGAACCCTGTACGCGCGTCACATCCTCGACTTGGGCGACGGTCCAGGGGTGATCGATTGGCAGCGCTTCGGCCAAGGGCCGATTGAGATCGACGCCGGCATGTTCCTGGCTACGCTGTCGCGCCTCGGGCTGCGCCACGACGGCCACGCCAGCGAGGCGGCCCACGCGGAGGAGGCGTTCCTCGCGGGGACGCGCGGCCTGGTGGATGACCGCACCCTCGCCTGGTACCGGGCTGCGGCGCTCGTGCACCTTGCCGCACGCATGCTGAAACGCCAGCCACCCGCCGAGGCGCAGGCGGTGCTGGAGGAGGCGGCGCGGTGGGCCGAGGTAGCAGGTGTCGGAGCGGTGGCTGCTCCTGTCCCACCCCCTCCCCTGGTCCGACGCTCGGCGCTCGAGCTCGTGCTCGCAGCTTTATCCTCCGCGCCGGCCACGCCGGATGAGCTGGATCAGATTCGCAAGCTGCTCGACGAACGCAGGGGACGCACCGCGAGCTAAGCCGGCACTGGCACGACGCGGGTGATCGGCCGCACATTTGGAGCCAGACCTTCCCCGTGAGCTCCTCATGTCGGTCGCATCCCGGTTGACCACGTCCGCTGCGTTGTCCCTCATGCTGGCCGCTCGCGCGGACGCGCAGGAGCACGCGCATGACGGCGCGCATGGCGAGCAGATCGGGCGCGTGACCTTCGCGACGTCGTGCCGGCCCGACGCGCAGGCGCGCTTGGAGCGCGGGGTCGCGCTGTTGCACTCGTTCTGGTACGAGAAGGCAGCGGACAGTTTCCGCGGGGCGGTGGCAGCCGACTCTTCGTGCGCCATGGGCTACTGGGGGCAGGCGATGAGCCTGCTCCACCCACTCTGGACGCCGCCCCTGGGTCCGGACCTCGCAGCCGGTCTCGCGGCGAGCGAGCGGGGGCTCGCGCTAGCGAGGACGCCGCGCGAACGGGACTACCTGACCGCCATCCGGGCCTATTACGCGGACTACGACGGTACGGATGCCAAGACGCGCCTCGTCTCATACTCACAGACCATGGACGGCGTGCGGCGTCGCCATCCGCGCGATCGTGAAGCGGCGATCTTCTACGCGCTGTCGCTCATCGCCCTCGGCCAGGCGAATCCCACGGACACGACGTTCAGCGACCAGAAGCGGGCCGATGCGATCCTCGAGCCGCTGTTCAAGGCCGAGCCGCGGCATCCTGGCCTGGCGCACTACCTCATCCACACGAACGACGTTCCTCAGCTCGCTCGGCTGGGACTTTACGCGGCGCGTCGCTACGCCGAGATCGCCCCCGACGTCCCGCACGCGCAGCATATGCCGTCGCACATATTCACCCGGCTGGGTCTGTGGGACGATGCGATCACGTCCAATACGCGATCGGCGGCCGCCGCCCGGACCTACGAAGCGGAGCGGCACCTGAACGCGCTGTGGGACCAGCGCGGCCATGCGTCGGACTATCTGGTCTACGCGTACCTGCAACAGGGTCGGGACGCCGAGGCCAAGCGCGTGGTGGACGAGGCGGCCGCCGTCACGGCGGTCTACCCTGTGGGGTCACTCACCAACGCGTATGCGTTGGCGGCCATCCCGGCGCGCTATGCGCTTGAGCGCGGACGGTGGCGGGATGCGACGGTGCTCGCCGTCCGCCCCGCCCCCGAGTGGCGCGCCGCGGAAGCCGTTACCTACTTCGCGCGCGCGCTCGGCGCGGCGCGGACAAGCGACACGGCGGGCGCGCGGTCCGCCATCTCGGCACTCGACGAGATCGAGCGCGCGGAAGCTGCGGCGGGCGGCCCGCACGCCTACTGGGCGGGACAGGTGCGCATCCAGCGCCTCGCGGCAGCGGCGTGGCTCGCCCGCACGACCGGCGACACCGCGGAGGCGGTGCGCCTGGCGACGAGCGCCGCTGACCTGGAAGACGTCACCCAGAAACACCCGGTGACCCCCGGCAGCGTCCTGCCCGCGCGCGAGCTGCTCGGCGACTTGCTGCTCGAGCTGGGCCGCCCCGCCGACGCCGTCAAGGCCTACGCCGCCGCACTGGTGCAGCAGCCGAATCGCGCGCGTAGCCTGTTCGGCGCGGCGCACGCGGCGGAGCTGGCGGGCGATGTCGCGGCCGCCCGGACGCGCTATCGCGAGTACCTCACGCTGATGGAGCGGGGCGACGGCACCCGCGCCGAGCTCGCGATCGCGCGCGGCGCGCTTTCGGGCCGCTAGTGCCCGATCCGGATCACGGTAGTCGGGGCAGGGTATGCTGCCCGATGCCCAGCCCCGGCCGATCCCTGGTCGCACTCGCGCTGTGCCTTTGGCCCGCGGTCCTGACAGGGCAGGGCGCCGCCCCGGCGCCGCCAATGAGCTGGTGGCCCCGCTCGCCCCTTCAGGGATCGTTGGTGCGGGTGGTCGTCCGACCGCCGGCGGGCGACAGCGTGACGGCGGTGTCCGGCGATCTGGCGGGTGAGCCGCTGCACTTCGAGCGGTTGGCGGACGGTTTCGGAGCGCTCGGCGCCGTGCCGTTCGGAGTGCGCGACAGTGCGGCGGCGCGCGTCCTCATCGAGCGCGCCGACAGCACGAGCGACACGGTCATCGGGGCCCTGCCCGTACGCCGCCGCCGCGTCCCGCGCGAGCGGCTCCGCGTCGCTCCCCAGTTCGCCCAACCGCCCGAGTCGCTGACGGAGCGCATTCGGCTCGAGCAGGAGCTGGTGCAGGAGGTGAGACAGCGGGCGCACGAGACCCCGCGGCTCTGGCAGGCGCCGTTCGTCCGCCCGAGCGCCGGCGCGGTGACGAGTGTGTTCGGGATCGCCCGCGTGTTCAACGAGGTGCTGCGCAGTCGACACTGGGGCGTCGACTTTGCCGGGCGGCAGGGCGCCCCGGTGCGCGTGGCGAACCGGGGCGTCGTCGCGCTGGTCGCCGATCTCTACTACAGCGGGACCACCGTGCTCGTCGACCACGGTGCCGGTCTCGTGACCGGCTACTTTCATCTGAGTCGCGTGCTCGTCGTCCCTGGTGACACGGTCGACGCCGGTCAGCTCATCGGCCTCGTAGGGGCCTCCGGTCGCGTGACCCGGTCGCACCTCCATTGGTTCGCCGCCTACGGGGGGATCACCGTCGACCCGCTCGACCTGATCCGGACCAACGGCCCGGCGCGCCTCACGCAGACCCTCCCCCCGTGACCGCTTAGCGAGCCTCGTCCAGGCGGCGCAGCGCTTCCGCCCGCACCTGGCGGCTCGGGTGCACCCGGGCCGCTTCGCGCACCGCCGGGATTCCCAGTCCATCCGGCAGCTCCGCCAGGCGCTCGACGGCCTCCACTTGGACGGCTGGCGAGGTGTCGTTGGCGAGTCTGTCCAGCAACAGGACGAGCGCGGATTCGGGTGCGGCGCTCCTCGCGTACTGCTCCACCGCCTCCTCCCGCACCTGCGCGCTCGGTTGGGCGCGCGCCATGCGCGCCAGCGGCGCCAGGGCCTGCGGGTGACCCAAGTGCCCGAGTGCCTCGACGGCCTCCTGCCGCACGTCGTCGTCGGGGTCGCGGCGCGCGAGCCCCTCGAGGACTCCGAGCGCCACATCGGGGGATGCGACCTTCCCGACCGTCTTGACGGCCTCGCGGCGCACGTCGGGGTTGGGGTGTGTGTGGGCGATCTCGATGAGGGGGCCCACACTGGCGCCGCCCCTCACCTTGCCCAGGGCCTCGACCGCCTCGCGCTGGACATCCTTGTCACCGTCCTCCTGAGCGATCGCGACCAGCGGCGTCACATTCCGTGGATCGCGCCGCCTGCCCAGCGCCTTGACCCGCTCCTGTCGCGCGTCCGGGTCGCGCAGCGCCTCGATACGGCCCACGAGGGAATCGAGCGTCGCCGGTCGCATGCCACCGCGGTCGCTCGGGGCCTGGGCCGCCGCACCCGTCGTCAGGTGGGCGCCGCCGCCGAGGGCGAGGGTCACGGCAACGACTCCCGCCATCCAGCGGGGGAAGATCTCCGTTTGCACCGGTGCCACGAGCCGCCGAATCCGGTCCCTGAGGGAGCCACCGCGCCCGGCCGCCGCCAGGGCGAACGCCGGCGGTGTGGTGCGGAGCCGCTCCATGCCGAGCAGCGCCGTCGCGTAGAAGTGCGCGTCACCGCACGCCGCGACGGCCAGATCGTCACAGCAGTGCTCGCGCTCTTCGCGCACCTGCTGCGACACCCACCACACCGCGGGGTGATAAAACAGCAGGGTCTCGATCACCGACTGGACGAGGTTGACCAGATAGTCGTAGCGCCGCACGTGGGCCAGCTCGTGCGCCAGCAGCGCGTCGAGCTGCAACGGGGTGAGCCCCGTCAGCGCGCTCGCCGGGAGGAGGATCACCGGGCGCAGCCACCCGATGACGGCGGGCACCTGCACGACGGCTGACTCCAGCACCCGCACGGGCCGGCTGATACGGAGCCGTGCCGCCAGGCGCGCCACCGCCTCGCGGCACGCGTCGGGAACGGACGAGGTCCCCACGCTGCCGAGCTGCCGCGTCAGCAGCCATCCCGACGCGAGCCGCAGCGACAGCGCCACCACGCCGCAGAACCACACCAGGACCACCCACGGCAGGGCGGGCTCGAGGGCCGCCCGGATCCGCTCGGCGACCGGTCCGGTGGCGGTCAAGGGCGCCGGAACGGCTTGCAGGCCGGGACCCGACGTCGGCCCCGGGGCGATCGGGGATGTGGCGGTCACCAGGTCGCTCATCAGGGGCGACGTCCCGCGCAGCCGCACGGCGGTGGCGAGGGGGAGAGCGAGCATCAATGCCAGCGTGAGCGTGGCGAGCGCGTAGCGGATGCGGGCCGCCCGCACTGGAATAATGGCGAGGAGGGCGGCCAGCCCCGCGGCGGCAAGAGCGTCCTGCCACAGCGAGTCCACGAGGGCCCACCCCAGCGCTTGCGTCATGATCATGTACGTCCTCCCTTTTTCACGTCGAGCATCTTGCGTATCTGATCGAGCTCCGGCCCCGTTGCGGGTGTCGATTCCAGGGCGTGGAGCACGAGCCCCAGCGTCGAACCTCCGAACACGCGTCGCACCAGGTCACGGACCAGGCGCCGCTGAGTGGCCCCTTGGGACGCCACGGCGGCGTAGACGTGCGAGCGCGCCGCTACATTGCGCCTCACCAGGCCCTTCTCGACCATGATCTGCAGCAGCTTGAGCACGGTCGTGTAGCCGACCGGCTTGGCGTGGTCGAAGGACTCGTGGACATCGCGCACGGTGCTCGGACCGCGGTGCCAGAGCACGCGCAGGATGTCGAGCTCCGCATTCGTCGGAGCACGCTGCGGCATCGGGTCTCCCTTTGTACGAAGCTGTTCGTACCTACACCTGGCGGGTCCCGGAGGTTTCCGGTCGGAGAGGAGGATGGGTGTCGCGGGCGTGCGACAGTTCGCAGGAGCTACTGTGCGTCCGCGCGTCAGTGCGTCTAGGTCGTGAGGTACTCTTCCCTATACATCTTCACCAGCTCGAAGAAGTAGGACAGCGCGAGCGGCCCGATCAGCAGTCCCAGGATCCCGAAGTACGGCACGCCGGCGAGGGCACCGATCAGCGTGATGAGCGGGTGAATGTTCGCCCAGCGTCGGAACACCATCGGTCGGATGACATAGTCCACGTTCCCGACGATCACGGCGCCACCGACGGCCAGCAGCACACCGGCCAGCGCGTGGTGGCCCAGGATCAGCGCCAGCGCCCCGGGCCCCCACACCAGGGCGCTGCCCACGACGGGCAGGATGGCGAATACCATCGTGACCACACCCCAGAACACCGCGTTCGGGAGGCCGGTGAGCCAAAAGCCGAGGCCCACGAGGATTCCTTGAATCGCCGCGGTAACACCGGTGCCGATGATGGTCGACGTGGTGACGTCCTTAAACCGCTGGCGCAGCTTCTCGGTGTTCTTGGCCGAGAAGGGGATGTACGGCCGCACGGCCTCCCACGTCTCACCCGGCCGCAGCAGCAGGTAGAACAGCCCAAACAGCGAGATGGTGAGGTTGAGCGCGAGGCGGGTGGCGGTGCCGACCAACCCGAAGGCGGACGATCCGATCCACGCCACGACCTGGGCCCCCAGGTCGGCGAGCCGAGGTCCCAGGTCCATGCCGCCGAGCTTCAGCTCCCTCAGGCGACCGAGCAGCGGGTTCCGGATGACGCCACCGGCGATCTCTTGCGCTTGGCCGACGATCAGGCCGGCGAACGAGACCCCGGGTACGACGATCAAGAACAGCGCCAACGCGACCACCAGGGTCGCGGCGAGCTTGGGTCGCGCCCGCAGCGACAGCCACTCGTGCACCGGGGCGAAGACGGCGTACAGGACCGGGATGCCGATGAGCCCGGTGACATAGGGGGTGAGGGCGATGGCCAGCCCGAGGCCCAGCAGCAGGACGAGCAGCGCCGCGCGCTGGTGATTCGTGTCGATCAGCGGCATGCGCTAGTGTAGGGCGGCCGGGGCGCTGGCGCCAGCCTGGGCTGGGTCAGAGCCGGGCCGGAGGGGTGAGTGGGGGAGCGGCCAGCGGCGCTTCCGGCTCGGGAGTGAAGTCCTCCCCGGGGTTCACGAACAGGTCCTGCTCGAACCGGTACTGCTTGTCGTACAGCTGACGGTACCGGCCGTGCTTCGCGAGCAGCTCGGCGTGGGTGCCGCGCTCCACGATCTCGCCGTGCTCCATCACGAGGATCTGGTCCGCGCTGCGGATGGTCGAGAGGCGATGGGCGATGACGAACGTCGTCCGCCCGCGCCGCAGCGTGCGCAGGCCGTCCTGGATGGCCGCCTCGCTCTCCGAGTCGAGGCTGGACGTGGCCTCGTCGAGGATGAGGATCCGCGGATCCGCGAGGATCGCCCGCGCGATGGAGACGCGCTGGCGCTCGCCCCCGGAGAGCTTCACGCCCCGCTCGCCTACCACCGTGTCGTAGCCCTTCTCGAAGCGACGCACGAACTCGTCGCAGTGGGCGATGCGTGCCGCTTCCTCGATGTCCTCGCGCGTCGCGTGCGGCCGGGCGAACGCGATGTTCTCCGCGATCGTACCGTCGAACAGGAAGTTGTCCTGGAGCACGACGCCCAGCTGGCGGCGGTAATCCGCGAGTCGCAGAGTGGCGAGGTCGCGGCCATCCACGCTGATCCGCCCGGATTTCGGGCGGTTGAAGGTGAGCACGAGGTTGATCAACGTGCTCTTGCCCGCCCCCGACGAGCCGACCAGGGCCGTGGTGGAGCCCGCCGGCGCCCGGAACGAGATGCGCTTCAGCACCTCGGCCCCGGGCACGTACTCGAAGCTCACGTTCTCGAAGGCGATGTCCCCCGTCACTTCGGCGAGCGGCGCCCGCGCCCCGTCCTCGGCGTCCTCGGTGACGAGCCGGCGGATCTCGCGGATCCGGTCCAGGCCGGCGAACGCCTCGGTGATCTGGGTGCCGATCGAGGCGATGTTGATGAGCGGCAGCGCGACCAGGCCGATGAACACCCCGTACATGAAGAAGTCACCCAGCGTCATCTGGCCCGAGAGGATCGCGCGCCCGCCCTCGAGGATCATCAGGATCCCGATCGCCCCGATGATGATGGTGGCGAAGGCACCCACGCCGGAGATCCCCGTCATGGTGGTGGCGATGTTGCGAAACAGGGTGTTCGCGCCGCGGGTGAACACCAGCCGCTCGCTGCGCTCCGCGCGGTACGCCTTGACGATCCGGATGCCGCCCAGCGTCTCCCCCAGCCGCCCCGTCACGTCCGCGTTGAGCTTCCCGCGATCGCGGAACAGCGGCCGCAGCTTCGCGAACGCGTACGCCATCCCCCCTCCGAAGCAGCCGAGGATCAGGATCGCAATCAGGGTGAGCCGCCAGTTCAAGTAGAACAGCACGCCCAGCGCGATCGTGGCCGTAATGAGCCCGCCCGCCAGCTGCACCAGGCCCGTGCCCACCAGGTTTCGGATCCCCTCGGCGTCGGTCATGATCCGAGAGATGAGGATCCCGCTCTTGGTCGAGTCGAAATAGCTGATCGGCAGCCGGAGCACGTAGGCCTGCACGGTGCGCCGCATGTCGGTGATGGCCCGTTGGGCGGCGACGCCGAGGATCTGCGACAGTCCGAAGCCGGTGATGGCCTGCACCAGCGTGGCGCCGCCGGCCGCGAGCGCCAGCGGCACCAGCAGCTCGGGGTGATGCCCGTTGATCACCCGGTCGATCACCCACTTCGAGGAAGACGGCAGGACCAGGCCGGCCAGCCGGTTGACGAGCATCAGCGCGAGCCCCACCGCCAGGCGGCCGCGGTGCGCGTAAACGAGGGCCCGCGCCTCCTGCCAGGCGCCGGGGGTGATGGTCTTCTTGGGAGGGCGGGTGGGGGTCGGGGCGTCGGCCATGGGGTCAGCGCAATCTAAACGGGGCGGGGCAGAATAGAAGTACTTGACAGAGTCAAGTATCTACCGGACATTGGCTGTATGGCTGTGCGCGAGCTGGAGCAGCGGGTGGAGGCGGCGCGCCGCTTCAACCGGTTTTACACCCGGCAGATCGGCGTGCTGCGGGAGGGGGCGTACAAGAGCCCGTTCTCCCTGACCGAGGTGCGCGTGCTGTACGAGCTGGCTCACCGCGACCAGCCCACGGCGACGGCGTTGGGCCGCGAACTGGGACTCGATGCGGGATACCTGAGCCGCATCCTGCGCGGCTTCGAGCGGCGCGGGCTCGTCCTCAAAACCCGCTCCGCCGCCGATGGCCGGCAGAGCCATTTGTCCCTCACGGCGCAGGGACGCAAGACCTTCGCGCCGCTCAATGCACGCTCGCACGACGAAGTGGCCGCGCTGCTCGAGCGGCTGTCGCCCGTGGCGCAGGCGCGCGTGGTGGGGGCGATGCAGACCATCGAGCGGCTGCTCGGGAACCGCGCCGAGGTCGCACCTCCGGCCGGCTATCTGCTCCGGTCGCCGCAGCCGGGCGACCTGGGCTGGGTGGTGCACCGGCACGGCGCCGTATATGCCCAGGAATACGGCTACGACGAGCGGTTCGAGGCGCTCGTCGCCGAGATCGTGGCGCAGTTCGTCCAGCGGTACAACGCGAAACGCGAGCGGTGCTGGATCGCGGAGCAGGGTGGAGAGGTGGTGGGCTCGGTGTTCCTGGTCGAGCGATCGAAGACCGTGGCCCAACTGCGCCTGCTGCTGGTGGAGCCGCAGGCCCGGGGGTCGGGCCTCGGCACCCGTCTGGTGAGCGAGTGCGTGCGGTTCGCGCGCCAGACGGGTTACCGCAAGATCACCCTGTGGACGCAGAGCGAGCTGGGCGCCGCGCGACGTCTGTACCAGGCGGCGGGCTTCCGGCTCGTGGGCAAAGAGAAGAACCACAGCTTCGGCAAGAATCTGGTCTCGGAGACGTGGGAGCTGGATTTGTGACGTCGTCCGGGCGTTTCAAGGATCATTTTTCCGAGGTGGCGGCCGCCTA
>Ga0075423_10000644_pt1 | contig 28765 bp, 29 predicted proteins | sample SoiMethybrSBSTD2_FD_80114 | JGI IMG/M metagenome (GOLD analysis project Ga0075423, IMG submission 80114) | Bulk soil microbial communities from a Populus tree surrounding site in Tennessee, USA - Soil MetaG P. TD hybrid SBSTD2 | ecosystem: Environmental > Terrestrial > Soil > Tree plantation...
GCAGGAGGGCGGCTAAGCGGCGACGCGGCCTTCGAGCTCTTCCAGGATCGTGCGGATGTCGTGCGCCTCGCAGCGCCCGATCTCGCGGACGATCTCACCGTCCACGAGGAAGAAGACGCGATCGGCGATCACGGCCGCGTTCGCGTCGTGGGTCACCATGACGGTGGTCTGGTTGTAACCCTCGACCGCCTCGCGCAGGATGGCGAGGATCTCGCGACTCGTGCCGGAGTCGAGGTTGCCGGTCGGCTCGTCTGCGAAGACGACGCTCGGTCTGGAGACGAGCGCCCTGGCGATCGCCACGCGCTGCTGCTGGCCGCCGGACAGCTCCGAGGGACGGTGGTGGAGCCGGTCGGCAAGCCCGACCCGGCCGACGAGCTCGTCGAGCCAGGCGCGGTCGGGCTTCTCGCCGGCGATCGACAGCGGCAGGGTGATGTTCTCCTCAGCCGTCAGCATCGGGAGCAGGTTGAAGAACTGGAAGATGAAGCCGACGTGCTCCCGGCGGAGCTTCGTGAGCTCGGTGTCGTTGAGCTTCGTTATGTCGGTTCCTTCGATGTAGACCTCCCCACGGGTCGGGTGGTCGAGGCCTGCGAGCGTGTGCATGAGCGTCGACTTGCCGGAGCCGGAAGGGCCCATGACGGCCGTGAGCCGGGCGCGTCCGACGTCAAGCGACACGTTGCGAAGCGCCTGCACGGCGGTGTCTCCCGAGCCGTAGACCCGGCAGAGGTCGCGCGCGGCGACGACGGCGTCGGCGGTCTCGCCGGCGACTCGAGCCTGCTCGGGAGCGGCGGCCACGGGCCTACATTAGCGATCCCCGGCGAGGTAGAACGCGACTACGACGCCCACGTAGGCGGTGACGAGCGCGATGCCGCGTAGGCGGCTCGCGCGGCCGCCCGCGAGCAGCGCCCCGGTGGCGACGACCGCGAACGCAAGCGCGCCGAGTTCGACCGGCCGGAAGCTCAGAGCAAGCGGATTGATCGTCCACGCCAGCAGGGCGATGGTCGGTACGACCAGCACCGCCACCTGCGCGCTGGACGCGAGCGCGATCTCCGCCGCCAGCCGGATCTGGCCGCGGTGGGCGACGATGACCGCGCCCCCGTGCTCCGCCGCGTTACCGACGATCGCGACGATCACGGCGGCGACGAAGAACTCGCTGAGGCCGGCTCGGGAGGAGAAGTCTTTCAGCGAGCCGACGAGGATCTCGGCGACGACCCCCGTGAGGGCCGTCGCGACCGCCAGCACGACCAGGGAGGTCAGCAGCGACCAGCCGACCATCACCTCCCGCTCGTCGGAGGCGTGCAGCTGGCGATGGCGCCGGAGCTCCCTCGTGGTGACGACGAGGTACAGGAGGAGGAGCACCACCGCGGGCGCAATAGAGATGACGGCGATCTCGTGGCGATTCGGATCGCCGTGGAAGCCTGGGACCGACGGGATGAGGAAGGCAATGGCGGCGACCGTGACGAGGCCGAGCGAGGTGAACGTCGAGCGCCGGTCCAGCGTTCCCTTCGGGCCGAACGCGAGGGAGAAGCCGAGGACGAGCAGCAGGTTCCCGATCACGCTCCCGATCAGCGATCCGCGGACGACGTCGAAGAGGCCGTCGGAGACCGCGAGGAGCGCGATGATCACCTCGGGCGCATTGCCGAACGTCGCGTTCAGGAAGCCCCCGATGCCCGGCCCCGTGTGCCGAGCGGCATGCTCGGTCGCCTCGCCGATCAGCCACGCAAGCGGGATCAGCGCGACGGCCGCGAGCACGAAATCCGCGGTCGACCCGGGGTGGGCCGCGTAGTGGATCGTGATCGTGGCCGGGGCGAGCCCAAGCGAGAGGTAGAGCACACTCCGGACCATCGGGGAGCGAACGCTACTGATCGCCCCCGGGGCGCTCCTCGCGCGCATGTCTCGCCGGGCCGGCCGGTTATCGCATCACACGCGGCCTGTCAAGTCTTGCGGGACCTGCAGCCGAGCTAGCAAAATCAGGTCATGGAGCCACATACGCAGGTCGCCGAGCTCCCTCTCAGACCGCAGGACGAGATCGAGTGTCGGCGCTGCGACGTCCACTGCGACAAGGTCGTCTATCCGGCCGCCTGTCTCGAGCGCTCCTGTCCCTTCCTCTACGCGTACCGCGAGTTCGGCCACACGTACGTGGGCTGCATGCAGCGGGTCTTCGCCGTCGAGATCGACGTCGATTTACTTTTGGCGGCGGAAGAGGAGAAGGGGTTCGGCGCCATCAAGGCGCAGCGCAATCCGCTGCCGATGTGTCGCGCCGAGGTCGAGCCCTGCTACCAGCACCGCGCCGACGTGCTCGGCTGCGTCAACCCCGAGTTCTTCGAGGTTCCGCAGGACGAGCCCAGCTTCAAGGTCTTCGCGCACGTCAAGTAGGCGCTAGGCGTTCGCGTCAAGGCAGGTTGCGCTCAGCCTTGGCAGCGGCGTCTGCGCGCACGGCCCGAGGCGCGTGTTGTTGCGGACCGCGCCGACGACCGATCGGATCGCGGCGGCCACGAGTTGCGAGTTGTCCTGGGGAATGGTGTGGCCGACGTTGTCTGCCCGCGCGAGGATCGAGTTCGACGAGTCCCTCGTCACCGCTTTCTGGAGGCCGAGCCAGGACGCCTCCGGGTTGGGGAACTCCGGCGCGTCGGAGGGCGTGAGCGGTATCCCGTGCGTCAGGTCGACGAGCGGCCGCGCGCCGAGGCTCGGGTGTGTCGCGAGTTCGACCGCTGCGGATCCGGCGTCCATCACTTCTTCACCGGACTCGAGCCGGCCGCCGAACACCTGCTCGATCCACTCGGCGGGCGTGGCGTCGATCAGGACGAGCCCGGCGACGTCGGCCGGGTAGCGCTTCGTGTAGTAGCGGACGTCGAAGCCGCCCATCGACCAGCCGCCAAGCACGTAGGGCCCTCCGATTCCGCCTCTCGTCAGGAGCGTGTGGAGCTCGTCCACGATCCGGCCTGTCGTGGCAGAGCCGCCACCTGGTCGTTTGTCGCTCTGACCGAGCCCGGCGCGGTCGTAGGTACAGACGCGCGTCGTCTTCGCGGCGTCCCGCTGCGCGAGGAAGAAGGCGGTGCGATCGGTGTCGAACCCGCTGTCGAGCACGACCGTCGGCGAGCCCGCTCCGCGGCACTCGATCGCCAGCTTGTACCCGCCGACGTCGATTCTCCTGACAGCGGTCGGCTTCGGCTTGGGCTTGGGTTTCGGCTTCGTGCAGACGCGCACCTTCTTCTTGTGGCCGTGGACCCGCTTGACGACCGTGCGGCAGCGCTTCTTCGCCGGGCTCGCGGCCTCGGCGCCGACCGAGACCCGCGCGTCGGCCACCGGCGCCAGGAGCGCGCCGACAGTGAGCAGCGCGACGAGAATCCGCAGCACCCATGCAGGTTTCCATCCGCTGCGGTCTCCGTCAACCGCTCCCTCAGGGGTCTGACCCCTGAAAACGCTCAACCCCTTAGCGTCCCATGGAATTCGGCGCAGACCTGTAACGAAAGCGTGGCGGTTTATCTCGCCGTCCAGCGCTTGTGCATGTTCTTGAGCTTCCGCACCTCGCTGCGGTCCGGCCCGTGCCCGTCTTTCCCCGGCACCTCCAGGACCGCGGGCAGGTGCTGGAGCGCCGGGTGGCCGAGCAAGACGCCGAGACGCTCGCCCATCACGCCCTGGCGGATGTTGTCGTGGCGGTCGACGTTCGAGCCGAGCGGCGTCTTCGAGTCGTTGACGTGCAGCAGGCGCAGCCGGTCGAGACCGATTCGCTCGTCGACCTCGTCGATGAGGCGGTCGAGCGCTTCCCGATCCGTGATGTCGTAACCGGACTCGTAGAGGTGCGCCGAGTCGAGGCAGATACCGAGCCGGCGGTGCCGGCCCAGGCGGTCGACGATCGCCGCGACCTCCTCGATCGAGCGGCCGATCGTTCCGCCGGCACCCGCGGTGTTCTCCACGAGCAGCCACGTCTTTCCGGAACAGTGCGAGAGCGCCTCCTCGATCGCCGGCGTCGCACGCTCGATCCCACGCTCGAACCCCGACCCCAGGTGCGAACCCACGTGGAAGACGACGCCGTCCGCCTCAACGGCGCAGCCGACGTCGACCGTATTGACCAGCGTGGCCGCGGACTTCTCGTAGAGATCCTTCTTCGGGCTCGCCAGATTGACGAGGTAGAGCGCATGACAGAAGACGCCGTCGATACCGACCTTCGCGCGCTGTGCCTTGAATTGCTCGAAGTTCGCCGGATCGTGGTTCGTGAGCCGCCACGCGCGCGGGCTCTGCGTGAACACCTGCACCGACTCGGCGCCCATTGACTTCGCGCGACCGATCGCGGTGTGGATGCCGCCCGAGACGGAGACGTGCGCGCCGAGTCTCACCGGCCGGCCACGATAACGGCGCGCTAGCCTCCGAGCGATGGCTGTCCGCGTCCGCATGGCACCGAGCCCGACGGGGTTCCTGCACATCGGCGGCGTGCGCACGTTCCTCTTCAACTGGCTGTTCGCCCGCGGGCGAGACGGCGAATGCCGGCTCAGGATCGAGAACACGGACGTCAGCCGCGAGGTCTCGGAATCGGTGGAGCAGATCCAGCGATCGCTGAGGTGGCTCGGAATCGACTGGGACGGCCCGGTCACCTTCCAGCTCGACCGGATGGAAACGTGCCGCGAGCTCGCACAGACGCTCCTCGACCAGGGCCGCGCCTACGAGGACGAGGGAGCGATCCGGATGCAGATGCCGGACGAGGGCACGACGGCCTGGGTCGACGCGGTCCGTGGCGAGATCGAGGTTCCGAACGCCCAGCTCGAGGATCTCGTCCTTGTCCGCTCAGACGGTCGGCCGACGTACAACTTCGCGTCTCCCGTCGAGGACATGCTCGACGAGATCACCCACGTTATCCGCGGGGACGACCACATCTCGAACACGCCGAAGCAGATTCAGATCCTGCAGGCACTCGGCGCCGACATCCCGGTCTACGCGCACGCGCCGAACCTGCTCGGCCCGGACGGACGCAAGCTCTCGAAGCGGCACGGCGCCCAGTCGATCGAGGAGTTCCGCGCAGCCGGCTACATCCCGGAGGCGCTGATGAACTTCCTTGCGCTGCTCGGCTGGAGCTACGACGACCACACGACGATCATGAGCCGTGACGAGCTGATCGAGCGCTTCAGCCTCGAGCGCGTCGGCTCGAGCCCTGCGACGTTCGACTACCAGAAGCTGGAGTGGATGAACGGCGTCTATCTCCGGGCGCTGCCTCCCGACGAGTACGCCGACCGCCTGAACGACTACCTCCGCGAGCAGGGATACAACTGGGACGCGGAACTCGTCCGACGCTCGGTGCCGGTCGTCCAGGAGAAGCTCGCCACGCTCGGTGAGTATCCGGCCTACACCGGCTTCCTCTTCCGGGACGTCCAACCGGACGGCGCCGCCGACCGAGACGTGCTCCGCGCCGCCGCCGAGACGCTGGCGTCCACCGAGCCGTTCGACGCCGCGACGATCGAGGCGGCGCTCCGCGGAATGGCGGAGCGTCTCGAGCTGAAGCCGCGACAGGCGTTCCAGCCCATCCGACTGGCCGTGACCGGCTCCACCGTGTCGCCCGGGCTGTTCGAGAGTCTGGAGCTGCTCGGGAAGGAGCAATCGCTCGCAAGGATCCGCACCGCAGGCGAATGAGCACCGCGACCGTGCGCAGGCCGACCGAGTACGAGGCCGAGCTCCAGCGCTACCTCTACGAGCGTTCCGAGGAGGCGCGGGCGGTCCGCGTGGGGGAGAAGGAGACCTCGGAGCAGGCGGAGATCGTCGCGCGCTACCGCGACCTCTTCTCGCCCGAGCAGCTCGAGGCACTCCGCGAGGCCGAGGTCGCCTGTGAAGACGCCGACGAGCGCGAGCGCCTGTACCGGCTCCGCAAGACCTGTGAGGGCGGGATCGTCGCGGCGGAGCTGGCAGAGCGCGACGACGCCCTCGAGAACGCGATCCTGGCCGCGCGCGTGGGCTTCCACGGTGAAGAGCTACCGCTGCGCGCCGCCCAGGCTCGCCTCGCCGTGCTCGATGTGTACGGCGACCGCGAGGAGCTCGGGCGGATGCAGGCGGACGTCTCCGCCGGGTTCAACGACCAGCGGTTGGAGCTGCTCCGCGACCGCGAGCAGCTCGAGGCGGCCCTCTCGGGCCAGCGAGACCCCGTCGCCCGAAACGAGGAAGAGAAAGCGATCTCGCTGTCCACGCTCGCGTCGACCCTGGACGATGCGAGCCTGACCGTCGAGCCGCGGTATCTCGAACTGCGCGAATCCTGGTTCGACCGGCTCCTCGGAGGCGACCGCGACGACCAGCCGTCCTCCTACCACGTCGCCTACATCCGCCGCCTGTCGCCGCTCGACAGCATCTACACGAAGGATCGCTCAGTCGAGGTATGCGTCGACACGCTCGCGCACCTCGGCTTCCGCCTGGGCGATCAGCCGAACATCCGGCTCGACCTCGACGATCGCCCGCAGAAGTCTCCGCGTGCGTGCGTGATCCCATCGGATCCGCCCGAGGTCGTCCATCTGATCACCCGTGCGCAGGGCGGCCTGCACGACTACCAGGCGTTCCTGCACGAGGCCGGGCACGTGCTGCACTACGCCGGCTGCGACCCGTCGCTCCCGTACACCTTCCGACGGATCTCGCGCGACCATGCACTGACGGAGATCTACTCGTACATCGTCGAGGCGATCTCGCGCGAGCCCGCCTGGCATGAGCGCTACTTCGGGCCGGCGGCCGCGGCGAACGCGGAGGCGGCCGTGTTTCTCGAGACGCTCCTCTTCCGCCGCTACACGGCAAAGCTCGGCTTCGAGCTCGGGTTCTGGAGCCACTTCGGCGAGAACGGCGACCCGGGCGAGTATGCGAGCCGCCTGACCGCTGCAACCGGAATCCGCTACCGGCCCGACGCCTACCTGGCCGACATGGACGCCGGCTTCTACTCGGCCGACTACCTGCGCGCCTGGATCCGCTCCGCGCAGCTGCGGGCTCGGCTCCTACGCGACGTCGGTGAAGACTGGTGGCGGAGCGAGCAGACGGGGGCGATCCTGCGAGAGCTGTTCGCGGAGGGCACCCGTCCGTCGAGCGAGGACATCGCTGCCCGCCTCGGCTTCGACCCGCTCGACACCGGGCCGCTGCTGGAGGAGCTCGGGACGTCGTAGACGGAACGATCACCCTTCCGGGCGGCCGGGCGCTCGGCTACGCGGAGGCCGGAGATCGGGGAGGAGCGCCGGTGCTGTTCTTCCACGGCACATGGCTCTCGCAGGTCGCCCACGTCGGCGATGCGCCCGCCCGCGCGGGCGTCCGCCTCCTGTACGTCGATCGCCCCGGCTACGGGCGGTCGGACGCGCTGCCGGGACGGACCCTGCTCGACTGGCCGCGGGACGTCGCCGCCGTCGCCGACGCTCTCGAGCTCGACACCTTCGCGGTCGTCGGCTACTCGGGCGGCGCGTCACACGCCCTCGCATGCGCAGCCGCGCTGCCGGAGCGCGTGCGCTGCGCGGCCGTCGTCTCCGGAGTCGGGCCGGCGCTGGAGGTGGGGGACGTCACGGCCGCCATCAGGCCGGAGCGGCGGCAGCAAGTCGAGCGCGCCCGCCTCGATCCCGACCAAGCGTGGCGGCTGGTGGCCGACGAGGTCGCGGCTGAGGTCGAGGAGGTCACCGCCAATCCCGATCCGTTCGTGTCGCTCGACGACCCGGGACTCCGGCAGAGGATCGAGGCGGCGCTGCGCGAGACGGCGGCGCGTGGGCCAGAGGGACCGGTGAGCGATCTCGCGCTCAACTACCTCCGTCCCTGGGGCTTCCGGCTGGAGGACATCGCGCCGCCCGTCTTCGTGTGGCATGCGGAGAACGACGAGGACGTTCCGGTCGGCGTCGGAAGGGCTGTCGCGGATCTGCTCCGGGAGGCGCGGCCGCGGTTCACGCGCGCCGGCGGCCACCTACTGCTCTGGACGCGTGCCGAGGAGATCCTGGTCGACGTTCAGACCGCGCGGAACACCGCGTAGCGCGTGCTCAGCGCGGCGGCGACGGCCGGCGCACGCTCGGCGTCCGCAAGCGCGACGACGCAGCCGCCAAAGCCGGCACCGGTCAGCCTCGCAGCGAACGCGCCCGCATCGAGCGCTTCCTCGACGAGGCGGTCGAGCTCGCGAGTCGAGACCTCGTAATCGTCACACAGGCTCGCCTGCCCCGCGGCGAAGATCTCTGCGAGCGAAGCGCGGTCGTCGCGCTCGAGCGCGACGACGGTCCCACGAACCCGCTCGTTCTCCGACTCCACATGGCGGACGCGCCTGGGATGGCCTGCCTCCAGCTCGCGCCGTCGGTCCGCGTAGGCGGTCTCCTCGACCCGGCGATGAATGCCCGAGTCGGCGACGAGAACGGCCAGGTCGTCGGGCAAGGCTACGAGCCGGTGCTCGAGCGACGAGCAGTCGAGAAACAGCGCCTGGCCCGGACGGCCGAGCACCGCCGTCGCCTGATCGAGCACGCCGCAGGGGACGCCCGTCGAGCGCTCCTCGGCGCGCCGGCACGTCTCGACGAGCTCCAGGGGCGGCAGCTCGAGCCCGGCGACGGACGAGAGCGCCTTGGCGACGGCGACGCCGAACGCGCCCGACGAGCCGAGCCCCGCGCCCGCGGGCAAATCCCCGCCGATGGTTCCCTCGAAACCCACCGGCTCCCGCCCGAGCGCGGCCAGCTCGGCGACGACTCCCGCCAGGCGACGTCCCCAGCTCTCTTCGGGGCCGTCCCCGTCGAGCGCGACCGTCACCGTCTCGTCGAACCGCTCGGAATGCACCCGGATCCGGTCGGCCGCGGGCTTGCCGGCGACGACGACCGAGCGATCGATCGCGAGCGGCAGCGCGAGCCCGCCCGCGTAGTCCGTGTGCTCGCCGATCAGGTTGACGCGGCCGGGAGCGGTCCACTTCATCGCCGCTCGCTGATGGCCACGACGGCCAGCCGGCGGATGGGGTAGCGGCCGCCGAGCTTGTCGATCAACTTCACGATTTCGCGCTCGACGCGTTCGCGTTCTGTCGGATCGAGGTGCAGATGGTCGACGTCGTCCGCCGGAGGTCGAGCAGTTCGCCCGCCGTGAGGTCGCTCTGCTCCGGCACCGCATGGAAGCGGGCCTCGCCGGAAAGCCAGGCGGCCTCCGGGAGGCCGATTGCCGGGTTCTCGAGCCAGGCCCAGACGTCCGAGATGTTTCCGCTGAGCTCGAGCGCCTGCTCGATCAGCGCGTCGGCCGTCCGGATCCGCCAGTCGGCGCCGTAGATGCGTGCCAGCGCCTCCCGTGCGGGTCGCGCCCGCTCGTCCGCCATGAAGACGTGACTCAGGAGCGGGAGAATCCCGGGCCGGCGCAGCACGCGCGCGGCGTTCGCGCAGCCGACGGCCGGGTCGACCCAGTGGAAGGCGGTGGCCGAGAACACGGCGTCGGACGCCGCCGCCGCAATGGGAACATCCTCGAACCGGCCGACGTTGACGACGGCGCCCGGCGCCCGCTCCGAGCCCGCGCGGCGAGTTCCGCGCCGGGTTCGACCGCCTGGACGCGGAAGCCGCGGCCGGCGAGCGCCTCGGTCAGCTGGCCCGGGCCGCACCCGACCTCGAGGACGTCCTGAATCCGCCGCCCGTCGGGTCGCGAAGTCGATGAGTACCTCGTGATACCGGGGACGAACCCGATCGTAGAGCTCGGCCACACGGTCGAAGGACAGGCCCACGCGGGTATTGTCGTCGGCAGGAGTCTCCTCACCGACCTGGCATGAGCCAGCGACCCGAACAAGCGGTGAAAGGCAGCCGGTCTGCAGCGGCCACGCGGTCGGCCGTTCGCTGGCGACTCCCGGTCAGGCCGCCGCCGAACGCCGATCAGCTGCTGTTTCCCTGGTGGATCCCGTCGCTGTTCATGCTCTGCGCACTGGCGCTCGGGCCGTGGATCGTCTGGCTCTTCATCAGCCTGCCGTCTCGCGAGGTTGCCCATCACTGGGACGTCGCCTGGACGGGCCTCGACGTCGGCCTGGCGGCGCTCCTGGCCGGGACGGGAATCGCGCTCGCCCTCCGCTCGCCGATCGCGGCGGTGCTGGCGTCGATGACGGCGGCGGTGCTGATCTGCGACGCGTGGTTCGACGTCGTCACGTCGAGCGGCACGACGACGCTCTCGATCGCGCTTGTCGAGGCACTGCTCGTCGAGTTGCCGCTCGCGATCGTGTGCATCTGGATCGCGCGGAACATCGAGCGCGTGCTCTCGGACGCGCGACCCTTCCTGCAGCGCGCAGGCTTCCGCGTCGAGCACGGGCGGCTGGTCCCGCCGGAGGCGCCGGCGGCCGGCCGGTCTGCGCCTACGCGCCGTTCTCGCTAACGATCTCCTTGCCGAACGGCGCCAGCGCCGCTCCGGCCATCTTGAACGACCCGATGCCCAGTGGAATGCCGATGATGGTGATGCACAGCAGGATTCCGGTGATCAGGTGGGCGATCGCCAACCACCAGCCGGCCAGGATGAGCCACAGGATGTTGCCGATCACGCTGATCACCGTGTAGTGATGCTCGCGGGCGACCAGCGTGCGGCCGAACGGCCAGAGCGCGTACCCCGCCAGCTTGAGGGACTGGATGGCGAACGGTATGCCGATAATCGTGATCGTGAGCAGGACGGCCGCCACCACGTAGCCGAGCGCGAGCCAGAACCCGGCGAGCAGGAGCCAGATGACGTTGAGGATCAGCCGCACGAGCCGTGATCTTGATCCTGACGCGTACCGGCGTCAACGCCGGGAGGTACGTAGCACGATTTGTGCTACGGTTGCGATGTGCCACGGTCGCTTCATGTCCGACTCGACGACGCATCCGCGGCGGCGCTCGAGATCGTCCGCGGTGACGGTTTGACCGACTCGCAAGCAGTGCGTACCGCGCTGCGAGAGGCGGCCAGCAGGCGACGGCTGCGCTCGGCGATACGCGACGAAGTCCGACGCCTGGCAGCCGATGAGCGCGATCACGAGGAGATGCGGATCGTCCGCGAGCAGCTCGCAGAGCTCGCTCCGCCCCTCTCCGACTGAGGTGGTCCGCGGCGAGGTCTTTCGTCTGCCAGCCCCTCGAGGCGGCCGCGGCGACGAGCAGCGCGGGGCTCGCCATGCGGTCATCGTCCAGGCCGAGGAGTTCCTCGGTCTAAGCACCGTGCTCATCTCGCCGACGTCGACGAGTGCCCGCCCGGCGAGTTTTCGGCCCGCCATCGCTCTCGGGCGTCAAGAGACGCGCGTCCTCGTGGAGCAGACGACCGTCGTCGATCCCCAGCGTCTCGGTCGCTTCGCCGGTCGCCTCGACGCTGATGAGCTCCGCTCCGTCGACGAGGCCCTGATGCTCGTCCTCGGGCTCTGAGCATCGCCGCCTGCGTCTGCGCGCCTCGGCTGACGCCACCAGCCGCCGAGGTGGCACTCAGTGCCTGGTGCGGCTTCGTGCCGTTCGCGGAGCGCTAACGTGCCCTCGCCGAAATTGGGGAGTGACATCCTTCGGCGCGGCCGGTACTGTGCGGGTGCGCACCGCGCGCCGGATTGTCGTCACCCAGAGGGAGGGGAACGATGGGGCCACGGTATCTCCGCGGGCTGCGTTTTGGTTTGCTCGGCGTGCTGGTTGCGGGCGGGATGTCGACGGTGCTTGTCGGCTCGTCCTCGGCGGCGGATCCGCCTGCGAATTGCACGACGACAGGCACGGTGACGACGTGTGTGTTCGCCTACACGGGCGCGGCGCAGACGTGGACGGTGCCGGCGGGAGTGACCCAGGCCACGTTCGACGTTTACGGCGCGGCGGGCGGCACTGCGGCGATCTCCAACACTCCCGGCGGGGCGGGCGGCAGGGTGACCGCGACCTTGCCCGTCTCGGCTGGGAGTACGTACCAGCTGGTCGTTGGCGGCGCAGGCACTGACAACGGCAGAGACCCGAGCGGGCGAGAGGGAGCCGGTGTCAACGGCGGCGGAGCCGGTGGAAACGATGGGGGAAGCGGCGAGGGAGATGGCGGCGGCGGCGGCGGCGCCTCGGACGTGCGCAGCGGCTCGTGCGCGGCGACGCTCGCCTGCGGGCTCGAAGCTCGGATCCTCGTCGGCGGTGGCGGCGGTGGCGGCGGCGCATGGCTCACCCCGAGTGGCGGCAACGCCGGAAACCCAAGCGGAGCCCCCGGTGGTGGCCCCGGCGGCGGCGGCGGCGGTTCCCAGTCCGCGGGCGGCGCCGGTGGCGTAAACCCCGACGGCGACGACAAGCCCGGGAAGGGCGGGGCGCTCGGCCTGGGTGGCGCCGGGGCCAGCGGGGCTGGGCCGTCCGGCGGCGGCGGTGGCGGCGGCTACTACGGCGGCGGCGGCGGCGCTGCTAGTGGGTTCCAGGCCTTTGCGGGCGGCGGCGGCGGCGGCGGGTCGAGCTTCGGGCCGGCGAATGCCACGTTCTCGGAGAACCCCCCGGGCCTCGGCAACGGCCAGATCACGATCACGTTTTGCCCGTCGACAGCGGGAGTGACGACGTGCGTGTTCGCGTCGACAGGGGCGGAGCAGTCATTCACGGTTCCCGGAGGCGTGTCGAGCGTTCACGTGGTGGCGAGTGGCGCCGGCGGCGGCAGCGGCAGCGGCGCCGGTCCGGGCGGCCGCGGGGCCGTCGTGAGCGCGGATCTCCCCGTCACGCAGGGCGACGTTCTCTATCTGGAGGCCGGCGGAGGTCCCACCAACACCGGGGCCTGTTTCGAGGATACGCGCTGCATCGGCGGCTTCAACGGCGGCGGCTCGAGCGATTTCGGCGGCGGCGGGGGCGGCGCCTCCGACGTCCGCACCACTGGTCAGGGCGACGCCGGCACGCTCGCCTCGCGCCTGCTCGTGGCAGCGGGCGGAGGAGGAGGCGGCGAGCTCTGCGCCAGCCCCCAGCCCCCGGCGACCGGCGCAGGAGCGGGCGGCGACGCAGGCGCGCCTGGCGCCCAGGGCAATAACTGCGGGATCGCGGGCGGCACCGGTGGCCGCGCCGGGACGAGCAGCGCCGGCGGCACCGGCGGCACCCCGTCCGGCCACGCCGGCGCACTCGGCATCGGCGGGGACGGCGCCGCAGGTTCCAGCGGCGCAGGTGGCGGCGGCCTCTACGGCGGCGGCAGCGGTGGAGAGATCACGTCTGAACTACCAGACCCGGATGAACCACCCAACACAGGAGGTGCCGGTGGTGGCGGCGGCGGCTCGAACCTCGTCCCGGCGGGCGGAACGTCCGCATTGACCACCAATCCGCCACAAATCGTGATCAGCTACACGGCACCGAAGGCGGTCTCGATCGCGATCGCCGGCCGCAAGTCGCTGCAAGGGCACAGCGTCGCCTCGGTCGCCGTCCTGTCGACGAGCGATTTCGACGCACGGAGCATCGATCCGAAGACCGTCTGCTTCGGCGACGCCGAGGACCCGACCCAGCGGGACTGCACCGAGCGGGACGGCCAGATTACGTTGCTCGACGTCAACGGCGACCGCAAAGCAGATGCCCTACTGCAGTTCGAGACGAACGAGGCGGGCGTCGACCCGGGCGACACGCAGGCCTGCCTGACGGGCAAGACCTTCGACGGCACCCCGATCGCCGGTTGCGCGAGCATCGTGGGAATCCCGCGCGTTCTTCCCTACAGCTTCCCGCCGTTCAGCTCTCCGGTGCTTACCGCACGCGATAGCTGAGCCGCGCAAACTGCCGGTCACGGGCGACGGGGCCCGCGGCGGCCGAGCGTCACCGGCGCGCCTGGCCGGGCGCAAGCATCTCTTGGAGGTGTCACCCTCCGTCACCCGTCCCGCCCGCCTAAGAGCAAACAAAAAGCGCTGTTTTCCAGCGCTTTTAGTCAGAGGCGCATACGGGATTCGAACCCGTGCTACCGGCGTGAGAGGCCGGCGTCCTAGGCCACTAGACGAATGCGCCGGAGCGGCTAGTGTAGCGCCTCACTTCCCGGGTCGAGGGTGCGCCTGGCCGCGTAGCCGGCGTCCTCGGCGAGCTGATTTGCCCGCTGGATGCGGGGATCTCCGGGCATCGCCGTCAGATTGATCTGGACGAGGCTCGCCGCTGCTCGGGCTGCGCCGGCGGCGAGAAGCGCTGCCGCAGTCGCGTCGCCGTGCGTCGCCGGATCGCCGCGCTCGGAGATCAGCACGCCGAGGGCCGCGGCGTCCCCGGCGGCCTTGGAGATCTCCAGAGGAAGGTTCGCGGCATGCGAGAGCGCCTGGGCGATCGAGGCGTCGCGCTCTTCGCCGGATTCGCCCGCAGGCGCCTCCAGCACGGCGAGCGCGCGGGCGTAGGCGTCGGCGACCTCCTCCGCAAGCTCGATGGCGCGTGTCCGGAGCAACGCTGCCTGGGCGACGACGCCACCCGCTTCGGGCCACGCGGGACGGGAGGCCCGGGCCGCGCCCGCGAGCAGCGAGGCAGACGCGGCCACGACGAGCGCCGCTACCGCGCCGCTGCCGGGCGCGGGGTCACTCGCGGCGAGGTCATCGAGGAGATCCCCGACGCGGATGCTGCGCAGGTCACGAACCACCGGGCGAATTCTGACGCCCGGCGGCTGTTACTCGCTGGCGAGCCTCTCGCGGAGCTCGTCGAGCGTGCGCTCGCTCGGCTCGTAGCCTTCGCGGGCGAGGGCCGCCTCGAGGTCGGCGACCAGGGCCGCGCGGAAGGCCGCGTCGGCCTCGGCGCGAGCGACGATCTCGTCAAGCTCCGTGCGGGCGAGCGGCAACTCCCGCGCGGCTTCGACCCAGGCCTCGGGAGCAGGGGGGAGGGCCCGAAGAAACTGGGCTAGGCGCTCTTCATCAAAGGGCGGCGTCCGGGTCACGTCCTCATGACGGGGGAGGTCACGGATTTCTTCCCTCGAGTTCCGACCGAAGCTTGGAGAGGCATCGAGAGATCCGGCTGGCGATGGTTCCGGACGGGAGGCCGAGCGCATCGCCGATGTCACGGTAGCTCTCGTCCCGGGCGAAGAACCGATCGAGGATCTCCTGACAGTTCTCGGGCAGAACCGCCAGGGCTTCATGCACTGTGAGCGCCTCGTCGAGCGTCGACAGGGAGTCTTCGACGCCCGGCGGCTCCAGCTCCTCGTCCGTCACCTGCTCTCTCGACGCGAGCCGGAGCCGGTCGATGCAAAGCCGCCTGGTCAGCTGCCCGATCCACGGCCGAAGCGCCTGATCGTCCCGCAGCCGGTCGAGGTTCTGGTAGACGCGGGCGAAGCACTCCTGGAACACGTCCTCCGCGTCGTGTTCGGACAGCCGGAACGCGTGCACCGCGATGGCGTAGACGTACCGGGAGAAGCGGTTCACGAGCTCGGCCCAGGCCGCCTGGTCGCCCGCCCGGCAACGGGCCACCAGTTGCGCGTCCGGGAGCGACACGAGTGACATTGCGCACATCAAAGCACGGTGGCTGGCGCGGCAACGCCCGGGCGGCGCGCTACCGGCAGCTCGACCGCGCCGCGCCGCCGTTGGCGGGGACGCACTGGCGGCTTGCGAGCGCCGCTCCGCCGGCGATGACTTTAATGCGCATCACGTCACCGATCATGCCCTTCTTCCAGACCTTCACGGTGAAGATCGAACCGACGGCGAGGGAGCGGTTCACGAACTTCCGGCTCGCGAGCCTCCCTGATTTGTTCGTCTTACCCGACTCGACGATCCGGCGCCCGCGAAGCTCCACGTCCGCGCCCGGCGGGGCGTGGAAGACCTCGAGCTTGCGATAGCGCTCGACCGAGCGATCTCGCGACCCCTCCGGCGCGATCAAGACCTTGGCGCGGATCCGGCCGGCGCTCGCCTTCCCGCCGCCCAGCTTCCCCGAGATCGAGTACTGAATCGAATCGGTCGGGAGGTAGACGAAAAGGCTGTTCGAGTCGTCCGGGTCCGTCGAGTCGTCCGACGATGCGGACAGCGTTACGACGTAGATCGATCCACCCGTCTTCGCGACGCTGCGGTTCGCAGCGACCTGGATCGAGATCGTCTTCGCGCCGCCGTTCGCGATCGCCCCGAGCGGACAGTGGATGAAGCCCGCGACGCCCGGGAGCACGTCCTCGTACGTGCAATGGCCCTGGTCGCCGATGGCGGCGGACTTGATCGTCGCGCCCTGCAGGATGATGCCGACCTCGGCGGTGACGCCGCCAGCCGTATCGGGGCCGTTGTTCGAGACCGTGATCGCGTAGCGAACGAGCTTGCCCGCTTGAGTGATCGCCGTCCTGGGCGACTTGCTCCATGCGATGCGGAGGTCGGCGGTCTGCTGCCTCGGGGCGGAGAGCGCGCTCGCCGCGCCGCCGAGCAGACAGGCAAGCGCGAGGGATGCGAGGGCTCCGACCCGCATGGAAACCGGCGAGCGTCGCTCGCCTCCGGTCGAGCTTCGGCCGCCGGCCATGGTCATGCGGGATGGTACCGAGACATCCGGTGAGCGGAAACACAAGCGAGACAACGGCGAATCGCCGTATGCGGGGAGTTTGCGTCAAGTCGAGGGTGTTCGCGTGACCACGGTCGCTCTTCGCGGCGGGATCGAGATCGAGTCGCCACTCGAACTCGCGCTCGGCTTCCTGCGCTCGTATGCGCCGCGTGAGAGCGACGGCTCGCCGTGCCCGACGACATTCGACGAGCGCGATCTGCGGCTCGCGAACGGCGGCGGCGCGCGCATCTCGGCGGCCGAGATCGGTGCAATTCTCGAGCGCCGCGGCGAGATCGAGGCGGCCCTGCGCACGATCGATCCGCAAGCTTCGCTGGCCGGGGCGTCGCGCTCGATTCCGTGGGCCGGGCTCGGGCGGCTCTTCGACGCCTTTGCGGACATCCGGGGCGTCGGCCTCGCGAAGATGACGAAGGCGCTGCACCCGAAGCGGTCGGCGCTCATCCCGATGCTCGACAGCGTCGTCCAGGCCTACCTGATCCTGGACGAGCCGGCGGCGGACTCCTGGACGACGTTCGGGGAGCACGCGACAGGCCTGGTCCGGCGCTTCAAAAGGGACCTCGACCGCAACCGTTCGGAGCTGCGAGTCATCCAGCGCGAGCTCGCGAGTCACGGGTTCCGGCTCACGGAGGTGCGACTTCTCGACCTGCTGATCTGGAGCGTGGCTGCCGAGACGTGAGGCCGCCGCGCCCACCTCTGTTGCGGGTTTCTACTGATCGAGGCTGCGGGATCGAGCGGATGGTGGGACGGCGCGCCCCTGGTAGAGCTGGACCCATGAAGCGCGTCGTGGTAGATCACTATGGCGGCCCCGAGGTCTTGCGCTGGCCGGCCTCCGGATGTACGGGACCGCGTCGGCTCACGACCGCGCCGCGGTCGAGCGGCTCGGCGCGGTGGCGATCGACTACTGCAGCGAGGATTTCCTCGCGCGTCGAGACCTGTCGGCACGAATGCAGCTCATCCTCTCACTGCCGGGCGCGACCGAGCAGAGCGCGCTGTACGTCCAAGACCTGAGCGACCAGTTGCAGCGAGTTGTTAGCGATCTGACGGGACTCGAAGAGCGGTGTATCAGAGTTTTGAGCCTGCACGCCTCGCTCGTGGGCAACCGCGTAGCGGGGGTGAGTCGGCGGTTGGCGGCAGTGGCCACGGTCTTCCTGCCTGTCTCGTTCGTCGCGAGCTACTTCGGGCAGAACTTCGACGTCCTCACCGGCAAGATCGAAAGCGGATGGCTTCCGTTCCTAACCCTCGGCGTGGCGCTTTACGTCCTCTTGGTGGTCGCGTCCGTCCTGTGGCTTCGCCGCCGCGGGTGGCATTGATGGCGGCCGTGGCCGCGTCCCTTCATCACTGCCGAGGGCACATGGATGGCAAGGGCATGCCGCCCATCAGACCTTCTGCACCGATGCTTGGAGTGTTTTCCGTCAGAAAACGCGAAAGGCCCCGTTTCCAGGGCCTTCCAAGGCTGCGGGGCTAGGATTCGAACCTAGACTACCCGGTCCAGAGCCGGGCGTCCTACCATTAGACGACCCCGCACCGGGGCTCGAGGATTGTAGCGAGGCTACGTCTCGAGGCGGTAAATCGGGACGAGCCGCTTCTCCGCCTCGGTGTCGAGGCTCGCGACGACCTCCACGTGTCGCTCGAGGCCCGACCCGCGAAGCTTCGCCTTCAGCAGCTCGTCGACCTGGTAGATGCCGGCGGAGTTGTTCATGTGGATCTCGATCATGATCGGCCGCGTTGTCCCGTCGGTGATCACGACTTCCTCGATCGCGGCGGCCGAAAGCGAGTGGATCGAGACGCGTCCGTGCTCGAACGGAATGCGCGATCGACCCTTGGCCATGTCGAGCGCGTCGGCGACGCGCACGATGCCCGCCTCGAGCGTCAGCGGGCGGCCGTAGTCGCGGTGGCTCGTGATCGTCTGCAGCACCTCCGACGCGAGTACGGTTCGCTCGGGCTCGTCGTAGAGCGGGCCGAGGAGCTCCCGGAGCTTGGGCTCCGCGAGCAAGAGGCTGAAATCCTCGTGGTTGTCGCGGTGAACCGCCATCCCGACGCAGTGGAGCAGGGCGCCCAGCACCACGACGAGCTCGGCGTCATCTCGCTCGAACCCGTAGTCGGTGACCATCGCCGGCTCGACGTGATGCTTCGTCAATTGCCGCAGGAGCTTGAGGCTGATGTTCGTGACGATCTGGACGTGGACCCAGGAGTGGTCGTTGATCTCGAGACGCGCGACGGCGTTCACGTTCGCGACGTGCCACCAGCCCTTCAGCTGGTTGTCGGCGTTGACGCGGTCGAGGAGGACGCGAAGCTTGCGGTTCCCGCGAGGCGGCACGTTGATCCGCATCCGCGCAACCGCCTCGGCCGGCGTCAGCTGCGCCTCGCGTTCGGCTTCGGCCGACGCGGGACGGTCGATGCGATGCTCCGTCGTCGGGTCGAGCGTCACGAACTCTTCTGGTCGCTGGTCGCTCATCGGCTCGAATCCAGGCTACGCCACTTCGGCCCAGTCGCCGTATAGCGAGGTGTAGAGCCCCTGCCGCGCCATCAGCTCGTCGTGTGAGCCCTGCTCGACGACGACGCCGTGCTCGAGCACGACGATCAGATCGGCGCTGCGGATCGTCGACAGCCGGTGTGCGATCACGAACGCCGTCCGGCCGGTGAGCAGCGTCCCGAGTGCCCGCTCGATCCGCCGCTCGGTGCCGATGTCGACGGACGACGTCGCCTCGTCGAGAATCAGGATGCGCGGGTCGGCAAGGAGTGCGCGCGCGAAGGCCACCAGCTGACGCTGTCCGAGCGAGAGCCGCGTGCCGCGCTCCTGCAACTCGGTCTCATAGCCGTCCTCGAGGCGGAGGATGAACTCGTGCGCGCCGACCGCCTGCGCCGCGGCGACGATCTCCTCCGGCCGGGCGTCAGGTCGCCCGAACGCGATGTTGTCGCGGACGGTGCCCGCGAACAGGAAGCCCTCCTGCGGGACGATGCCGAGTTGCCGCCGCAGCGACGCCTGCGTCACGTCTCGGAGATCGGTGCCGTCGATCGTGATCGCGCCTTCGCGCGGGTCGTAAAAGCGCGCGAGCAGCTTGGCGATCGTCGACTTCCCGGCGCCGGTGTGGCCGACGAGCGCCGCGGTCGTTCCCGCCAGGATGTCTAGGTCGATGCCGTGGAGCACCTCGGGCCCCCGCCCGTAGCCGAACCGTACGCAGTCGAAGCGGACATGGCCGTCGATCCGCGTGAGGTCGAGCGCACCGCGGCGGTCGACGATCTCCGGCTCCTCGTCGAGGACGTCCACGATCTTGTCCAGTGCCGCCGTTGCGGAAAGGAACGTGTTGTACAGCTGCGACAGCTGCTGGATGGGATCGAAGAAGTTCGAGAGGTAGAGAAGGAACGCGAAGAGCGTGCCGACGCTGACCCTGTTCTCGAAGGTCAGGTAGCCGCCGTAGCCGAGCACGATCGCGGTCGCCGCGGCGGACAGGAAGTCGACGAACGGGAAGTAGAGGCCGTTCAGGACGACCGTCTGGTGGTTCGCCTGCCGGTAGTGATCGTTGATCTCGCGGAAGCGCCGGCGGCTTGCGTTTTCGCGGGTGAACGCCTGCAGGACGCGCATGCCCGCGATGTCCTCTGCCAGGGTGGCGGTCACGGTCGCGAGCCGCTCCCGTACGGCCCGGTAGGCGCGGTTCGAACGGCTGCGGAACATGCTCGTCGCAACCGCCATCGCCGGAAGGACGGTGAGCGTCGCGAGCGCGAGCCGCCAGTCGAGGACGAAGAGGATGATCGCCGCCCCGAACAGCGTCAGCGTGCTCTGGACGAGCGTCGCGACGCCGTCGGTGACGAGCAGGTCGAGCGCCTCGACGTCGTTGGTCAGCCGGCTGATGACCACGCCTGCCCGGTTCCGCTCGTAGAAGCCGAGTGACAGGCGTTGGAGGTGCCGGAAGAGGCGGTTGCGCAGGTCGGCCAGGATGCGCTCGCCCGTCCAGCCGGTGAAGTACGTCTGCGCGCTGCTCGCGATCCAGTTCGCGACGCCGGCAAAGAGGAACGCGGCGACGACCAGGACGAGCAGGTGGAGGTCGTTGCCTCGAATGCCCTTGTCGACAGCGACCTTGGCCAGGTAGGGCGGCGCGAGGGCGGTCAGCGTGGCAGCGAGCAGCGTGATGATCGCCAGGCTGGTACGCAGCTTGTAGGGCTTCGCGAGCGACGCGAGCGTCCGCACGCGGCGAGCGGTCCGCCGCCAGGACCAGTCGTGGACCTCGGCGTCGCGTTCGCGCATCAGGTGGCCGCCCGGCTGCCAGACCCTCACGCGCGCGCCTCCACGCGGTCCGCGAACTCGCGTTCCAGCAGGCCGTGCTCGTAGATCTCCCGGTAGACGGGGCTTCGGCCGAGCAGCTCGTCGTGGCGCCCGCGAGCCGCCACACGCCCACGGTCGAGCACGACGAGCTCGTCCGCGAGAGCGATCGTCGACAGCCGGTGCGCGATGATGATCGTCGTCCGCCCGCGCATCGCGTGGCGCAGCCCGAGCCGGATCCGGGCCTCGGTCGTCGCATCCACCGACGCCGTGGCGTCGTCGAGGATCAGGATCCGGGGGTCGACGAGCAGGGCCCGCGCGATGGCGACGCGTTGCCGCTGCCCGCCGGAGAGCGTGATGCCGCGCTCGCCGATGACGGTGTCGTACCCGTCCGGGAGCCGCTCGATGAAGTCGTGTGCCTGCGCCAGCCGCGCCGCCTCGACCACGTCGTCGTCGCTCGCGTCCCCGACGCCGAAGGCGACGTTCTCGCGAACGCTTGCCGAGAAGAGGAACGGGTCCTGCGAGACGACGCCGGTCGCTCGACGGAGCGAGGTGAGCTCGACGCCGCGGACGTCGACGCCGTCGACGGTGACGCGCCCGGATGTGACGTCGTAGAAGCGCGGCACGAGTGAGGCGAGCGACGTCTTCCCGGCGCCGGTGTGACCGATCAGCGCCACGTTCGTGCCCGGCGCCAGCTCCAGCGTCACGTCTTCGAGCACCGGCCGCCCCTCCACGTACGCGAAGGAGACGTCCTCGAACCGGACCCGCCCCTCGCCGGGCGGGAGCTCGACTGCGCCCGGACGCTCGGTCACGTCCTCCGGCTCGTCGATGACGTCGAAGATGCGCTCGCCCGATGCTGTCGCCCGCTGCGCCTGCCCGATCCACATGCCGAGCATCCGCAGAGGCTGCACGAGCATGACCACGAGGACGTTGAAGACGAAGAAGTCCGAGAAGCTCAGCTGCCCCCGGATGACCATGCGCCCGCCGATGAGCAGGACCGCCGCCTGCGCCAGCAGCGGCAGAAACGAGAGCAGGGGCACGTAGATCGCACGCTGCCGGTTCGCGTGCACCGACCGGTCGAAGACCCGCTCCGAGCGGTGCTCGAACTTCTCCTGCTCGTCCGGCTCGCGCGCGAACGACTTGACGACGTGGACGCCGACGATGTTCTCCTCGGCGACGGTCGTCATGTCCGCGAGGCGCTGCTGGACGTCGCGGAGGATGGGATGCGCGACGTGGCTGTACCGGTACGCGACGACGACGAGCGGCGGCGTGATCACCGAGGCGACGAGCGCGAGCCGCCAGTCCACGAGGAACATCACCGCCGTCACGCCGACGACCGTGATCACGTGCTGGAAGAAGAAGATGGTGCCGTAACCGAGGAAGAAGCGCACGGACTGTAGATCGACGGTCGCGCGCGACATGAGCTGCCCGGTCTGGTGCCGGTCGTAGAACCCGAACGAGAGCCGGGTCAGCTTGTTGTACAGGGCGTTTCGCAGGTCGAACTCGACGCCGATCGCCTGGCGGCCCGAGATCAGCCGCCGCCCGACCATCAGTAACGCGCGTGCCGCGCCGACGACGAGCACGGCGCCGACCAGCATCCACAGACGGGCGCGGTCGTCCGACTCGATCACGTGGCCGAGCGCGTTTCCGGTCAGGAAGGCCATCACGACGGCCGCGGCCTGCGAGCCGACGGCCAGCACGATCGAGACCCCGAGAGACCACTTGTATGGTCGCAGGAAGCCGAGAAGCCGCGCGAACGTGCGCCGGTATGCCGGACGAGCTGCGTTCATCCGGTAATCGAGTGTAATCGCGCGTTGCGTGGCGGCCCGTGCCGGGCTAGGTAGATCTGCTGAGCGTCAGCCCGAACGGGCTGCCTTCCGAGTCGCGGCAGATGACCCAGCGGCGACCCGGATGAATGACCTCACCGCCGAGCTCCACGACCCGCGCGACCGCCCTCTCGAGGTCGTCGACCGCGAAGTACGGCAGCGAAACGCGGTCACCGGGCCCGGGACCACGCTCGTGCACCCCGAGCTCGGCGCCTCCCGCATGCGTCTGGCGCCCCTGCCCTTCGCCCTCCGTCCGCGGCTCGAGCTCGACGCCGAGCACGCCTGCCCAGAACCGCTGCGCCCGCTCGACATCATCCGCGGGAAACTCGACCAGCGTGATCACGTTGCGAGCTTAGAGCCGCGCGAGCTCGTCGTGCACGACCTCGAGCGCACGCCCGAGCTGCTCCCGGTTCCGCGGCTCGTTGAGCCACCTGCTCGTTCCGGACGGATGCGGCAGCGCCACGCCGACGGCGTCGCCGACCGGAAAGCGACGGCCCACGCACTCGAGGCTTCGCTCCCCGAGCAGCCGCCGGATCGCGAGCCCGCCGATGACGAGGATGAGCCGCGGGCGTACGAGGCGGAGCTCCCACTCCCGCCAGAAAGAGCATAGGTCCTGCTCGCGGGGCGTCGGGGTTCGATCGCCGCCGCCCGACGCCGCGCGCCCCGGGTAACAGCGCGTCACCGACGCGCAGTAGAAGGTGGCGTAGAACTCGTCCTCGTCCATCGCGAGCCACCGACGAAGCGTCCGGCCCGCGCGGCCACGCCAGGGCCGCCGCTCTTTCGCCTCCTCCAGGCCCGGCGCCTGGCCGAGGATGTACGCGAGCCGGCCTTGACGGCCCTCGAAGATCGGCGTCGACTCCAGACGAAAGCCGGCGTCGGCACACGCGCGACAGCGCCGGTTGTCGCGCTGGAGCGAGGCGAGCGAGCGGTACGCCGACCGCCGGGTCACAGCGTCGAGCGCACGACCACGAACCAGCGGCCCGCGAGGAGGACCGTGCTGCCGCCGAGCTCCTCGGCGAGGCCCTTGCCGGTGAAGTACCGCTTGTAGACGCGATGGCGCGACCCGTCCTTCAGCACGCGCTCCTGCCATTCCTCGGCGTCGACCTCGTGGCGTAGAGCCGAGTCGACCACGACGAGCTCGTTGGCGACCCGAGCGGCCTCGGCCCGGAAGCGCTCGCGGTCCCCGGGGGAGAGGTGGCCGTAGAAGTGGCCGGTGAAGGCCCGGTCGAACGCGCCGTCGGCAAAGGGCAGCGCGAGCGCGTCGCCCTCGACGAACGTCGCGGCCGGGACCTGCTCGCGCGCGACGGCGAGCATGCGGGCGCTCTGATCGAGGCCGACGACCTCGCCCTGGAGGTGACGCGTGAGGAACCCGGTCCCGCACGCGACGTCGAGCACGCGCGCGGGCGGGAGCGTGGCGACCGTCCGCACGAGTTGCGTCAGCTCGTCTTCCCAGCCCGGCCGGTCCCTCGCGGCGTGGAGGCCGGTGCCCTCGTACCAGTCGTCGTACTCCTCGGCCCGGCGGTCGTAATACTCGTGCATCGCCCGTGATTCCATCGGCGTCGTTCCCCCTCGAGTCGGTTCCGAATTTCTCGGAAGGTCGCGAGCGAAGTGTGATCGACGCGATCGCCGACGTGCTCGGATCGGGCGCCCGCCTGCTCGACGTCCACGCCGACGCCGACCACCACCGTTCCGTCTTCACCCTAGTCGGCGGCGAGCTCGAGCTTGTCGACGCCCTCGTAAGTGGGATTTCGCGGGCGTGTGAGCTGATCGACCTCCGCCTCCACGAGGGAGCCCATCCCCGCGTCGGCGCTGCCGACGTCGTGCCGATCGTCCCGATCCGCCCGGAGGACATGGGCTGCGCGCGCGAGGCGGCGCTCCGGGTCGCCGAGCGCGTGGCGCGCGAGCTCGAGCTCCCGGTGTTCCTCTACGGCGAGCTGGGCGCCGGGCACGGCCCGGCGTTCTTCCGCCGCGGAGGCCCCGGCGAGCTGCAGCGGCGGCTCGACGCCGGCGAGCTGGAGCCCGACCTGGGGCCGGCGCGGCTGCATCCGAGCGCAGGGGCGGTGATCATCGGGGCACGGCGGCCGCTCATCGCCTTCAACGTGAACCTACGGGGCGTCGGAGTCGAGGTAGCCCGGGACGTGGCCGCGATCGTACGCGAGGCCGGCGGCGGGTTTCCGGGCGTCCGGGCGCTCGGCCTCGAGCTCCCGCGCGCGGGGCTGGTTCAGGTCAGCATGAACGTCGAGGACTACGAGGCGGCGGCGCTCCACGACATCGTCGCCCGCGTCGAGCGGGAGGCGCGAGCCCGCGGCGCCGAGCCGGCCGGGAGCGAGCTCATCGGGCTCATGCCTGCCGGTGCTGCGGTTTCCGCCGCCGGTGCGATGTTGCGGATTGACGGGTTCGATTCTTCGCACGTGCTCGAGCTTCGGCTGCTGGACGGCTAGGCGCGACCGGGCCGACCCAGAACCACGTCGAGCGCAACCCGAGGCGTCGCTGGAAGTCGCTCGCGGAGACGCTGCTTCCACCGCCGCGCCAGCGGACGTAGACCGAGCGAGCCCGGCCGTCGAGGTTCCGGGCGACGTGTACGGCAGTCGGCGCCGGTAGGTGCAGCAGCCGTCCGAGCTGCCGGCGGGAGTAGCGCAGGGGTCCCCAGCGGTGATGCGGCGAGATCCGGTCGTAGGGGTCGCTGACCGACCGGAGATAAGGGACACCCGGGAGGGCTTGCGTCCTCCCGCCCGATGTCGAGGAGTAGTACGTCCGCGCGACGGCGCCGTTCCAGACGAGCACCTGACGAGCCGTGCTTGCCACGGCGCGGTTCGTCCTCGTCGTCTCCGCCCGCACGCCGCCGTACATCTGATCGCGCGTGTCGGGATAGAGATCGAAGGTTCCGCGGGAGCCGAGCTCGGCCAGCGCGAACGACCGCGCGGCAACCGCCTGGGCCGCGAGCGCGCCGAGATGCCAGCGGTACGGCATCTCCCACGGGACGACTCCGCGCACGTAGAACTCCATTCGCACGTCGTTCACGACGTCGAGGCGACGCCCGTCGCGGAGCACACGCAGGCTGCCGCGATACGCGTTCCCGTTGACGCTCAGCACGGTCGCTCCCGGCTCGAACACGACCGGAAAGCGGAGAGCGCGTCGCTTGCCCCGGATCTGCACGCGGCCTCTGGTCGTGAGCGTGACCTCGCGGGGATGCACGGTCCAGGCGCGGCCCGCGGCGTCGGTGATCCGATACGTCTTGTGCGAGCGGATCGTGACCTGCCGCCGTTCCGCCACGACGAGGACGCGAACGGTCCGGTTGCCGGTGCGCTCGAGCCGGGTGCCCGGGTAGTAATGGGCCAGGATGCGCCGGTAGCTCCAGCCGTGCTGGGCGAAGCCCTCCGCGCCGTACTGGCTCATGCCGATCCCGTGGCCCCAACCGCGGCCCGTGATCACGAAGCCGCGGACGGCCAGGGCGGGCGCGGCGGCGAGGAGGAACCCGGCGACGAGTGCGGCTGCGAGCGACGTCCGCACCGGGTCAGGCTAGCTGCGGGCGCGCCGACTTGACGAGGGCAACTGCGGTCCCGATCGCACCGGCTAGCGGGATCGCCAGCGCCGCGGCGGCGAACACGAGCGGGGCGCCGGCCACGGCGAAGAACGGCGCGACGAACAACAGGCCGGTGGCATGCGCGCCGCGGTGGACGAGGGCGATCAGCCCGCTCACGCGGCCGAGCACGCCGTCGGGCACCGATTCCTGCGCGGCGGAGTTGACGAGCACGAGGGCGGCCCCCTGGCCCATGCCCGCGGCCGCGCCTCCGAGGAGGACGAGCCAGAAGGAGCCGGCGACCGCGAAGAACGCGTACGCCGGGAGGTAGAGCAGCCACGCGAGCATGCTCCCGAGCGCCTTCCGCCGGACGGGCCGGCGGGCGAGCACGGCCCCGGACAGGATCGCTCCGGCGCTGTAGGCGGCGACGATCAGCGCGAACGATCCTGCGCCCCGCCCGAGGTCGTTGCGCACGAGCTGCGGGACGCCGACGATCCACGTTCCGGACGAGATCGTCACGGCAACCCCGAGGACGGTGACGCCCGCCGCGAGCGCCGGCAGCGGTCGCAGCGCCTCGAGCCCCTCTCGGAAACGCGGCCGGTCGCCGTGCACGGGCCGAGCGCCCGTGCGCCGGATACCGGCGAGGAACAGCGCCGAGAGCAGGAACGACGCCGCGTTGAGCGCGAAGAACGCGCTGATCGGCAGGAAGGCGAGCAGCGCGGCGGCGACGCCCCAGCCGCCGACGTGCATCGTCTCCGCGGTTGCGCGGACAAGCCCGTTCGCCGGCTGGACGTTTCGGCGCTCGACGAGCGCCGGCACCAGCGCGCCGTAGGCCGGGTCGAAGTAGGTCGTCGCGGCGGTGAGAACGAACGCGGCCGCGACGAGCGCTGCAAGCGGCAGGTGCCCTTCGAGACCGGCGACGGCGACGGGTATCAGGACGGCGGCGCGGATGACGTCGGCCGCGATCATCGTCCGCCTCCGGTCCCAGCGATCGGCTGCCACGCCGCCGTGGAGGCCGAAGACGAGCGCCGGCGCGCTGTCGGCGAGGCGGACGGCGAGCACGCCGAGCGGGCCGCCGGCATCGAGGGCGAACCACATCAGCGCGATGTACTGGAACGCGTCGCCGAGCTCGCTGACGGCGATCGCTGCGTACGCGTGCCGGAAGTCCCGCCGCTCGAGCAGCGCGAGCGGCCGGTCAGGCGTCCCGTCCTCGCCGGCTTCTGCCCGGTCCGTTGCCGTCGCAGCCTCGTCCACGGCGCTCGTTCTACCTACCGGAGAGCTGCGGAGGACAGGGCTAGACTGGCCGGGTGGCGCAGGAAACGGCCGTGCGGCTGACGGGTGACGACCTGACGCTCGCCGACGTGTGGGACGTCGCCGTCGACAGAGTCGCCGTCGAGCTCTCCGACGACGCGCGGGGGAAGATGCACGCGGCGCGTCGGCTCGTGGAGCGGGCGGCGTACGGCCTCGACGAGCACACGTACGGGGTGAACACGGGCTTCGGCCGGTTCGTCCGGCAGCGGATCCCGCGCGAGCACGCGGAGGAACTCCAGCTCCGGCTGCTTCGGAGCCACGCATGCGGGGTGGGGGAGCCGTATCCGGACGAGCTCGTCCGCGCCGCGATGCTGCTTCGGGCCAACGCCCTCGCCAAAGGGCACTCGGGCGCCCGTGTGGAGACGGTCGAGCTGCTCCTCGCCTGTCTCACGCGCGGCCTCGTCCCGTACGTGCCGTCGCGCGGATCGGTCGGCGCCTCGGGCGACCTCGCCCCGCTCGCCCACCTCGCGCTGCCGCTGGTCGGCGAGGGCGAAGCGTGGGTGGGCGACGAGCGTTTGCCCGGAGCGCAGGCGCTGGCGGAAGTCGGGCTGGAGCCGATCAGGCTCGAGGCGAAGGAAGGCCTATCGCTGGTGAACGGCACGCAGTTCATGGCCGCGGCGGGGGCGCTCGGGCTCGTCCGCGCGCGCCGTCTCGTGAAGGCGGCGGACATCGCCTGCGCGCTTTCGGTGGAGGCCCTTCAGGGCTCGAGGATGAGCTTTCTGCCGCGCATTCACGAGCTGCGGCCGCTCGCCGGCCAGCAGGCGTCGGCGGCGAATCTCCTCCGATTGCTCGAGGGCTCCGCGATCATCGAGGCCCACCGCTGGTGCGATCGGGTCCAGGACGCCTACTCGTTGCGCTGCGCGCCGCAGGTGCACGGCGCCGTGCGCGACCTGCTGTCCTACGCCGAGACCGAGATTACCGTCGAGCTGAACGCGGCTACCGACAACCCGCTCGTGCTCGTCGAGGAGGAGCTGCTCGTCTCGAACGGCAACTTCCACGGCCAGTCGCTCGCCTTCGCGCTCGATGCGCTCGCGATGGCCGTCTCCGAGCTCGCGAACATCTCCGAGCGCCGGATCGAGCGCCTCGTCAACCCGTCTCTCTCGGACGGCCTGCCCGCCTTCCTGACTACTGACGGCGGCCTCAACTCCGGCTTCATGATCCCGCAGTACGTGGCTGCCTCACTCGTCAGCGAGAACAAGGTGCTCTCGCATCCGGCCGGCGTCGACTCGATCCCCACGAGCGCCGGCCAGGAGGACCACGTCTCGATGGGGAACGCCGCCGGGCTGAAGGCGTTGCAGGTGCTCGCGAACGCCGAGCGCGTCGTCGCCATCGAGCTGCTCGCGGGCGCGCAGGGGGTCGAGTTCCTCGCGCCGCTCGAGCCGGGGGTCGGAGGTCGCTCGGCCCGTGAGGCGGTTCGCGCGCGGTCGCCGCGGCTCCGCGACGACCGGCCGCTGGCGCCGGACATCGAGGCCGTCGCGGCGGCGCTCCGCGACGGGTCGCTGGTCGACGCGGTGGAGACCGAGGCCGGGGA
>Ga0075423_10000645_pt1 | contig 28751 bp, 31 predicted proteins | sample SoiMethybrSBSTD2_FD_80114 | JGI IMG/M metagenome (GOLD analysis project Ga0075423, IMG submission 80114) | Bulk soil microbial communities from a Populus tree surrounding site in Tennessee, USA - Soil MetaG P. TD hybrid SBSTD2 | ecosystem: Environmental > Terrestrial > Soil > Tree plantation...
GCGCAGAAGATCGGGTAGTCGACCGGGATCTCGGAGTCCGTCCCGACGTCGGTCACGTCGTGCCCGTCCCCCGCGAGGAACGGCTTCAGCGTCTCCTTCAGCGGGAAGCCGGCGTGGTCGCTGGCCACCACGATGCGCACGTCGGTCCTCCGCAACGGTCAGGACGGGCGAGTCTAGCAGCGGGGTTCCTCCCGCCGAGAACCGAGGACCGGGAGCGCGGGATCAGCCGGCGAGATCGGCGATGACCGCCGGATCCACGTCGCCCCGACGCAGGATCACCGGCTCGGGTCCGGTGAGGTCCACGACCGACGACGCCGACCCGCCGAGCGGCGCCTCCGCGATCAGGTACACGGCCACGCGATCGCCGAACGCGGCCCGCAGCGCATCCCCGTCGCGGGCCGGCGGCGCCCCGGACCTGTTCGCCGACGTCGTCGCGAGCGGGCCGGTCCGGCCGAGGAGGTCGAGCGCGACGGGGTCGTTGGGAACGCGAACGCCGATCGTCGCCCCGTCGCCTCCCAGGTCCCATCCGCGCGAGCGCTCGTTCCGAGGCAGGACGAGGGTGATCGGTCCCGGCCAGATCGCGGCGGCGAGGCGCGTCGCGCGGCCGTCGAAGACGGCCGCGCGACGCGCCTCCCCCTCGGTCGCCACGAGGACCGGCAGCGTCAGGTCGCGGGGCCGGCCCTTGGCCTCGAAGATCGCGGCCGTCGCGCGCGCATCGTCGGGCCGCGCCGCGATCCCGTAGACGGTGTCCGTCGGCAGGACGACGAGCTCGCCTCGCCGGACGGCGGCGACCGCCGCGTCGATCGCGGCGGCGTCGATCACGGCACCCGCGCCGCGACGACGCGATCGCGCCCCGCGAGATCGGTCCGGACGTGCGCGTTGACGAGCCCGGACGCGCTCGCGAGGGCGACGGTCGCGTCCCGTTGGTCCTCGCCGATCTCGATCGCCACGATGCCTCCGGAGCGCAGCCACGACCGTGCTCCCTCGAACAGACGCCGGGTGAGCCCTGGTCCGCCGAACAGCGCGTCCGGCGGGTCGGCGCGCACCTCGGCCGGCAACCCGGCCTCGTCGGCTTCGGCGAGGTACGGCGGGTTCGCGACGATCAGGTCGAGCGCACCGCGCAGCTCCACCGGGAGCGGCTCCAAGAGATCCCCGAGCACGGGGTCGATCGGCAGCCCGAGCCGGACGGCGTTCTCCTTCGCGAGTGCGATCGCGTCTTCCGAGCGGTCCGTCGCCCACACCCGCGCTCCCGGATGTTCGTCGGCGATCGCGAGCGCCACGGCGCCCGATCCCGTGCAGAGATCGACGACGGCGGGGGCCTCGATGCCCTCGAGCGCCTCGAGCCCGACGTCGACGAGGATCTCCGTCTCGGGTCGCGGGATGAACACGCCCGGACGGACCGTCAGCACGAGCCGGCGGAACCCCTGCTCACCCGTCAGATGCTGCAGCGGCGTCCCCGTGCATCGGCGGCAGAGCGAGCGCCCGTACGCGCGCGCCTCCGCCGCGCTGAGCCCCTCGGAGCGCGCGTAGACGCCGGCGCGGTCCGAGTCGAGGACGCGCATCATCAGCTCCTCGGCGCTCACCCCAGGGGCATCCACGCCGTGGCGTTCCAGGTACTCGGCGCCTCGCCGGACGACCTCGGCGGGTCGCATCCGGTCAGCCATCCTCGTCGTCGGCCTCGCCGTCGGCGAGCTGCGCGGCCCGTTCGGCGGCGAGGAGCCGGTCGGCGAAGCCGTCCAGCTCCTCGCCCCCCGCGAGCACGTCCTGGAGCTGATGCGAGGTGTGCTTGATCCGATGATCCGTGACGCGACCGTCGGGGAAGTTGTACGTGCGGATCTTCTCGGACCGCTCCCCCGTCCCGAGCTGCGCGCGTCGCGTCGCGGCCTCCTTCGCCTGCGCCTCGTCGAGCGCCTGCTGGTACAGCCTGGCGCGGAGGTACTTCATCGCCTTCTCCCGGTTCTGCAGCTGGGACCGTTCCTCCTGCACCTCGACCTTGATACCGGTCGGGAGGTGGACGATGCGAACCGCCGAATCGGTCGTGTTGACCGACTGCCCGCCCGGTCCGCTCGAGCGGTACACCTCGATCTTGAGGTCCTCGGGCCGCAGGTCGATCTCGACCTCCTCGGCCTCCGGCATCACGGCGACCGTCGCGGTCGACGTGTGGATCCGGCCCTGGGACTCCGTGACCGGAACGCGTTGCACCCGATGCACGCCGGCCTCGTGCTTGAGCCTGCCGTACGCGTCACGGCCGCGCACCTCGAGGGAGATCTCCTTGAAACCGCCCAGGTCCGAGGGCGAGGACGCGATCACCTCCGTCTTCCAGCGGTGGCGCTCCGCGAGCCGCCGATACATCTCGAAGAGGTCGCCGGCCCAGAGGGCCGCCTCCTGTCCGCCGGCGCCCGCGCGGATCTCGACGATGAGGTCCTTGCCCTCGTTCGGATCCTTCGGCACGAGCGACAGCTCGAGCCGGCCGCGGAGCTCGGTCGCCAGCGCATCGAACCGGGCGGCCTCGTCGGAGAAGAACGCGGCCATCTGCGGATCTGGCTCCACGGAGGCCAGCTCCCGTGCCTCCTCCGCCTGGGCACGCGCCGCCTTGTACTCGCGGTACGGGACGACGACGGCATCGAGTTCGGCGAATCGACGGCCCAGGTCGCGTAGCCGGTCGGGGTCGCTCGCCACCTCCGGGGAGGCCATCTCGGCCGCGACCCGTTCGTGGTGTTGCTCGATCTCGTCGAGGCGGGGTTCGATCTGCGACGTCATGCGACCTATCGTCGCAGGACGCGGAGGCGCCGGCCGCTGCTCAGTCGGTGCGACGTTCCTCGTCGAAGTCGACGTCGAGCGAGGTGAGGTCCGGGATGTCGACCATGTGCTTGCCCTTCGGGAGCACCCACATGTCTTCGTAGCGCGGATCGACCGCGTCGTCGTCGGGCGAGACGGGCTCCGGTGCCGGCGTCGCGCTCGCGACCTCGGCGAGGGGGTCGTCGATCGAGCTCTCCAACTCCTTCGCGACCGACAGCAGCTTGGCCTGCATGTCGTGCATCTGGGTCATGAGGCTCTCGCGGCGGTCGGTGAGCGAGCCGAGGATGCGGTCCGCCTCGAGCTTGGCACTCGCGAGGGAGTCGGTCCCCTCCTGCTTGGCCGCCTCCGCGCGCGCCTGGGCGTCGACCTGGATCCGGTCGGCTTCCGCCCGAGCGTCCTCGACGATCTTCGTCGCCTCGGCCTTCGCCGCGGCGACGGCGGCCGTCGCCTCCTTGTCCGCCGTCTCGAGCACGCCCGCGAACCGCTTCGCGATCTCGTCGTACGCGTCGGACGGCGGCACCGCAGGTTCGGGCTGGCTCGCCGAGACCTTCGCGGCGAGGGTCTCTCCCGGCGAAGGAGCAGGCGCGGGCGCCGGCGTCTTCTTCCGCTCGCGCAGCTCGCGCTCGAGCGTCTCCACCTGGGTGGCGACGCCCTGGAGGTAGTCGCGGACCTGGTCGGGGTCGTACCCGCGACGAACCGTCGCGAACTCACGCCTGCGGATCTGCTCGGCGCTCGGCAGCAACGGAACGTCGAGGTCGTTCTTCATGTTGCCGGTCATCGGGGGTCCCCCTCAGCGCTCGCGGTTCATGCCGCTCGGTCGGTCGGCCGGTCGGTCAGATGGACCATCTTGGGCATCTTGGCGCCGGGATGCAACGACTGGGCCGGGGCCGCCGCCGTTCAGGGCGCGCCCGCGGCTTCGGCCTCGCGGCGGAGCACCTCCTTGAACGAGGTGACGGCGACCTCGATCTGGCCGTGATCGGGCTGGCGAGTCGTGATCCGCTGCAGCCAGATGCCCGGCGCCATCAGCGCACGCATCACGGGAGATCCGGGGAACCTGGCTCCCAGGCGGAGCGCTTCGTACGCCACGCCCGCGATGATCGGGATCGCGATCACCCGCGACACGAGCCGCCACAGGATGCCCGGCGTGCCGAACAGCGTGAACACGAAGATCGTGGTGATCATCACGATGATCAAGAAGTTCGTGCCGCACCGCACATGCTCCTTCGGGTACCGGTCGATCCGATCCGGCGTGAGATCGTCGTCGTGCTCGTAGGCGGCGATCGTCTTGTGCTCGGCTCCGTGGTAGGCGAAGACCCGCCGGATGTCCTTCGTCCTGCCGATCAGCCAGAGGTACCCGACGAACAACGCGACACGGAACACGCCCTCCGCCACGTTGGCCGCGAGCCCGTTCGCGGCGGTGCGGTCCTCCGCCCAGGCGAACAACGCCGTGGGGCCGAGGATGAACACGACGACGAACAGGATCATCGCGACCGTGAGTGACACGCCGATCTGCCGCCGCGTGAGCTGCTGCTCCTCCTCCACGGCATGGTTCGACGCGATCAAGAGCGCGCGGACGCCGATCGAGAGCGATTGTCCGAGCACGAGGATCCCCCGGAGGAACGGCTTCCGCCAGATCGGGTGCCGCTCGGCGATGGACTCGATCGCGTGCGATTCGACGTAGACGGTCCCGGCCGGCTCACGGACGGCGACCGCCCAATGGTCGGCGCCGCGCATCATCACGCCTTCGACGACCGCCTGGCCGCCGTACAGGTGGTTCGAGGCCGCGGGGTCCCGACCCACCGGCCGGTCAGCCTTGCTGCTTGGCGGCCTCTTGGGCCCGCTGCGTCTTCGCGTATCGCCGCTGGAACCGCTCCACACGGCCGCCCGTGTCCACCAGCTTCTGCTTGCCGGTGTAGAACGGATGGCAGTTGGAGCAGATGTCCGAGCGGATCTCGCCCACGGTGGACCTGGTCTGGAACGTGTTGCCGCACGAGCAGTGGACGTTCGCGATCTGGTAGTCCGGGTGGATCCCTTGCTTCATGGTCGTATCTCCTTCGAGCGGTCCGGGGATGTCATCCCTGGTAACGCCCGCCTATTCCCTGCGCGCCGCCCGCCGGCCGGCCGACACGCACCCCCTCGTCCGCTCAGCTCCCGGTCGGAGCCTTCGCGATGTCCTTCAGGAACTGCTCGTTCGACTTCGTGGAGCGCAGCTTGTCGATCAGCAGCTCGAGGGCCGCGCCCGGCTCGAGCGCGTGGAGCACCCGGCGGAGCCGGATCACAAGCGCCAGCTCCTCGGGCGGGAGCAGGAGCTCCTCCTTGCGGGTGCCCGAAGGATCAACGTTGATCGCCGGGAACAGCCGCTTCTCGGCGAGCTGGCGGTCGAGCCGGAGCTCCATGTTCCCGGTCGCCTTGAACTCCTCGAAGATGCCGTCATCCATGCGGGACCCGGTCTCGACGAGCGCGGTCGCGATGATCGTGACCGATCCGCCCTCTTCGATGTTCCTGGCGGCACCGAAGAACCGCCTCGGGGGATAGAGCGCGGCCGAGTCGATACCGCCGGTGAGGATCTTGCCGGAGGCCGGCATCCCCAGGTTGTACGCGCGGGTCAGACGCGTGAGCGAATCGAGGACGATCGCGACGTCCTGACCCATCTCCGCCATCCGCTTCGCACGCTCGAGGACGAGTTCCGTGACCTGGATGTGCTGCTCGGTCGGCTTGTCGAAGGTCGAGTAGACGACCTCGGCGGCCTGCACCGTGCGCTGCCAGTCCGTGACCTCCTCCGGCCGCTCGTCGACGAGCAGGACGATCACGTGGGTTTCGGGGCTCGACGTCAGGATCCCGTTCGCGATCTGTTTCAGGATCGTCGTCTTGCCGGACTTGGGCGGCGCCACGATCATCCCGCGCTGACCCTTGCCGATCGGCGCGATCATGTCCACGATCCGCTCCGCGATCGCGGTCGGACCGCTCTCGAGGCGGAACCGCTCGTCCGGGAACAGCGGCGTGAGTTTGTCGAAGACCGGTCGCTTCGCTGCCTCCTCGGGGTCCGTGTCGTTCACCGACTCGACCGAGATCAGCGCCGGGTACTTCTCGTTGTTCTTCGGCTCGCGGATCTTGCCGGTCACCGTGTCGCCCTTGCGCAGCTGGTGGCGGCGCACATAGGACAGCGACACGTACACGTCGTCGGGGCCGGGCAGGTAGCCCGAGGTTCGGAGGAACCCGTACCCCTCGGGTAGGACGTCGAGGATCCCCGTCCGCGTCGGGGCGGTCTTCAGCTCCTCCATCCGATCCTGCTCGTCGCGAGCGCGACGCTCCTCTCGGGACCGCCGGCGCTCTTCGCGCGACGGACGCCGCCGGCGGTCGCGTTCGCTCCCGCCGTCGTTCGAGCCGCTCTGCGGGCGCTGCGCCCCGCCTCCGGGACGGTCGCCTCGATCGTTCGTCCGCTGCGGCGCGCGGTCGCGGTCGTCCCTCCGATCGTCCCGATCGTTCGGGCCGTCGGCGCGGGCGGGCTCCTCGGTCGTCGTGGAGGTCGGGGCGGACGCACGCGCGTCCTCGCGGACCGACGTCCCCTGGCCGTTGCCGGCGGCCGAGACGATCGCGTCGATCAGCCCGGCCTTCCGGAGCTTCTGCGTTCCTTCTACGCCCAGCGTCTGGGCGATCTGTTGCAGCTCCGGCAGGAGCTTCGCCTCCAGAGCACTGCGCTCCATCGTCGTATCCATCAGTTGGATGCCTCTCCCTCCAGCAGGTGCTGGAGCTTCTCCCAATCGGCCTGGAACCGTTCCATGCCGATGTCCGTCAGTGGGTGCTTCACGAGCTTCGTGAAGACGTCGTACGGCATCGTGGCGATGTCCGCACCGGCGGCCGCCGAGTCGACCACGTGCATAGGGTGCCGGAGCGAAGCGGCCAGGACCTTCGTTCCGTAGCCCTGGACAGCATAGATGTCGCAGATCGACCGCAACATCGCCATACCGTCGCTCGCGACGTCGTCCACGCGCCCGAGGAACGGGGACACGATATAGGCCCCGGCTTCGGCTGCCAGGATCGCTTGCGCGGGCGAGAACACCAGTGTCACGTTGATCCGGATCCCTTCCGCCACGAGACGGGTCCCCGCCTCGAGCCCGTCGGGGGTCATCGGCACCTTCACGATGGCGTTGGATCCCATCGCGGCGAGCTTGGTGCCCTGGTCCACCATGCCATCGGCATCGGGGGCCGTCACCTCGAGCGAGACGTCGCCGTTGACCTCCTCGAGGATCTGTCGCCAGACCTTGGCCGGCTCGGAGCTCTCCTTCTCGAGGAGCGACGGGTTCGTCGTCACCCCGCCGAGGACGCCCCACCGGTTGATCTCGCGGATCTCGTCGATGCTCGCCGTGTCGAGGAACAGTTTCATGCGGTCGTGCCTTCTTTCTCTCTCCCCGGGTGGTTCCCGGGTGGTCGTTCGGTGCGGTCGGGCGCCGCGCCCGGCCGTTCGCGGGTCCCGTCGGGGACCGAACGCGCGGCAGCCGCGCGTTCGGTCGCTCGTTCCATGACCAGATCGATCACCGCGGCGATCGACTGGTCGAAGCTGTGGTTGGGGATCACGGGGATCCCATGAGCGAGCGCCTGGCTCTTGATGTAGCGCTGGAGCCGTCGGATCCCTTCGAAGCCCGCGACGTAGCGAGCCGCCGGCCGCGTTTCGCCGGCGTCTTCCCGCGCGGCGAAGTGCGACCGGTGCGCTTCCTCGTCGTCGACCGAAACGACGAACGGGACGGCGAGGATCCGCTCCGCGTGGGCGTCCGTCTCGAAGAAACCGGGCACCACGTGTGCGCCCTCGATGACGATGCTGGTCCCCTGGTCGGCGGCCCGATCGATCAGCGCGTTGATCCCCACGGAGACGGCGGCCGTCTGTTCGCGGAACCCGAGCGTCAGCGCGTCGGCCGTCTTCGTCGGCGGCTCGCGGAGCGCCGTATCCGCCTGGAACGACGAGACGTGCAGCGTCGGCATCATCTCCGGCGAGAGCATGGCGCGCATCACCTCTCGGATCGCATCGGTCGCGATCACGCGAACGATCCCGAGTCGCGCGGCGAGCTGCGTGCCGATCGTGGACTTGCCCACGCCGGTCGCGCCTCCGATGAGGATCACGAGCGGCACGTCGAGGTGCTCGATCTGCTGCCACCGCACGTAGTTGGTCGCGTAGCGCTCACCTGCGAGTTCCCGGATCACCTCGATCGCGGTGGCGGCGAGCTCGGCCGAGGTGACCGACGCGTGGCGGCGTTCGAGGAGCCGGATCTCGACCTCCTCGGCGACCTGGAACGACCGGGAGGGGGACAGCCCCGTCACCATCACCTGCGATGCGAGGAGTCCCTTCGAGAACGGCATGCCCGACTCGCGATCGGAGATCACGATCTGGGCGGTCCTGGTCCGTTCGGTCACCCTCGGTCCCCTACCCCTCTAGTTCCTCTCGGCCGGCGATCCGTTCCGGGTCGTCCCCCGGGCGATCGCCAATCCGATCGCATCCTCGAGGGCGGCATCGGGCTCCATCGCCCCCTCGAACGTCACCACGCGGTTGTCCACGAACACGACCTCCACGCCCCGGGCCACGGCGTGCCGTGCGGCAACATCCACCGCTGCCGCCTTCAGTTCCGTCAGGAGCACATCGTGGTCGGGAGCGGCTTCCAGGTCCTCCGCCAGACCCGCCCGATCGGCGAGTCGCGCGCTCCACGCGGCGACCCGGACCCCGTGCGCCGCTTCCAGATGCGCCGCCTGGCGAGCGGCGACGGCGCTGGGGGCCGTCGTTGCGAAGAACGCGTCCCTTCCTCGCACATCTGTGAGGGGCATGGGGATGAAGTCGGTCACCAAGACCCGCGCATCGCCCAATGCACGACGGAGGTGTGCGGTGAGGTGAGAGAGGTTCTCGGACCCGGGAACCGGGCTCGAGGCCATGGTAACAACCGCGAGGTCCGCTCGCAACAGCCGATACGGCCCCAGATACCCTGCGACGTACTCGACCGGGCACGTCGCCGGGACGACCAGGACCCCGGCATCCCACGCGACCGTCGGGAGCGCGGAGCCACTTCCCTCCAGCACCAGCAGCCCCGGGCGCCGCGCGGCCGCGATCGCGACCGCCTCCTCAACGTTCGAGGCGAACGGAGCGCCGGCGAGGCCCCCTCCGGCCCTCCGGGCGCCGATCGTGGTCACCCCCGTCGTGAGGGCGTCCTCGAGGTAGTCCGAGGCCGCGTGCTCTCCGGCGCGGACGAGCGCGAGCAGGGCCTCGAGCGTGACGGAGCCGGCCTCGGCCACGAGCGGGGCGGGCGGCCCGCCGCGACCCATCGCGATCACGACCGGCGCGAGGTCGCGTCGGGCCGCCCGCCGGGCGAGCTCGCCCGCGATCGCCGTCTTGCCGGTCCGCTTCCCGGTCCCGAAGACCGCGAGGGTGGGCGTCGCCGCCGGCGGCGGAGCCGCCGGCGGCGGCTCGAACCGGAAGTCCGCCCCTTCGTACGGCACACCCATCGCGAGCGCGACGGCCGCGAGCTCCATCCGTTCCCGGTACCCGAGGACGGGCTCGTCGGAGACGTCGAGGATCAGGTCGGGCGTCCACTCCCCGATCGCGGCTCGGAGCGCGTCGGCTCGCTCGTCGGCAGCGGCACGCAGGGGGATCCCGAGATCGGGGAGCTCCCACGCGTCGAGCTTCTCGCTGCCGCCGACGAGCAGGCCGCCGACCACCTCGATGCCTCGAGCCCGCGCGACGTCGAGCGCCCAGCGCGTCACCGGTGGGTAGTGTTCGCCGTCGACGAGGACGATCGCACGCATGGGGTGTGCCGCTCCGCCTCTCTCTCCGCCCGGGAGGGGGCACTACTGCGGGTCTGAGCTCGCCGCGACCTGCTGGACGGGTGCCTCGCGATGCTGCCGGGCCGCCTCGAACAGCGCGAACCGGGCCATCAGGTGCCGTTCGCCTTCGAACGGGAACAGCCGGTAGATCGAGACCTGGTCACCGTCGAACTCGAGGACGTTGTAGCACGGCTTGCCGTACCCGCGCAGCCGCAGGGACGAAACGGTCCCGGCGTTCGCGACGTAGAGGTCCTCGAGACGCCACACGTACGGCACGTGCTTGTGTCCGGAGAGCACCACGTGGACGCCGGAATGGACGAGCACCTCGAGGAGGTCCCCCGCGTCCATCACCGTCGAACGCTCGCGGCCTGTGCCCGGGATCGGGAGCAGGTGATGGTGTAGGACGAAGACCTTCAGCGAGGCCGGGCCTGCGAACTGATCGCTGATCCAGTCGTAGTGGACGCGGCCGACCTGTCCCTCGTTCAGATCGGGCTCGCTCGAGTCCACGCCGACGATGCGGATGTCGCCGACGTCGCGCGTCCACATCCTCGGACCGATCAGGTCCTCGAAGTGGAGGTAGCCGACGTTCCGCGAGTCGTGGTTCCCGGGGACCGTGAGCAGCGGCGCCTCGATCCGGTCCGCGTACGCGAGCCACGCCTTGTACTCGGGGCGGAAGCCGTCCGTCGTGAGATCGCCGGAGACGACGACGACGTCGGGATGCAGCTCGTTCAGCTCGGCGATCACCCGGTTCATCAGGTTGGGAACGAAGTGCGGCGACCCCACGTGAGGGTCGGAGATGTGGGCGATCGTGGCCACGTCCCTACCCTACCCAGAGGCGAGGAGCGGCCCGATTCACGCGAGGTCGACCTCGTACCCGCGCGCTCGGACCTCGGGCCTCAGGATCCGCCACGACTCGGGCGCGTTCGCGGCCTCCAGCGAGAGCGGCTCGCGATCGTCGCGCTCGAAGGCGAGCAACGACGGGCCCGAGCCCGACACGCATACCGGCACGTGCGAGCGGCGCAGCTCCCGGACGACCGCGGCCACGTCGGGGACGGCCGAGAGCCGCGCGTCCTCGTGGAGCCGGTCGACGAGCGCGACCGGAAGGAGCGACGGATCGCGGGTGAACGCCTCCACCGCGAGGGCGGCGTGCGCGACGTTGGCGACGGCGTCCGTCCTCGGGACGGTCTCCGATAGCGAGACGCGCGCCTCGGCGGTGGTCGTGCGGAGATCGGGGACGAAGACGACCGGACGGAGGGCGGCGTGCGGCTCGAGCCGCCGCACGCCGCCCTCCGGCAGCGCGATCGTGAACCCGCCGAACGCCGCCGCGGCGGCGTTGTCGGCGTGCCCCTCGATCTCGGACGCGAGCGCGAACACGGAGTGCGGGTCGTCGTGGATCCCGAGGTCCAGCAGCGCGGAGGCGAGGCAGATCCCGGCGACGGTCGCGGCCGACGACGAGCCGAGGCCTCGTGCGAGCGGGATCGCGTTGCGCGCGATCCGCCGGTGCGGAGCGATCGGCAACGACATCCTCCCCGCGACGGCGCCCATCACGCGTCCGATCAGGTCGGAGCCGTCGACGGGCAGCTCGTCGGCGCCCTCCCCTTCCCAGCGGGAGCTCGCCGGACCCGTCGTGTCGACCGTGACCTCGTTGCACAGATCGAGCGCGAGCCCGAACGTGTCGAACCCTGGGCCGAGGTTCGCCGCGGTCGCGGGAACACGGACGGTCACGCGCATCGTGGCGCGGAGCGTATCGCGGGTCCGCTACAGGCCGAGCTCGCTCGCGACGGCGTCCGCGTCGGCCGGCACCGTCACCGGCCGGGCCGCGCCGGCGATCGCCCACTCGGTGTCCTTCAGACCGTGACCCGTGAGGACGCACACGACCGTGCTGCCGGGCGGGAGCCGGCCGTCGGCGTGGAGCTGGAGCAGCCCCGCGACGCTCGCCGCGCTCGCCGGCTCCGCGAACAGTCCCTCCCGGGCGACGCGGCGATAGGCCGCGAGGATCTGCCGGTCCGTCACCGCCTCGATCGCGCCCTCGGAGGCGGTCGCGGCGGCGACCGCCTTGTCCCACGACGCGGGGTTGCCGATCCGGATCGCGGTCGCGATCGTCTGCGGGTCGGGGACGGGGGCTCCACGCACGATCGGGGCGGCGCCCGACGCCTGGAACCCGAAGAGCTGGGGCGGCTCGGCGATCTCGCCGTCACGGAGGTACTCCGAGTACCCCATCCAGTGGCTCGAGATGTTGCCCGCGTTCCCGACCGGAACGCAATGGATGTCCGGGGACCTCCCAAGCGCGTCACAGATCTCGAACGCGGCCGTCTTCTGTCCCTCGAGGCGGAAGTGGTTGACGCTGTTCACGAGCGTCACCGGGAACCGCTCGGCCAGGTCGCGGGCCAACCCGAGCGACGCGTCGAAGTTGCCGTCGATCTCCAGCATCCGCGCGCCGTGGACGAGGGTCGCGGCCATCTTGCCGAGCGCGACCTTCCCCCGGGGGACGAGGACGGCACAGGTCAGCCCGGCCTTCGCCGCGTACGCGGCCGCCGACGCCGAGGTGTTGCCGGTCGACGCGCAGACGACGGCCTTCGCCCGGTCCTCCATCGCCTTCGATATCGCGAGGGTCATCCCACGGTCCTTGAACGATCCCGTCGGGTTCGCGCCGTCGTACTTCAGCCACACGTCACATCCGGTCTCGAGCGACAGCCCGTCGGATCGGACGAGCGGCGTGCCGCCCTCGCCGAGCGTGACGATCGGCGTCGCGTCCGACACCGGCAGCCGCGCCCGGTATTCGCGGATGATCCCACCCCACTGGTGCGCGCCGGCGGTCATTCCTCGCCCTCGACGCGGAGCATGCTCACGACAGCCCGGACGCTCGGGAGCCGCCGGAGCTCCGCGATCGCGCCCTGGAACGAACCCTCGCGAGCGCGGTGCGTGATGAAGACGAGCGTGGCCTCTTCGCCGAAGCCCTCCTGCCAGACGCGCTCGATCGAGACGTCGTTCCGACCGAACGCCTCGGCGATCTCCGCGAGGACGCCGGGCCGGTCCTCGACGTGGAGGTTGAGGTAGTACTGCCCCGTCGAGTGATCCATCGACCGGATCGGGCGGTCGAGCAGGGGGGTCCATCCGACCGGCCGGCCGCCGAACGCCACGGTGCCGGCGACGGCGACGAGATCGCCGACGACGCTCGACGCGGTCGGGTCGCCTCCCGCGCCACGTCCGTAGAACATCAGCTGGCCGATCCCGGCGCCCTCGACGAAGACGGCGTTGAACGCGTCGCGGACCGAGGCGAGCGCATGCGACGACGGGATCATCGCGGGGTGCACGCGCGCGGCCACCTCCCCGTCCTGGAGCTCCGCGATCGCGAGGAGCTTCACGACGTACCCGAGCCGCGACGCGTCGGCGATGTCCTGCGGCGTGACGCCGGCGATCCCCTCCCGGAACACGTCGCCGGACACCACGCGTGTGTGGAACGCGACCGACGCGAGGATCGCGCACTTCGCGGCCGCGTCGGACCCGTCGACGTCCGCCGTCGGATCGGCCTCCGCGTATCCGAGCCGTTGCGCATCGGCGAGCGCGTCGTCGAACGTCGAGCCCTGCTCCGTCATCTTGGTCAGGATGTAGTTCGTCGTCCCGTTCACGATGCCGAGCACGCGCGTGAGGCGATCGCCCACGAGCGATCCCTTCAGCGGCGCGATGAGGGGGATCCCCCCGGCGACGGCGGCCTCGAACCGAACGTCGAGCCCGGCGGCGTCGGCGGCGGCGAACAGCCCCGTCCCGGCGTTCGCGAGCAGCTCCTTGTTCGCCGTGACGACCGGCTTGCCCGCTCGGAGCGCCCCGATGAGCAGCTCCTCGGCGGGATCGATCCCGCCGATCAGCTCGAGCACGACGTCGACGGCGGGGTCGCGCACGACCGACCACGGGTCGGTCGTGTACGCGTCGGGCGGGAGCGGCGCGGTGCGCGACGCGGACGCGTCGCGCACCGCGACGCGTGTGATGCGAAGTCGAACCCCGGTGCCGCGCTCGATGTCGTCCCCGCGCTCGTCGAGCATCCGCGCGACGGCGCTCCCGACCGTCCCGCATCCCAGCATCCCGACGCGGACCTCGGCGGTCGTCACGGAGTGATCCACCCGGCGCCCTCGACCTCGAGCCGGTCGAGGTCGTCGGCATCCTCGCGCCGGAGCCACGGACGGACCCGGCCGTCGAGGACGCCGACGACCGCCGGGCGCCCGAACCGGTTGTAGGACGACGCGAGCGAGTACGTGTACGCGCCGGTCGCGGCCATCGCGAGCAGATCGCCGGCCGCGACGCCGGCCGGCAGGTCCAGCGCGGGGACGAGCACGTCCCCCGATTCGCAATGACGCCCCACGAGCGTCACGCGCTCGGTGGCGCCGGCGGGGCCGCGTGGCGGCCCCGCCGGCGCCACCGAATAGCGCGCGTCGTACAGCACGGGCCGCGGGTTCTCCGACATCCCGCCGTCGACGGCGATGAGGGTCCTCGCACCGACCCGCTTGCGGGCGAGCACGCGATAGAGCGTGATGCCGGGGTTCCCGATCAGAGTCCGCCCCGGCTCGACCACGAGCTCCGGCCGGCCGGGCCACGCGCGGAGACGCTCGCGGGTCTTGCGCGCGAGCTCGGCCACATCGAGCGCGGACTCGTCCGCGTACGGGATCCCGAACCCGCCGCCGACGTCCACGACGCGGGCCGTCACGCCCGCATCTCGCGCGACGTCACGGAGCCGATCCAGCACCCGCAGGTACGGCGCCGGATCGAGGATCTGCGACCCCGCGTGCGCGTGGAAGCCGTCCAGCCGGAGTCCCCGGAGCGACGCCGCTCGCCGAGCCGCCTCCGGCGCCTCGGCGAGCGGCGTCCCGAACTTCGATTCCGCGTGCCCGGTCGCGATCGCCTCGTGCGTGTGCACCTCGACCTCCGGCACGACCCGCAGCAGGACCGGCTGGACGACCCCGGCCGCGCGCGCGATCCGGTCGAGCCGCTCCAGCTCGTCGACGCCGTCGGCGATCACCCACCGGACGCGCGACGCGACGGCGGCCCGAAGCTCCGCTTCGGTCTTGGCGTTGCCATGGAGCAGCAGGCGGTCGCCGGAGGCTCCGGTGCGGAGGCACGCCTCGAGCTCGCCGCCCGACGCGCAGAGCAGGTCGAGGCCCTCCTCGAGCGCGATCCCGATCATGCGCCGGCTCGTGAAGGCCTTCACGGCGTAGGCGACCCGCGGGAACGCCAGCCGCATCATCTGCATCCGCTCACGCACGTCCGCCTCGTCGATCACGAGCAGCGGTGTCCCGAACCGAGCCGCGAGGTCCGCCGCGGCCACGCCGGCGACCGTCAGCCCTCGCTCCGTGGATCGCGCGCTCCTCGGCCAGGGCGACGCCGGCCGGGCCGCCCTCGCGAGCGCTCCGTCCGGCTCAGCCATCGTCGCGATCCATCCGCTCGGGCGCCGAGACGCCGACCAGACCGAGGAGCATCGCGAGGACGGTCTTCGATGCCCGGCAGAGCCAGAGCCGGGCCTGCGTCAGCTCTTCGTCATCCGACACCACACGGCAGTCCGTGTAGAAGCGGTGGAAGCGCGCCGCCACGTCCTGGGCGGCGTGCGCGATCCGATGCGGCGCCCGGAGCTCGGCCGCCGTGATGATCGTCGCCGGGACGTCGGCGAGCCCCCGCAACAGCTCGATCTCGGCGGGGTCCACCAGGCGGTCCAGGTCGACCTCGTCGATCGGGCGGATCGATACGCCCGAGTCCTCCGCAGTCCGAAGGATCGACGCGATCCGAGCGTGCCCGTACTGCACGTAGTAGACGGGGTTCTCCATCGACTGGCGTTTCACCTCGTCGATGTCGAACCGCATCGTGTGATCGCTGCTGAACAGCAACAGATGGAACCGTGCCGCGTCCGTCCCCACCTCGTCGATCAGCTCGTCGAGCGAGAGGAAGGTGCCGTCGCGCTTGCTCATCGGCACCGGCTCGCCGCCGCGAAGGAACGAGACCCATTGGTAGATCACCATCTCGACCGCGCTCGGATCGAGCCCGAGCGCCTGAGCGGCCCCACGGACGCGGACGACGTCGCCATGGTGGTCGGCGCCCCACACGTAGATCGCGCGATCGAAGCCACGGCCGAACTTGTGGATCAGGTAGGCGCAGTCGGCGGCGAAGTAGGTATGCAGCCCCGTCGACCGCACGAGCACCCGGTCCTTGTCGTCCCCGTAGCTGGTCGACCGGAACCACACCGCGCCCTCGGCCTCGTAGGCGTCTCCGCTCTTCCGGAGTCGTTCGATCGCCTCATCGATGTCCCCTGCTGCCGCGAGGTCGGCCTCCGAGACGTACGAGTCGAACCCGACGTTGAAGGCCGCCAGCGTCGCCCGGATGTCGTCCATCGCCCGTCGAGCGCCTTCCTCCCGGAGCCGGGCGAGACGCTCCTCGGATGACAGATCGGCGGGGGCGTCGCCCGCCTCGAAGCGGATGTCCTCGGCGTACGCGATCACGTACGTGCCTTTGTAGCCCGAGATGTCATCGAGGTACTGCTCGACGCTTCGGCCGTCGGTGACTTCGTCCTCGCGACCGAGCAGTTGGAGATACCGGACCTCCACGGACAGGCCGAACTTATCCATCTGGCCGCCGGCGTCGTTGTAGTAGTACTCGCGCTCGACGTCGTCGCCCGCGGCGTCGAGCAGCCGGGCGATCGCATCGCCGAGCACCGCGTTGCGGGCGTGACCGACGTGGAGCGGCCCTGTCGGGTTGGCGCTCACGAATTCGACCTGGACCCGGCGCCCGGTCCGCGGGGCGCGGGCGAACCGATCGCCTTCCTCCGCGATCCGCCTCAGCACGTCGTACAACCACGCCTCGGTGAGGAACACGTTGATGAACCCGGGCCCCGCGACCTCGACGGCGCGCACGAAGGGCGCCTGCGGCAGCGCGGCCGCGATCGTCTCGGCGACCCGCCTCGGCGGCGCGCCGGCCCGGCCGGCGACCGCGAGGGCGACGTTCGTGGCGAAATCGCCGTGCTCCTTCTGCCGCGGCTCCATCAACTCCGGCTCGGGCAGGTCACCGTCGAGCCCGAGCTTCGGAGCGGCGGCCTCGAGACCCGACCGGAGCCAGGCCCGGAGGTCGTCCTCGATCACGTCTCGGCCCCCGCGATCGATGCGCGCACCGTCTCGATGAGCGCCGCCGTGTCGAACGGCTTCGTCACGTAGCGGACCCCCGGATCGACCGGGGTCGTGTCGAGGGCGCGAGCGGTGAGGAACGTCACCGGGATCGACCGGAGCGCCGGGTCCTGGCGCAGCTTGCGGTAAACCTCGTGTCCATCCATCTCCGGAAGCATCAGATCCAGCACGATCGCGTCGGGAAGCCGCGAGGCGAGCGCGATCGCATCTGGTCCGCGGCCCGCCGTGAGCGTCTCGAACCCCTCCAGCCGGAAGTTCACCTCCAGCAGCCGGAGGATCGCCGGGTCGTCGTCGACGAGCAGCACGGTGGGCACGCCCGGAGCATACGCACCCGGGCGAGGCGGGTCGCCCGTTACACTCGGTGCTCGCTCGCCCCCGTAGCTCAGAGGATAGAGCGCCGGCCTCCGGAGCCGGGTGCGCAGGTTCGAGTCCTGCCGGGGGCACCTCGGCCGCGGTCGTCAGCGGAACTTCACCGCCAGGGTCAACCACGAGGACGGGTCATATCGGCCTCAGCCGGTGGGATAGGGTCCGGCGGCATGGACGGGATGGACGCCGGCATCTCGCATGAGCATCGGTCGCTGCGCCGGTCTGACCTGCTCGACGACCCGACCGACCAGTTCCTCCGGTGGCTCGCCGAGGCCGAAGCCGCCGGGATCGCACTCCCCAACGCGGTCGCGCTCGCGACGGCCGACGCGGACGCGTCGCCGTCCGTCCGCCACGTCCTGCTGCGATCGGCCGATCAGCGAGGCTTCGTGTTCTTCACGAACCACGAGAGCCGGAAGGGACGTGAGCTTCTCGCGAATCCGCGGGCCGCGTTCGTCGCGCTCTGGCGGGAGCTGGACCGCCAGGTCTCGGTCGCCGGGCGGGTCGAACGGATCGCCGACGCCGAATCGGATGCGTACTTCGCGACGCGGCCGCGAGGCGCGCGGATCGGCGCCTGGGCGTCGCCGCAGAGCGCTGTCCTGGAGGATCGCGCCGAGCTCGACCGGAGGGTCAACAAGGTCGAGACGCGCTTCGGGGATGCCGACGTCCCCCGCCCCCCGTTCTGGGGCGGCTACCGGCTCACGCCCGCGTCGCTCGAGTTCTGGCAAGGCCGGCCCTCTCGTTTGCACGATCGGTTCAGGTACGAGCGCGAGCCGACGGGGTGGCGGCTCGACCGACTCGCGCCGTGAGCGAGGTAGCCTCCGGCGCCATGGACATCGAAACGCTACGGACCCGCATCCACGACGACATGCCCCGCGTGATCGAGGAGCTTTCGAGCCTGGTCGAGATCCCGTCCGTGGGCTACGCCGGGTACGACCCGGCGAACGTGCGCGCGAGCGCGGAGCGGACGCGCGACATCTTCCGATCCTCGGGCGCCGACGCCGAGCTGCTCGAGATCGACGGCGGACATCCGGCCGTCTTCGGCCGGGCCGGCGGAGGCGGCTCGCGGACCGCGCTCCTGTACGCGCACCACGACGTGCAGCCGGCGGCGCATCCGGAGACGTGGACGACGCCTCCGTTCGAGCCGACGGTCCGCGATGGCCGGCTGTTCGGTCGCGGCACCGCCGACGACAAGTGCGGCATCGCGATCCACGCCGCCGCCCTGCGGGCGCTCGGAGAGGGCTCGCTGCCGTGCGCGGTGAAGCTGATCGTCGAAGGCGAAGAAGAGTGTTCGACGGAACACCTGCCCGAGCTCGTGCGCGGGAACGAGGACCTGCTCCGCAGCGACGTGGCCGTGATCGCGGACGGCGGGAACTACCGGACGGGCGTGCCGACGATCGGGACGAGCATCCGCGGCGCGACCCAGGTCACCGTCCAGGTCGACGTGCTGCCCATCGCCCAGCACAGCGGGTCCTACGGGGGGCCGCTCCCGGACGCGATCATGGCGCTCAGCCGGATGCTGGCGTCGCTCCACGACGACGCGGGCGAGGTGATGGTCGAGGGCCTGCATGCGTTCCGGTGGCCGGGCACACACATCGCGGAGGACGAGTTCCGCGAGGAGACCGGCGTGTTCCCCGAGGTCCAGCTCCTCGGGTCGGGGACGATCGCCGATCGAACCTTGTCGAAGCCGTCGATCAACGTCCTGGCGTTCGAGGCCCCGAGCGTGGATGAGGTCTCGAACCAGATCGTCCACACCGCCCGCGCGGTGGTGGGGCTCAGGATGGCGCCGGGTGAGGATCACCACGCCGCCGTCGCGAAGTTGCGCGAGCACCTGCTGGCGGCGGCGCCGTGGGGCGTGCGCGTCACGATCGACGCCGCCGACCCAGGAGCCGGGTACATCGTCGACGCCTCGACACCGACCTATCAGGCGGCGATGTCGGCGCTCGCGACCGCGTTCGACCGACGTGTCGTCGAGATGGGGTCCGGCGGCTCGATCCCGCTCGTCCCGATGCTCGCCGAGACCTTCCCCGGGATCGAGGTCTTGATCTGGGGCGCCGGCGATCACCGTTCGAACATCCACTCGGTCGACGAGAGCGTCGACCTGGCCGACCTCGAGCGGATGGTGGTCGGGGAGGCTCTGTTCCTCCGGGCCCTCGGCGAGGTCCCGACGGCCTAGCGAACGGGGGCTGCTAGGTTGGCCGCATGAGCGACGACCCCACCTCGCCGGTCGCGGGCGGGCAGATGGCCGCGGAGATGCCGTCCCCGGACGTCGTGCAGGCGATCCCCGTCGAGGCGTTCGCCGACGGGTCCGAGGCAGGCCAGGAGACGATCACCGAGCCGGCGAAGCTCCTTCGGATCGCGAGCATGGTCCGCGAGCTCCTCGAGGAGACACGGCAGACCTCGCTCGACGAGCCCGGCCGCAAGCGGCTCGCGGATATCTACGGGCGGGCCGTCGGCGAGCTGCGAGGGGTCCTCTCGGAGGATCTGCGGGACGAGCTCGGGTCGCTCGCCCCGTCGATGGAGGGCGTCCCGACCGAGTCGGAGCTCCGCGTCGCCCAGGCTCAGCTCGTCGGGTGGCTCGAGGGCCTGTTCCACGGCATCCAAGCCGCGATGTTCGCGCAGCAGGCCGCGGCGAGGGCGCAGTTCGACGAGCTGCGGCGGCGAGGCCTGCTCGCGCAGAACCCGCAGCAGCCCGGGCAGCAAGACGAGCAGCCGCAGCGCGGCGGGCAGTACCTCTAGACCTACGCGGCCGTCGAGACGGACGCGGCCGCGTCGGTCCGGGCCTTGCGTCCACCCATCAGCCCCGTTTCGCTCGTGAGGCGCTGCGCGATCGTGATGGGCACGATGGATATCAGCAGCACGAGGGAGGCCACGACGTACACCGCTCCGAGGTTCACCGGTCGCGTGATGTTGTTGAGGATCCAGAGCGGCAGCGTCTGCTTCGTGCCCGCGAGGTAGAGCGTCACGACGATCTCGTCGAACGACAGACCGAACGCCAGGAGCCCTCCGGCGACGAGCGCCGTTCGCATCAGAGGAAGCGTCACGTAGCGGAAGGTCTGAACCCCGTCGGCGCCGAGGTCCATCGACGCCTCGACCACCGATGGCGACGACCGACGCAACCTGGCGATCACGTTGTTGTAGACGACGACGACGCAGAACGTCGCGTGTCCGACGATGATCGCCGGCATCCCGAACGAGATGAACGACACCGCGTCCACCATCGAAGACAGCGCGAGCGCGGTGACGATGCCCGGGAGCGCGATCGGGAGCACGAGCGCGAACGAGATCGTCTCCCGGCCGAAGAACCGGTAACGATGGATCGCGAACGCGGCGAGGCTCCCGAGGACGAGAGCGATGGCCGTCGCGAAGATCCCGGCGATCACCGAGTTGCGGACCGCCCCCCAGATCTGGTCGTTATGGAAGGCGACCGAGAACCAGTGGAGCGTCCATAGGTCCGGCGGGAACGACGGGATCAGCGCCTTGTTGAACGAGTAGATCACCACGGTGAACAGCGGGAAGTAGACGAACAGCAGGACCAGCCACGTCCACACCCGGAGGAACCAGCGACTGCGGGATCGATCCATCTAGAGAGCCTCGAACGCGCCCGTCCGCCGGACGAGCACCAGGTAGAGACCGACGATCACGATCGGGATCACGGCGATCGTCGCGGCGAGCGGCTTGTTGTTGAGCGTCCCCGTGAGCTGGAAGATCGCGTTCCCGAGGAAGATGCCCTTGCCGACCAATGTCGGAGTGAGGTAGTCACCGAGCGTCAACGAGAACGTGAAGATCGACCCCGCCACGATCCCCGGCAGGGCGAGCGGGAACACCACCTTCCGGAACGTCATCGCCGAGCGCGCGCCCAGGTCGCTCGACGCGTCCAGGTACGAGTCCGGCACCCGCTCGAGCGCGGCGTAGATCGGCAGGATCGCGAACGGGAGCCAGTGGTAGCAGAACGTGATCCACACCTCGACGTTCGTGTACGCCACGTCGTATCCGAACTTCGCGAACAACAGGTTGATCGGCCCCCCGCCCTCGAGCAGCGTCTTCCACGCGAAGACGCGCACGAGGTAGTTCGCCCACAAGGGGATCGTGACCGCGAGCAGGAGCCGGTTGCGCGTCCGCGGCGCGGCGAGCCGGGCGGCGTAGAACGCGAACGGGAAGGCGATGATCAGGTCGGTGACGGTGACCGCGACCGCCATCGCCAGGGTCCGAAGCGTGATCGTGTAGTAGGTGGTGCTGTCGACGAAGACCGCTCGGTAGTTCTCGAGCGTGAACTGCCGGACGATCTGCGACGTCAGCGGGTTGAGGGACCAGAAGGAGTTCGCCAGCAGCAGGACCAGCGACACCAGGTAGATCAACACCATCCACGCGAGCGGCAAGGCGATCGTCGCCCAGAGCCGGATGCGTGGATGCCGGTACAGCGCCGCCGAGAGGCGGCGTTCCGTCGTCTGCGGCGCTTCGACCTTGGCGATCGACATATGAGGTGGCGGCGGGGGGCTCGCGTTCCGCGAGCCCCCCGCCGCGCTCAGCTCAGCTCAGCCGCCGCCACCGCGGATCTCGAGCCACTTCGCCGTCCAGTCGTTGTAGTCCGTGCACCCGGTCGACCCGTCGGGACACTGCCCCGTGGGGGTCTTCCACAGGTGGACCGACGACAGGAACTGGTCGTCACCGCAGTGGTACGCCTCGGCGGCGGAGCCCAGGTCCTTGTTCAGCTGCGTGCACGACGCCGTGTTGGATGGGGTCGCGCCGTAGAACTCGGCCACCTGCACCTGGACGTCGGGCCGCAGCGAGTACTCCATCCACTGCAGCATGCAGTTCGGATGCGGCGCGTGGGACGACATCATCCACGTGTCGGCCCATCCGGTGACGCCTTCCTTCGGGATCGTCCAGTCGACCTTCACCTTGCCGCCGCCGAGCGCCGGGTCCGCGATGTACTGGTAGTTCACCGGCCAGGCCGTCCCTACGACCATGTCGCCGGAGTTGAACCCCTTGATCTCGTCCAGGTAGTACGCCCAGTACTTCCCGACGAGCTGCGACTGCTGCTTCAGCAGGTTCACCGCCGCGTTCAGCTGGTCGTCGGTGAGCAGATAGGGGTCCGTGATCCCGAGGTCGGGCTGCGTCGCCATCAGGTACATCGCAGCGTCCGCGATGAAGATCGGGCTGTCGTACGCCGTCACCTTGCCCGCGTACGGCGAGTTCGGATCCCACGTGACGCTCCAGCTGTCCGGCGCCGGCTGCACGACGTCCGTGTTCCACATCAGGAAGTTCGGGCCCCACATGTACGGGACCCCGTAGTGCACGCCGTTCACGGTGTTGTGCGGGGGGGACTGGAGGGTCTGCATCACGTTCGCGTACTCGGAGAACGAGTTCACATCGATCGGCGCGACGTCGCCGTTCGCGATGAGCCGGTTCGTGGCGTCGCCCGATGCGGAGACGCCGTCGTAGAGCGTGCCGCCGCCTTGGCGCATGAAGTTCACCATGTCGTCGGACGTGTTCGCGTACTTCACCGTGACCTTGCAGCCGGTCTCCTGCTCGAAGGGCTTCACCCAGTCGTCTTCGGTGTAGCCCTGCCACGCGATCAGGTCGAGCTCGCCCTCTCCCTGCAGGTTCGAGCTGTACGCCGCCGGGGACGGCGCGTTCGACCCTCCGCCGGCCGGGTTGCTCGACGATTCGCTGCCGCACGCCGCCGCGATCAGCGCGAAGGCCCCCAAGACGGCACACGCCGTCGCCAGTCTCCTCATGATGCCCGCGCCTCCTCCTGGTCCATGGACCCCTCCTGTGCGCCCGAGGGCGCCTCCACCGGTCGGTTGTTGCTCCTGCGCCACACGAGCCGCACGGCCTTGCCGCGGACCTGGAGCGCCTCCATCGAGCTCGTCGAGAGGTTCTGCTGCATCACCACGAGCGTCGCGCCCGCGTCGAGCTCGACGATGTACCGCGTCGTCGCGCCCAGGTAGACGACCTCGCGGACGTGCCCCGTCGCGATGCACGTGTTCGCCTCGACCGGATCGTCCGGCTCCTGCATCGAGATCTTCTCGGGACGGATCGTGAACGGATGCGGGTCGCCCGCGATCGCGTTCGCGACGTCGCCTTCCAGGACGTTCGAGACGCCGACGAAGCCGGCGACGAATCCCGTGGCGGGACGTTCGTAGACCTCGGCCGGCGACCCGATCTGCTCGATCCGCCCGTGGTTGAACACCGCTAGCCGGTCGCTCATCGTCAGCGCTTCGTCCTGGTCGTGGGTGACGTAGATGAACGTCAGGCCGACCTCCTGCTGGATGTCCTTCAGCTCGATCTGCATCGCCTGGCGGAGCTTCAGGTCGAGCGCTCCGAGGGGCTCGTCCAACAGGAGCACGCGCGGCCGGTTCACGAGGGCGCGCGCGAGGGCGACCCGTTGCCGCTGCCCGCCGGAGAGCTGACCCGGCTTGCGGTCGCCGAGCTCGGGGAGCCGGACCATCTCCAGCGCGCCCCGGACGGCGGCGCGGCGCTCCTCCTTGGGGACCTTCCGGACGAGCAACCCGTACCCGACGTTCTCCTCGACCGTCATGTGCGGGAACAACGCGTAGTCCTGGAAGACGGTGTTCACGTCGCGCTCGTACGGCGCGAGCGCGGAGACGTCGCGCCCTCCGAGGTAGACGCGGCCTTCCGTCGGCGACTCGAACCCGGCGATCAGCCGCAGGCATGTGGTCTTCCCCGACCCGGACGGGCCGAGCATCGAGAAGAACTCTCCCTCCCGGACGTCGAGATCGACGCCGTCCACGGCGTGCACGTCGCCGAACCGCTTCACGACGCTTTCCAGGCGCACGGCGACCGCGTCGCCGGGCGCGGACGTCATGAGCGGGGCGTCGGACAAGAGCCCTCCCTCGTCGAGATGCCGCACATCTTGCAGGCCGAAGGCCAGCGCCGCAACACAGGTCGGGCTAGGGACGGGGGGTCGCGACGCCGGCCGCGAGGGCGCGCGTGATCCGCCCCGGGAGGCCCGGTCCCTCGTAGATCAGCGCCGTGTACGCCTGCACCGCCGTCGCTCCGGCCTCGAGGTTGCGCCGGACGTCGTCCGCGTCGAAGATCCCGCCGCAAGCCACCACCGCGGGCCCGTCCCCGACGACCGAGCGCACGTCGTCTACGATCCGGGGGGTCAGCGCCGTGAGCGGAGCGCCCGAGAGGCCGCCCCGGCCGGTCGACATCCTCGCGTCCTCGACCGGCAGCGTGTTGCCGCAGACGAAGCCCGATGCGCCGGCGCCGGCCGCCGCCTCGACGATCGCGAAAGTGCGCGTCCGCTCGGAGGCGTTCGTGAACGGCGGCACCTTCACGAGCAACGGCTTGCTCGTGCGCGGGCGCAGCGCGCGCACGAGCGCTCCCACGTGATCGCCGGCGTGGTCCCAGCCCGCGTTCGGGCTGCTCGCGTTGATCTCGAAGCCGTCGACGAGCGCCTCGAGGATCTCGAGCGTCGCCGTCGTATCGTCGACGGCCTCGTCGGCGATCGACACGAAGCGCGGCGCCGTCCGCGCGCGTCGCGCGAGCGACCGCGCGACGGCGTCCGCACCGGGGTTCGGGAGACCCATCGCGTTCACGATCGCGCGCCGGGCCGGGTCACGCGCGATCCTGGGAGCGGCGTTGCCCCGGCGCGGCGCGCGCGTCACCGTGCCGCCGACGACGAACCCGAATCCGAGCGCCCCGAGGGCGTCCAGGCGCCCGCACCCTTTGTCGAAGCCCGCCGCGAGGCCGACGGGGTTGCGCAGGCGGACGCCCGCGAGCGTCGTCAGGAGCGACGGATCGTCGGCCGCGCCGCCGATCCGTCGCCACGGCAGCGGGAGCGCGAGCATCGCGAGGGCGACACGATGCGATCGCTCGGGGTCCATCGCGAAGAACGCACGTCGGCCGACCGCGTCGTACCAGTCCGTCGACCGGCCCTTCGACCGGCGCGTCGACCTCGCCATCGACCGCACATACTAGGGCGCGTGCACGACGACCTCGTTCGGCGGATGGTCGACGCGTCGGAGCTCCACGGGGAGTTCGTGCTGTCGTCGGGCGCGACGTCGACGGTGTACTTCGACAAGTTCCGGTTCCTCACGCGCCCCGAGCTCCTCGAGGACGTCGCCCGCGCCGTGACCGATCGCCTCGCTCCCGGAACGACGCTCGTCGGCGCTCCGGAGGGAGCCGCGATGCTGCTCGTGGCGGCCGTCTCCCTCGCGACCGGCCTCCCGGTCACGGTGGTCCGGAAGGAGCCGAAGGCCTACGGGACCAGGTCGCAGGTCGAAGGGGACGTGCCGGATGGAGCGATCACGACGCTCGTGGAAGACGTGAGCACGACCGGACACCAGGTACGCCGAGCCGCCGAGGTGCTCCGCGACGCGGGCGCCGACGTCCGGCGGATCGTGCTCGCGATCGACCGCGGGGGCGCCGATCACCTGCGTGCGGCGGGCTACGAGGTGGAGGCCGTGGCCGTGCTCCGGCCGGAGGACTGAGGTTCAGACGCGGTCGCAGCGCCAGATGCGGAGCTGCCAGAGCCACCTGCTCCCGCGTTGGCGGAAGCTGACGAGACCTTCCTTCATCATGCGGGCGACGGCCTTCGACCGGGCGACGAGGTCCGGGAGCGGGAACTCGCGCTCGAGCACCGGCTGCATGTGGTCCCCGAAGATCTCGTGCGCGGCGTCGAGGATCGCCTGCTCGTGCTGGATCGTCCCGGTGGGTAGATAGAGGCGACCGCCCCGCTTCAGGGTGTCGCCGATCGACCGAAGGAACTTGGCCGGGAGCTCGGCCCCGGTCGGGCCGCCCGCCGGCACGTCGTCGAACCATCCCGATTCGGCAGCGATCGCGTCCGGGATGCCGGACACGTCGCCGATGAGGACGTCGGCTCGCACATCGCGCACCGGCGCGAGGAGGTCGCCGGCCCGGAACTCGCATCGATCGTCGAGGCCGAGCCGCCGCGCGTTGTCCTTCGCGGTCTCCACCGCCCGGTGCGACAGGTCGACGCCGTAGACCTTCGCCGCGCCGAGCTTCGCCGCGACGAAGGCGAGGACGCCGCTCCCGCAGCCCACGTCGATGACGGTGTCGCCGGGAGCGATCTCGAGCGCGTCCGCGAGGGTTCGGCTCGTCGTGGTGGGACTGAACACGCCCGGGCCGAGCTGCAGGTGGAACGGGCCTTCTCGGCCTCTCCACTCGGTCCCGAGGGTCTCACTCGCCATGTTCGCTCCGGATGGTCGGGGAAGCAGCGCCCGGAGTCAACCGTTCCCGGGGCGCAAGCAGGCTACACGTCGGGTGGCTGCACCGTCGCGTCGGGTCCCGGGACCAGCGTCCCCTCCTCGACCGCCGCGGCATCGGCCTCGAGCCGGGCGGCCAGGCGCGGTGCGTCGATCCCTCTGGTTCCCTCGGGGTACGCGCCCACCCGACGTGCGCCGCGACGGAGCAAGGTGATCGCGCCGTGCCGGTTCCCCCGGAGCAGGTGGACGTATCCGGCGCCCATCTGCGAGAGGCCCTTGAAGAGCTCCTCCTCGCCGCTCCCGCGAGCCTGCTTCCACGCGGTCTCCCACGCCTCGTGTGCCCCGAAGTAGTTGCGCTCTCGCATCAACTCCCGCCCGAGCCGGTCGTTCTCGTCGACGGAGAGGGCGTCGAAGTCCGGCAGGTGGAGCAGGTTCTCCGCCTCCCACGGCAGCGGCCGTCCGAGCTCGTCGCGCGGCCGCTCGGGCTTCTGGCGTCGCTCCGACGGGACGCCCGTCTTGCCGGTCGCTTCCTGGGGCATGCTCCGATGCTAGCCCGTCCCCCGGCGGATCTGCCGGACACGCCGCACGCGGCGGTGACCGCGGAGCGCCTCCACGTCGATCGGGATCACGCTGATCGTCCCGTCGGGTTCGAGGTACGCCGCTCGCACCCCCGACTCGTCGGCGATCCCGTGCTCGCGGATGGCCACCTCGACCTCCTCGCGCGCGAGCCCTTCCCGCCGCAGCCCGGCGTCCATCATGCGGCCGTCCTTCACGAGCAAGGTCGGGGAGCCCTCGAGCACGCGCTCGCCCAGGGGCGTGCTGCCGAAGCCGCGGACGACGAGGAAGTTCAGCACGAGCAGGACGAGCGCGGCGGTGAGTCCTCCGATCAGCGAGACGTCGACGCCGACCATCGCGTTCTGAACCGCGTTCGCGATCAACAGGATCATCACGAGGTCCCCGACGCTCACCTGTCCGAGCTGCCGCTTGCCGAACAGCCGCAGCCCCACCAGGATCACGAGATAGACGATCGTGGTCCGCAGGGCGATCTCCCACAGCGGCGTGCCGACGTGGAACACCGCTCAGACCTCGACCTCGGGCTCGAACTCCGCCTCCGCGAGCTCCTCGAGCGCCTCGCGGAGCGTCTCGTACCGGCGATCGCCGAGCTGCCGCCGGGTGCGCTGCTCGACCGACTGGACGGCGCGGCGACACTCCGCTGCCGCCCTCCGGCCGTGCGCGGTGAGGCGCACGAGCTTCGCCCGCGAGTCGTTCGGATCGGGAACACGGCGTACGTACCCCCGAGCCTCCAGGTCGTCGACCATCGCCATCATGCCCTGCTTCGTGAGGCGCACGTGCTCGGCGAGGTCCGTGATCCGCGACCCGCTGCGCCGATCGACGGTGAGGAACAGCGCCGCGTGGCCGGGCCGCACGTCGGGGAAGCCCCGGTCGGCGAGGTCGGCGTCGAGCTCACCGGCCAGCGCGCGCCGGGCCTCCAGCAGTTGGCGGATCAGGTCGGCCATGGGTCCGGACATGGTGCCAGCCGTTGGGCGCTTGGTCAATCAGGTTGACCATCGAAGCTGGCTAGCCTTGCCGCCGATGACGATCGAGGTCCGTGAGGCGGGAACGGAGGACTACGCCGAGGCCGGGCGGGTGACCTCGCTCGCCTACCGCGAGTTCGTGCCCGCCGACGACGACGGGGACTGGGCCGGCTACCTCGACCGGATGGCGGACGTCGCCGGACGCGCGGACCGCACGCACGTCCTGGTCGCGGTGGAGGACGGGCGGATCGTGGGCAGCCTCACGCTCGAGCTCGAGGGGCGTGTCGGCGACTGGGACCGCGACCCGCCGCTGGGGGCGGGCGAGGCGCACATCCGGATGCTCGGCGTGGATCCGGCGTCGCGGGCGCGCGGCGTGGGGACGCGGCTCATGGAGGACGCCGAGGCGCGCGCCCGCGCCGCCGGCAAGACCGTGATGACGCTCCACACCACGCAGCGGATGGAGGCCGCCCAGCGGATGTACGCGCGGCTCGGGTACGACCGGGCCGAGGATCACGTGTTCCCGGACGGGTTCGTCTTGTTGGGATACCGCAAGGAGCTGTCCTCGATCACCTGATCCTGGAACTGCTGCTCGTACAGGCGTGCGTAGAGGCCGCCCTGCGCGAGGAGCTCCTCATGCGTGCCGCGCTCGACGACCCGCCCCCGGTCCACGACGAAGATCACGTCCGCCTGCAGGATCGTCGACAGCCGGTGCGCGATCGCGATCGTCGTCCGGCCGTGCATCAGCGGCTCGAGGGCCGCCTGGACGAGCCGCTCCGACGTGGTGTCGAGCGACGAGGTCGCCTCGTCCAGGATCAGGATCGACGGATCCTTCAGGACGACCCGGGCGATCGCGAGGCGCTGCTTCTCCCCCCCGGATAGCTTGTAGCCACGCTCTCCCA
>Ga0075423_10000648_pt1 | contig 28682 bp, 31 predicted proteins | sample SoiMethybrSBSTD2_FD_80114 | JGI IMG/M metagenome (GOLD analysis project Ga0075423, IMG submission 80114) | Bulk soil microbial communities from a Populus tree surrounding site in Tennessee, USA - Soil MetaG P. TD hybrid SBSTD2 | ecosystem: Environmental > Terrestrial > Soil > Tree plantation...
GATCGGCGCGACGACGCTCGACGAGTACCGCAAGTACCTCGAGCGCGACGCAGCGCTGGAACGCCGCTTCCAGCAGATCCGCGTGGACGAGCCGTCCGTCGACGAGACCGTGCAGATCCTGCGCGGCCTCCGCGACCGCTACGAGGCGCACCACCGCTGCCGGATCACCGACCTGGCGCTCGAGTCGGCCGCGACGCTGTCCGACCGGTACATCCAGGACCGCCACCTGCCCGACAAGGCGATCGATCTGATCGACGAGGCGGCGTCCCGCATGCGCATCAAGTCGATGAGCGTTCCGCCGCGCTACCGCGAGCTCGAGGACGAGATCGAGAAGGTGCGGAAGGACAAGGAAGCCGCGATCGAGGCGCAGGAGTTCGAGAAGGCGGCGTCGCTGCGCGACAAGGAGCGCAAGCTCACGCAGAAGAAGCGCGAGCTCGAGGAGAACTGGCGCGAGAACCAGGGCGAGGAGCAGCCCGAGGTCGGCGAGGAGGAGATCGCGGACATCGTCTCTATGTGGACGGGCATCCCGGTCTTCAAGCTCACCGAGGCCGAGTCGGCGCGCCTCGTCCGGATGGAGGACGAGCTCCACAAGCGCGTGATCGGCCAGAACGAGGCGATCGTTTCCGTCGTGAAGTCGATCCGCCGCGCCCGCGCCGGGATCAAGGATCCGAAGCGGCCGACGGGCTCGTTCATCTTCCTCGGCCCCTCGGGCGTCGGGAAGACCGAGCTCGCACGCACGCTCGCCGAGTTCCTGTTCGGCGACGAGGACGCGATGATCCAGGTCGACATGTCGGAGTACATGGAGAAGCACTCCGTGTCGCGGCTGGTCGGCTCGCCGCCCGGCTATATCGGCTACGACGAGGGCGGCCAGCTCACCGAGGCCGTGCGCCGCAAGCCGTACTCGGTCGTCCTGCTCGACGAGATCGAGAAGGCGCATCCGGACGTGTTCAACATCCTGCTGCAGATCCTGGAGGACGGGAAGCTGACCGACGCGCAGGGCCGCAAGGTCGACTTCCGGAACACGATCGTGATCATGACCTCGAATATCGGCGCCTCGACGATCTCGAAGAACGTTGGCATCGGCTTCTCGGTCGGCGACGAGAGCGGGCTCTCCTACGAGGAGATGCGCGACCGGATCATGGGCGAGCTCAAGAAGGTCTTCCGGCCAGAGCTCCTGAACCGGATCGACGAGGTGATCGTCTTCCACAAGCTGACGAAGGAAGAGATCAAGCTGATCGTCGACATCCTCATGAAGCGCGTCCGCGAGCAGATGGGAGTGCACGAGGTGACGATCGAGCTCACCGACGAGGCGAAGGATCTGCTCGTGGAGAAGGGTCACGATCCGACGATGGGTGCACGGCCGCTCCGCCGGGCGATCCAGCGCTTCATCGAGGATCCGCTCGCCGATTTCGTGCTCGGCCGCGAGCTCGACCCGGGCTCGACGATCCTCGTCGCCCGCAAGGACGAGGACGAGGTCGACATCACGCTGATCCCCGGCGCGCCGCCGGAGCCGGTCACCGTCCCGCCCGACGAGCCCAGCTCCGAAGGCGACGACGAAGCGGTCGAGTAACGACGCCCTACGAGGACGCGAGCGCCGCGCGAAGCGGCACGTCGTCCCTGGTCGGAATCCAGTAACCCATCGGGCTCGTGCCCTCGCCGAGGAGCTGGCGTCTCACCGGTGAGCAGCGCGCGCGGGCGGCGAGCGGCACGACGGCGTCGTCGCGCGGCCGGATCCACCGGTAGGTGTAGCCGAGGAAAATCACCTTCCGCGTGAGCGCCGAGTGGTTGTCGCTTCGCGCGTGCCAGAGCCGGCGGTCGAACACGACGGCCATGCCGGGCTCGGCGAGCACCGGAACGGCGCCGGTCGGTCGGAGCCCGAGCTCGCGACCGGGGAGACGGTTCCGGCGGTGGCTGCCCGGCAGCACGAGCAGGTTGCCTCGGTCCGGCTCCGAGACGTCGGAGAGGAAGAACGCCACTTTGACGGAGAGCCTCGGCCGCGGATCAGTCTCCAGTTCGAGGTTCTGGCGCCCGCCGTCCTGATGCCAGCGCCATGGCTCCGGGCCGCCGCCGTCGACCGGCGGATGGACGTCGACATGCGAGTGGTACATGTGGATGTTCCAGCCGAGCACGTCGCAGACGAGCGGGAACGTTGTCGGCAGGTCGAGGAGCTCGAGAAAGGCCTCGTCGCGAGCGACGGCGCCGAGGAGGTGGAGCGAGCCGTCCCCGGCAAGCCTCCCCGCGGCCTGCTCTTCGTCGTAGAGCCGGTCGACAGCCGCGGTCACCCGGCGAACCGCACCTGGGCACAGGGCGCCTTCGACGACGGCCAGGCCGTTCTCGTCGAGCTCCCGTTGTCGGCTGTCTGACACAGATGGACCTACGCCCGCGGGCGGCGCGGAGGTCCGCCGAGGGAACCTCAGGGCGCTCGGTGGTGTAATGCGAACGTGCGCTGGATCGCACTCGCCGCTGTGATCGGAGCCGCGGCCTGGCTCGGTTTCGGGGCGCACAGCGGGAAGACCGCTCGCGCGGCCGCGTGCGCCACGACACTGGTTCACTACCAGCCGACGAAGAACCCGGGGCTCTCGGAGATCCCGTGGGTGCGGGCGCGGCCGGATCGGGCCGGCGTGGTTGCGCTTCTTGCGTCGTACCGCTCGACGCTCCGGGATGCGCGGGTCAACCGCTCCGACGGTCTCGTCCTCTGGACGCGAGGTGAACGGTTCGTCTGGGCGCCGACCGGCGCTTGGAGCGTCGAAGCGGTCGTAGTCGCCCGGCAGGTCGGCAGCGCCCGGTCGTTCACGACGCCGATCCGGGTGAAGAATCGACGACTCGTGTCCATCCTTCGGTTCCCGAGCGTCGGCTGCTGGCGCCTGACGGTGCATACCGGACGCGGGACGGCAAGCATCGTCGCACTCGTTGTTCCGCCGTCGACCGGCTCATCATGTGACGCGACGCCGGTCGAAGCCAGGTCGATGGCTCTCGCGCGGCCGCGCGCAGCAGGCATTGCAGGCGTGTGGTCCTGGTTCACGCCGGATCACGCTGCGCTGATGTACACCCATGGGGCTGCACCCGACGAGATGAACACGAAGGTGCTGTGGTGGGTGCGACGGCGCTGGGGCGTGCGCCTCCACTTGACCGGAATCCGGCTCGACGGAAAGGGGCAGTTCGGCCAGGCGTTCGAGCAGGCCGGCGCGAGTAGCTCCCCACGGGGATACCACGCGCCTTTCCCCTCGATTGTGAACGTGCCGTCGGCCGGCTGCTGGCTGTTCACGCTCCGAACAGGGAGGCTGGCCGGAATCCTCGTCGTCCGCGCGGTCGATCTGTAGCCGGTTCCGCCGCGGCCCGGCCCGCTCCGGTAGAACGGATGCGTGCGCCGGCTCCATGTCCTCGGAAGACGCCCTACCTTCGCCGCCCTTGCGGGCGCGGTGTCGATCGCGTTCTCCGCGATCCTCTTCGAGCTCTCGAACGTGTCGCCGGAGACCGGCGCGTTCTTTCGATGCCTGTTCGCGTTGCCGCCGCTCTACGTGCTCGTGCTCTGGGAGGATCGCCGGCTGGGTCCGCGCCCGCTCCGCGGACGGCTGTTCGCGTACCTTGCGGGCTCGTTCTTCGCTGCTGACCTGATCCTCTGGCATCACGCGATCGAGGCCGTCGGCGCCGGGCTGTCGACCGTGCTCGGCAACACGCAGGTCGTCCTGGTCGGATTGCTCGCGTGGGTGCTCCTCGGCGAGCGCCCGTCGAACCGGTCGATTGCCTCCATTCCGATCGTCCTGTTCGGCGTCGTCCTCATCTCCGGCGTGGTCGGCTCGGGCGCCTATGGGTCGAATCCCCGGCTCGGCGCGGTGCTGGGCGTGCTCACCGCAATCTCCTATGCCGGCTTCCTGCTCAGTCTCAGGGAGGGAAACGCTGACCAGCGCCGCCCAGCGGGCCCGCTTTTCGACGCGACGCTCACGGCCGCGGTCGGAGTGGCGCTGTACGCCGTGCCCACCGGCAAGCTGGATTTCACGCCGGGCCCTGCCGCCCTCGGCTGGCTCTTGCTGCTCGCGCTGTCGTCGCAGGTCGTCGGTTGGCTGCTGATCTCGATCTCGCTCCCGCGTCTGCCGGCCGTTGTGACGTCGATCTTGCTGACGCTGCAGCCTGTGGCGACGGTCATCCTGGCGGCGCTGATCCTCGGAGAGGAGCCGTCTCCGCTGCAGCTCGTTGGTGCCGCGATGATCCTGTCCGGGCTCGTACTCACGTCTGCGCGCGGGCGGCGCCGCCGTGCGCCGACACCGAGACCGGCTCCGGCGGGGACGGCGCCGCGGAGCAGCGAGGCGTCCTAGCCGCCGAGCCCGCGCTCCAGCTTTTCGAGGCGCTCCTCGATGCGCAGGAGGGTCGCCGCGCTCTCGTCCCGCGCCCGGCGGTCTTCCTCGTCCGACTGACGGCTTCGCTTCGCAAGTAGGGCGGAGATGGTGACGCTTGTCAGCGTCGGGATGAGCGCGATGCCGACGAGCATCAGGGCGCCGGCAACGACGCGACCTCCCACGCTTTTGGGAACGATGTCCCCGTAGCCGACGGTCGTTACCGTCTGGACGGCCCACCAGTACGCGAGCCCGAGCGACGTGAACCTGGAAGGCTCGACGACGCGCTCGAGCCCGCCGGCGATGAGAACGAGCGCGATCGCTGTCATGATGATGAGACGCAGAGCGCGAAACAGCGTCAGGCGCTCAACGAGACGCTCCACCTGGCGTTCTCTTCGCGTCGCCACCGAGCGGACACTTCGGGGCAGCGGCACCTGACCCTGCCGGCCGCCGGTACAACTCGGGCGTGATCGTCTCGCTTCACGTCGCCTCCGGCGCGGCCGCGGGCGCGCTCGCGCGCAGCCGGACCGCCGCGATGGCCACCGGCCTCGCGCTGCACTTCCTCGGCGACCGCGTCCCGCATCACGACGTGGCCTCTCGCAGGTTCGAGATCGTGAGCGGCGGCTCGTTGGTCGTGCTCCTGGGGCTGCGGCGCGGCCTCACCGACCCGGCGGTGATCGGAGCGGTCGCGTCCTCCGCGCCCGACCTCGAGCATGTCCTGCCCTTCCCGCGTCCCGGCGGCAGGAAGCTCTTTCCGAGCCACCGGATCGTCGGGTGGCACCGATCGGGCGGGCTGACGACCGCGACGCAGGTGCTCGCGGCGGGCCTGCTCGTCGGCGCCCTCCTCGGCCGGCGCTCGGACGCCTAGAGCACGAGCTCCTCGCCTGGCGCTGCTGCTCCGTCGGCGAAGCGTTCGAGCCGGTACGGCGACAGGTCGATCGAGGACGACCCGGTGAGAATCTCCTCCGCCAGGGCGCGCCCAACCGCCGGAGACTGCATGAACCCGTGGCCCGAGAAACCGCAGGCGGCGAAGAGGCCGTCGGCGACCCGGCCGAGGATGGGGTGGGCATCGGGCGTCATGTCGTATAGGCCGGCCCACGCGGACTCGATGCGTGTGCCGGCCGCGGGTGGGAACCGGTGCGCGAGGCGCGCGAGGCGATCGCCGAAGACGGAGTCGTCTACCTCCTGCGCGAACCCCCACCGCGGCTCGGGGTCGCTCATCGCGAGGACGAGCCGGCGGTCGAGGCGCCTGAAGTGAAAGGCGGTCTCGGCCTCCACGACCATCGGCAATTCCGGCGGGAGCCGCAGGTCGGCGGTGGCGAGCAGCTGCCGGCAGAGCGGCCTGATCGGCAGTTCGACACCGAAGCCGGCGGCGACTCCGGCCGACCACGGGCCGGAGGCGATCACGTAGACGTCGCCGCGAACCTGTTCCACCGGCGTCTGCTCGAGCACCTGGACGCCCATCTCGACGCTGCGCCGCACGAACTCCCGGGCGACGGCCGCCGGGTCGGCGACGCCGTCCTTGCGGCACAGGACAGCGGCGAGGACGTCGTCCGTCCGCAGGCCGCGGACGTACGAGGGATCGACGAGCTCGGCCGGCACGCCGAGCTCTCGCTGCAGACGTTGCCGCGCTTCGAGCGTCTCGCGGCCGTGCGGGGTCGTCGCCAGGAAGAGGTAGCCGACCTGGTCGAAATACGGCCGACCCAGCTCCTCGAAGAACCGCGTGCTCTCCTGCGCCAGCCGCACCTCCGCAGCCGTCGAGAACTGCTGGCGGACGCCGCCCATCGCCCGCGCCGTCGACTCACCGGCCACGCGGCCGCGGTCGCAGAGGACGACATCGCGCGTGCCGAGGAGCGCGAGGTGGTAGGCCACGCTGGTGCCGGCGGCTCCCGCGCCCGCGACGACGATCCTCACGGAGGTGGAGCCTCAGCCACGCGCGAGTCGGTAGACCGACCCGCCGCGTGAGACGGCATAGAGCTCACCGCGCGCTCCCTCGCCGAACGAGGTGAGCTCGGGCACGCGGAACGGCTCACGCCGCAAGGAGGTCGCCTGTCCGTTCCGCTGGACAAGGCTCCAGATGATGCCTGTGCACCAGTCGCCGTAGTAGTAGCGGCCGCGGGCGGAGGGGACGGCCCGGCCGCGGTAGACGAAGCCGCCGATGACGGTGCAGTTCCCGCCGTCGTGGCTGTAGACGGCGATCGGCATCACGAGCCTCCCCGCGGGGTTCACATCCTCGCGCTTGAAAGCCGAGCGCCCCTCGTAGACGCTCCAGCCGTAGTTCTCGAGACCCGGGCTTCGGCGCGGGGTGTAGTCGACCTCTTCCCATTCGCCCTGGCCGACGTCGCCGATCCACAGGTCGCCGGTCGCCCCATCGAACGAGAAGCGCCAGGGGTTGCGAAGCCCGTACCCGGCGATCTCGATGCGCGCCGGCTTCGCGTTCACGTTGATTCGCAGCAGCTTCGCCAGGCGCGTCTGGAGGCTCTGGCCGCGGTTCTGTGGATCGCCGCCGCTCCCGCCGTCGCCCATGCCGACGTAGAGCCAGCCATCGGGCCCGAACGCCAGCTGCCCACCGTTGTGGTTCGCGTACGGCTGGCCGACGAAGAGCAGTTGCCGGGCGGTGCCGGGCAGGCCGCGGCGTCCGTTCGAGCGGTACTGGACGACTCGCGTGTCGCCGTTCTGGTCGGTGTAGTCGACGTAGAAGCGATGGTTACGGCGGTATTTGGGATCGAAGGCGACGGAGAGCAGCCCCTGCTCGCCGCCGGACTTGACCAGCCGTCTGATGTCCAGGAAGACCCGGCGCCGCCCACCGGAGAGAACGAGGATGCGGCCGGCCTGCTCGACGACGTAGAGGCGTCCCGGTTCCGAGCGGGGCACGGCGAGATCGACGGGGGCATCGAACCCCGACGCGACTCTCGCCAGGCGAACCTGCGGCGCCGCCGAGGCGCCTCCCGTCTCGAGCGCGGCCACCGCGACGAGGGCTGCGATTCCCGCGGACGCGGCGAGGAGCACGGTGACGAGCGCAAAGCGCCGCATGGCGCTCACGGTAGCCGCCGCTATGTCCCCCGGCGGCGGAGAACTAGCAGAACGCCGCGACGTGGAAGCCGAAGTCGCGGTGGACGGTGAGCCCGTAGGCGCCGTTGTTGCCGAGGATGATCACCTCGACCACCTGTCCGAACGTGCGCAGCGTCGCCACACCCTCGGGGGCGTCGTTCCATGTCGTCGGGCCGGTGCGGTGGCCCCCGACGCTGGCCGTAACCGCGCAGTCGTCGATCGAGCGGTTGAACGTGATGTCGTAGACACCCGTGTCGACCTTGTTGAGCCCGTTGACGCCCTTCTGCTTGTAGATGGAGCCGTCGGCGTTGACGACGGCGAAGAGGTTGCTCGCTGCCGGGCCGGCGGGCCCGGCGGGCCCCTGCGGCCCGGGCGGCCCTTGCGGTACGACCGACGACGGGAACTTCCTGGTCGGCCCGAGCGGCAGCAGCTGGTTGGCCTTCGGCGCCCGCGAGGCCTTGATGCCGTTCACCTTGCCGGCGTTCTTCGCGAAGGAGACCATGTTGTACGCAGCGTTGCCGAGCGGCGTCGCGCCGAAGAGCGCGACGACGAGCGCTGTCGCCGACAGTACGAGCGGAAGCTTTGCTTTGACCCTGTCCACGGAAGATTGGACGTTCTGTCCGCCTGCAAGATAGCTTGGATCTCGGACGCCCGCATCGCCGGTCTTAGGGCTCATGGAGCCGTGCACGTCGCCGACTCGGAGCAGTCCCACCTGGCCCATGTTCACGCTCGCGAACGAGTGCGACACAACCGGGTACAGGCCGGGATGGTCGATCCGCACGTCGAAGACGCCGCCGCCGCCGGCAGACACCCGCGGCGGTCTGCACGTTCCGCTCGAACCGCGTCAGATCCTGGTCGATCCAGGCGCGGTTGAGGAGGGTTCCTACGACGTGGAAGTCCGTGTCGAGGTTCGGTCCGGCGTCGACCACCCAGAGCGCACCGTTTGGCCAGGCATCGCCTGCAGCGGATGTGCGACGTACTGTCCGGCGTAGCCGTTCCAGGTCACCCAGTCCGGCGTCATCTGATCGGCCTTGACCATGTCGAGCCCAGCGGGTCGGTGGTTGCCGGGTCCGTTGAGACTGATCGCCGACGCGCTCGACGAGCTCGGCGGCCGGCTGGATCTCGAGGAGCTTCGGCCCTTCGTCGAGCCGGGGCTCTGCGTGGCTCGTCTCGGGAGCCGCGATTCCTAGTTCGCCCGCGGCGTGAAGGGCCGGAGCTCGACGTCCCCCGCGTCGGCGATCAGCGCGGTCGCCTCCGGCACCTCGACCCAGGCGTCGGGGAGGTCGACGATGGGCTCCGAAACGACCATGACCACGTCGTCCGGGAGCCGTTGCAGCCGCGGGCGTTCCGGGTGGAGCCGCTTGACGGCTTCGACCTCCGCCGAGTGGTAGAGCGTCCGCGAGGCGCCCTCGCTCGAGTAGCGGACTGCGTAGAGGCGCTCGCCGTCCGCGAGGCCGAGCGACATCTGCAGCGGAAACTCGACCCCGTGCTTGTGCCCGACCTCCTCCACGAGGCCGGCCATGCGCTCGAGCGCCGGGAACGGGTCGTCCTCGAGTCCGAACGTCAGGGCCAGGAAGAACATCAGCTCGGAATCGGTTGTCCCCTCGATGTCCGCGAAGTAGCCTGGATCGACCTCGAGCAGGAGCTCGCGGCGGACGGCGTGGTGGTCCCGGATCAGCCCGTTGTGGACGAAGAGCCATTGCCGGTACCGGTAGGGGTGGCAGTTCGTCTCCTGGATCGGCCCGCTCGTCGCGGCACGGACGTGCGCGAGGAAGAGCGGCGAGGAGACGTGCTCGGCAATGTCGCGAAGATTCCGGTTGTTCCACGCCGGGAAGAGGCTCCTGAACCGGGCGGGGACGAGCCGGTCTCCGTACCAGCCGACGCCGAAGCCGTCGCCGTTCGTCGTCTCGGCTCCCCGTTCCGAGTGCAGGCTCTGGTCGATCAGCGAGTGCTTCGGTCGGAGAAGCAGCTCTTCGAGGTGGATCGGGACGCCGTGATATCCGAGCCAGCGGCACATCGCGGGGACGACCGTAACACGCTCCGGCGCGGGCGAGAAGATCAGCGAGCTGCTCGGTGCGCCGTTCGCCTGACCGGCGCGAGAATCTGGCCGGTGGCGAACGTGGCGAGCGCGATGCCGGCGCCGAGGACCCCGCCGGCGACGGCGTCCGAGAGCCAGTGCACCTGAAGGTACGTCCGGCTCCAGGCCATGGCGGCGACGGCCAGGGCCGCGATTGACCACCAGAGCACGCGCCGGGCTCCAGGACGGGTGAAGACGACGACGAGGGCGACCGCGGTCGCGCCGGAGTAAGCGGCGTGCCCGGACGGATACGAGCTGCTTGCGGCGTGGAGCAGCTCGTGCGGCGGACGTGGGCGATCGACCAGTAGCTTGATCGCGTTGACGGCGAGAGGCGTCACGGTCTCGCTGACCCCGAACGCAATCAGCGCGAGCCACCTTCTCGTCAGGAGGAGAACGGCGCCGATCGCCGCCAGCGACAGGATGCGGCCGAGCCCGTGGCCGAGGGCGTTGAAGACGAGGGCGACGTGGTGGAGGAACCCGGTCTCGCTCTCGCGCATCCAGTTCGACCAGTGGCTGTCCACGGACAGCGGGTGCGACGGAATGACGACTCCGACGATCAAGACCCCTCCGATCATTGCCACGCCAACGCACAAACCCCACGACGGCTGAGCGAGGAAGCGCTCGCCGGTCAGGGATAGGGTCCTGCGGTGGGTCGCACCAGCGCCGGTCACGGAGTAAACGCAATCACGCGGAGCGGTCGCCTCGCGGCCTGGGTGGCCCTCGCGGCCGCCGCCGGAGTCGTCGCCGCGCTCGTCGTGCTCCTCTGGGACGGCTTCGTCGCGCTCCTCGCCGCCCTCGCCGCACTGGTCATCGCCGCTGCGGCTGCGTGGGTGGCGCTCAGCCGCGGCGGCGCGGCCCGCCTCTTGGCGATCGCCGTTGCGGTTCTGGCACTCGCCGGGGGCGCGGTGGCGCTCGTGATGCTCGGAGCGGTCGACGACCTGATCGTCTTCGCCGCCACGTTCGCCATCTTCGCGGTCGCGGCTCGCATGGCACTCCAGCACGCGGCACGGGCAGAGGTCGCTTCAAGCCGCCGGGGAGCGGGGTCCGGCGGGTCGAGCAGGGTGCTGCTGCTGAATCCGAAGTCGGGCGGCGGGAAGGTTGCGCGGTTCGACCTCGTGAACGCTGCGAAGCGGCGCGGCATCGACTGCGTCGTCCTCGAGCCAGGTGACGATCTTCAGGCGCTTGCGCGGGACGCGGCTCGGTCGGCCGAGGTGATCGGGATGGCGGGGGGCGACGGGTCGCAGGCGCTCGTCGCCCAGGTGGCGATGGAGCGGGACGTCGGCTTCGTCTGCATCCCGGCCGGTACGCGAAACCACCTGGCGCTGGATCTCGGTCTGGATCGCAACGACGTGGCGGGAGCGCTCGAGGCGTTCTCCGGCGAGGTCGAGCGTCGTGTGGATCTCGGGTTCCTCGGCCAGCGGGTGTTCGTGAACAACGTCTCGCTCGGCGTCTATGCGGAGATCGTGCGCTCGCCCGCCTACCGGGAGGCGAAGCTGGCGACCACGCAGGACCTGCTGCCGGAGCTGCTCGGTCGCGGAAAGCCGTTCGACCTGCGCTTTCGCGGGTCGGACGGAAACGAGCGCACGACCGCACAGCTCCTGCTCGTCTCCAACAATCCGTACATCCTGGACCGGCTCGCGGGCATCGGCTCCCGGCCGCGCCTGGACACTGGCCTGCTCGGGATCGTTGCCGTCGAGATTTCGGATGCCGCCGCCGCCGCGAAACTGGTCTCGCTCCACGCGGTGGGGCAGGTGCGCCGGTTCGAGGGGTGGCGCCAGTGGACGGCGGAGACGTTCGAGGTGCGCTCGACCAAGAGGATGGCGGCCGGCGTCGACGGCGAGGCGCTCGAGCTCGACCCGCCGCTCCGGTTCAGGGTCGCGCCGGGCGCGCTGCGAGTCCATCTCCCCCCGGAGGCTCCCGGCCTGTCCCCCGCGGCGCTGTCTCCCGGGATCACCCGCTCCTCCGTTCGCGCGCTGTGGGACATCGCAACCGGCCAGCGGAGTCGGAGCGCCTAGAGTCACCGCCATGTCGTCGACGGCGAGAGTGGCGGTCGTCACCGGCGCGGCCCAGGGCATCGGGCGGCGAGTGGCCGAGGTGCTCGCCGACGGCGCCTATGCGCTCGCACTCACCGACCTCGTCGACTCAGCGAAGACGATGGCGGCGGTCCGCCGGCACGGCGCCGAGGTTGTGGACATTCCGGGCGACGTCTCCGACGAGTCCCATGTGTCCGCCCTGGCGGAGCGCGTCCGCGAGCGGTTCGGGCGCGTCGACGTCCTCGTCAACAACGCCGGGATCTCGCTGATTGCTCCTGCGGAAGACACGACGCCGGAGCAGTGGCGCCGCATCCTCGCGGTGAACCTCACCGGCCCGTTTCTGCTCTGCCGGGAGCTCGGCCGGATGATGCTCGCGGCCGGCTCCGGGTCGATCGTCAACGTCGCGTCGATCGCGGGGCTCGGCGGCGTCGGCGAGCGCGCCGCCTACAACGCGAGCAAGCACGGCCTGCTCGGCCTGACGCGAACGCTCGCGGCGGAGTGGGGAGGCCGCGGCGTTCGCGTCAACGCGGTCTGCCCCGGCTGGGTGAAGACGGAGATGGATCATGCGGACCAGGCCACCGGCGCCTACACCGATGCCGATATCGTCGGTCAGGTGCCGCTCGGTCGTTTCGCGCATCCCGGCGACGTCGCCGCGGCGATCGCCTTCCTCGCCGATCCGGAGGCGAGCGCCTTCGTCAACGGGATCGCTCTCCCCGTCGACGGCGGCTGGACGGCCGATCTCGGCTGGCCGGCCCTTCGTCGACGTCACCATTGACCTTCATGGCGGCGGACGAGCTCACCGGTCAGGTCGCGCTCGTCACGGGCGGCGGACGGGGAATCGGCGCCAACATCGCGCGTGAGCTCGCCGCGGCGGGCATGCGGGTCGCGGTCGCCGCGCGGACCGGCGGCCAGGTCGAGGAAGTCGCCCGCGAGATCGGCGGCCTCGCCTTGCAGGTGGACGTATCCGACCCGCGCTCGGTGGAGCGAATGGTCGCGGAAGCCGAGCAGGAGCTCGGGACGACCGACTTGCTCGTCAACAACGCCGGGATCTCGGGCTCGGCGGCCGGGCCGGTGATCTGGGACGAGGACCCGAGCGACTGGTGGCGCGTATTCGAGATCAACGTGCTGGGTGCCTATCTCTGCTGCCGGGCCGTGCTCCGCGGCATGGCCCAACGAGGCCGAGGCCGGATCGTCAACGTCGGCAGCGGCGCCGGCTACTTGCCCGTGTCGCCAGGGGTCAGCAGCGACAGCACCGCGTACTACGCCAGCAAGGCGGCGCTGTATCGGTTCGGCGAGCTGCTCGCGGCGCAGGTGGCCGATCGCGGGATCGCGGTGTTCACGATCAGCCCGGGCCTTGTCCGCACGGCGATGACCGACCACTTTGGCGACAACGCTCCCTGGACTCCGCCCGAGCTGGCGCCGGGGCTCGTTCGCGCGCTTGCGTCAGGCCGTGCCGATCGACTTGCAGGGCGCTACCTCCACGCAGAGCACGACGACATCGAGGCCCTCGTCGCACGCGTCGACGAGGTCCTCGAGAACGACCTGAATGCAATTCGGCTGCGGCGCTGACGCGCCGCTCGTCCAGGGAGGGAAGGAAGGGGAGCGGGTGCCTTGCCTCGCCAAAACCACGCCCCCCAACGCAAGCGTACGTGCAGATTCGCCGGCGATGAGAGCGGAAACGGCATTCAAGTCATTCGGAGTTCTGTAGGAATTGCGCTAACTCATGGAGTGGAACGTCACGACGCTGGCGGACGTGCTCGAGGCACGACATCGCATCTCGCCCTACCTGCGCCCGACGCCGCTGTACCGATACGCGACCCTCGACGAGCTTGTCGGCACCGAGGTCTTCGTCAAGCACGAGAACCACCAGCCGATCGGCGCCTTCAAGGTCCGTGGCGGGATCAACCTGATCGCGCAGCTCAGCGCGGAGGAGCGCGAGCGCGGTGTCATCACCGCTTCGACCGGGAACCACGGCCAGTCGATCGGCTACGCCGCCAGGCTCTTCGGCGTGCGCGCGAGGATCTGCGTGCCCGAGTTCGCGAACCCCGTGAAGGTCGCCGCGATGCGCGGTCTCGGCGCCGAGCTCGTCTTCCAGGGACGAGACTTCGACGAGGCGCGCGAGCACTGTGAGCGCCTCGCCGAGGAGCACGGGTATCGCTACGTGCACTCCGGGAACGAGCCGCTGCTGATCGCCGGCGTCGGTACCCAGGCGCTCGAGATCCTCGAGGAGCAGCCGCGGATCGACATCATCGTCGTTCCCATCGGAGGTGGAAGCGGGGCCGCGGGTGCCTGTGTCGTCGCCAGGGCCATGAGCCCGGACGTGAAAGTGATCGGCGTCCAGTCCGAGGCAGCGCCGGCGGCGTTTCGCTCCTGGCGCGAGCGTCGCCTCGTTGAGGATCGGATGGAGACGGTCGCCGAGGGCCTCGCGACCCGCACCGCGTTCGAGCTGCCGCAGAGGATCCTCTGGCAGTGTCTCGACGACTTCGTCCTCGTCTCCGAGCGGGAGATCCAGTCGGCGCAAGCGCTGATGATCGAGGCGACGCGCAACCTCGTCGAGGCGGCGGGTGCCGCGCCGCTTGCGGCCGCTCTCCGTTTGCGGGAGGAGCTTTCCTCGAAGCGCGTCGCCCTGATCGCGAGCGGAGGAAATGTCAGCCGGGAGCAGTTGCTCGAAGTCCTCCGCCGCGAGCCGCTCGCGGCGGCGTCGTAGGCGGACGATGCGGGTCTGCGTTGTTGGAGCCTCGGGAAAGCTTGGGCGATACCTCGTCCAGCACGCGCTTGATCGCCGCTACGAGGTCGTTGCCGTCTGCCGGGAGCAAAGCGTCGCGAAGCTCGATGCCTTCAGGGATCGCATCACGGTCGTTCCGGGCGCGACGAACGACGTCGAGGTCATCAGACGGGCGGTCGCGGGTTGCGACGGCGTACTCGTCGTGCTCGTCCCGCGCGGCGTCCACGGGTACTCGACAGGAACGGCTCAGGCGGTGCTGGACCATGCGCGGCCCGACGCCCGGCTCGTGTTCTCGTGCGGGTGGCACATCACGCGCGACGGGAAGGACGTGTACCCGTGGAAGCTGAGGGTGATCGTCAAGGTCGTGGGCCCGCTCGCACGGCTCGCGAGGTTCGCTGACCTCGATGACCAGGTCGAGGCCTGCCGGCGGATCTTCGCGAGCGACACGCGGTGGACCGTCGTCCGCGGCAGCGACCTCGAGGAAGGCGAAAGCCAGGGCCTGCCTGTCTGGAGCAGGCACGTCGGCGATCCGGTCCTGGCGAGCAACCGCACCCGCCGCGTCGACTTCGCCCTGTTCATGGTCGAGGCGCTCGAAAACGACGAGCTCATCCACGAGGCGCCTGCCATCGCCGGACGCGGAGAGTGAGCTTCCCTATCATCGCCCCGGTGCATCGCTATGTGATCCGCGGCGGTCAGGCCGGCTACGAGCGCCTCCAGTTCCTCGCTCGAGCGCGCCGAGCCGACACGATGGCGCTACTCGCCCGCGCCGGCGTAGGCGCTGGGATGCGCTGCGTCGACCTCGGCTGCGGCGGCGGCCACGTTTCCTTCGAGCTGGCGCGGCTCGTGGGCCCGAAGGGCTCGGTCCTCGGGATCGACGTCGACGGCGTCAAGCTCGGGCTCGCCAGAGAGGTCGCCGGCGAGCAGGATCTGGCGAACGTCGAGTTCCGCGAGGCGAACGTGACCGACTGGGAGGAGCCCGGCGCGTACGACCTCGTCTACTGCCGATTCCTTCTCCAGCACCTGCGCCGACCGATCGACCTGCTCCGGCGGATGTGGAGTGCGGTCCGGGCCGGCGGCGTGATCGTGGTCGAGGACAGCGACTTCGAGGCAGCCTTCTGCGAACCCTCGAACCGCGGCTATGAGTTTCACCAGGAGATGTACCAGCGCGTTCTGGAGCGAAACGGCGGCGACCCCGCGACGGGACGCAAGCTCTACGGCTTCTTCGCCGAGATCGGCATCCCGGATCCGGAGCTGCGGATCGCGCAAGGCGCCGGCGCGACGGGCGAGTCGAAGCAGATGCCGCTTTTGACGCTGGAGGCGATTGCCGATTCCATCGTCGCCGCGGGCCTCGCCTCGCCGGACGAGGTGGCGGCGGCGATCGCCGACCTCGCCGCCTTCACGGCGACCGAGGGAACGCTGCTCGCCGAACCGCGCGTCTTTCAGCTCTGGGCCCGGCGATGAGCCTGCGGCGGGCCGGAAGCCGTGACGCTTCCGGCCCGCCGCCGCTGTTCAGCAGGTCTGCTTGTCGAGCGTGATGGAGCTTGCCGGCGAGTGGTTGCCCGCGCTGTCGACGGCCTGGACCGAGAACGTGTTCGACGTCTGGGTGCCATACGTGATCCATCGGTCGATGTCGAGCGCGACCCTATGCGCTCCACGTCGTCCAGACCGAGGTCGAGCAGCACCTTGATCGCGTACGACCACAGCGTGAAGCCGGTAGCACGTCCGGCGACGTGCGGGTACTTCTCGTGCACCTCGACTTCGACACCGGCACGTTGGAGCGCGAGCGCCCTCGTGAGGCCGCCGACGCCTCCGCCGGCGACGACGACGCGCCCGAGCTCAGCCATCTCGCCAGTTGTAGCGGCCTCGAGGGACAGGCACAAGCGCCCGCGGCATCCGCCTTCTCCACCGGGTCAGCGTCCCGATTTCCGGCGCTCGCGGGTGCGTGACTGTCGCCGAGGCGGGGTGGGGAGTGCCTTCTCGAGCGGAATCAGCAGCGAACGGAGAAGGTCTTCGAGCTGTTTGCGCTCGGATCTCGACAGTGGATCGAGGAGCGAGAGCTCGTTTCGCATATGAAGGGGGGCGACCTCGTCGACGAGCGCGACCCCACGGCGAGTGAGCCGAACGAGCACGCCGCGGCGGTCGTGAGGGTCGGATACGCGTTTGATGAGACCGGCGCCTTCGAGTTCGTGTAGTCGGTTGGTCATCCAGCCGGAGCTGCGCATCAGGGAGCGGTAGAGCTCGGTGGGCGAGAGCTGGTGGGGTGGCGGTTGCCGGCGCAGGCTGGCGAGGATGTCCCAGGTGCTGCGCGTGAGGCCGTAGCGGCCCATGATGGCGTTGATCGCCTGGTCGAAGTAGGCGGCGAGGCGGCCGACGCGTGCGACAACGGCGATCGGCGAGGTATCGAGGTCCGGGCGCACGACGCGCCATTCCGCGCGAACACGGTCGACGTGGTCGCTGCCGTCTGAACGCGAGCTCATCTACGGCTGTCCTCCGACGCCGGCTCGCACTCTTTCAGGTATCTTCAAAAGAAGCTTCATCTGAAGCTAGTGTTCCAATCATTGTTCAGGGAGGTTTCGATGGTTGTCGAGTACGTCCGTTATGCGATTCCCGCCGAGCGGGCCGAGGAGTTCGAGGCAGCCTACGCCCGGGCCGCGACGGCGCTCGTGGCATCCGAGCATTGCTCCGCCTGGGAGTTGAGCCGGTGCATCGAGGATCCGAGCCACTACATCCTGCGGATCGAGTGGGACTCGGTCGAGGGGCATATCCAGGGCTTCCGCACGAGCAGCGAGTTCAAGCAGTTCATGTCCGATGTGGGCCCGTTCTACGACGAAACGGAAGAGATGCGCCACTACGCGCGCACGAGCGTCGTCGGCGGCAGCCCTTGAGACAGCGGTAATGGCGCCCGGGTGGGCGGGACTCCCAGCCTGTCGGAGCCCCGCCCACCCTGTGCTCTATCGGGTGCCGCTAGCCGGCCTTGAACCCGGCAAGGGCTCGGTCGCGGCGATCCTCCGCTACGCCTCCTGAGGCTCGAAGGCGAGCGCGCTCACGACCTTCCGAGACTCGGGTGCCGGCTGGTCCCGGGTGGAGTACGGGCGGTTGAGGAGGTGCCCGCGGTGGACGAGCGTGGTCGAGCCGCCGCCGTCGAGATTGATCGCGCACTCGACCCCCAACTCGGCCATCGCCTCGGCGAGTTCGAGCATCGACAGTCCACCGTCGACGTTCGAGCGCCGGCCATCGCATGCGAGCGCGACCAGCGAGCCGCTCGAGACCCCGAGGGCAGCGCGCGGGTAGCGCCCATCGGTGATGTCCGAGTCGAACTGCCCGGCACCGGCCGAGAAGCCTTCTCGGTCGTCGTCGGCGTCGAAGACGATCGTCCCTTCGATGACGAGCAGTGGCCCGGCCTGCACGAGATCGCCGCGCGGATGCGCCGGAGCGGCGCTTCGTTCCATGAGGCGGACATCGCCACCGTCGATCACGACGCTGCCGCGACGCGCCGCGTACGGTGCTGCGACCGGCTCGTAATGCGCCGGCCGGCCGTCGATCCAGAGCTCGCCGAGCGGCCGGTACGGGTCACGGAGGAAGAACCCGCCCACGACGGCTTCCTCGACGCCGTTCTTCCGACACCACACATCCAGGCGCTCGGGCTGCGGAAAGTGCACGACACGAGCGCGCGTGGATCGCCTCGGGTAGCGCACGGCGTACATCGTCGTCACGTCGCCGTCCGCGAGCGCATGGCGCCAGAGCAAGTATTCGATCCGGTCTCGCGCGAGCGGCATGGCTTGTCCTTTCGTCCCGGGCGAGAGATCGGGTCCCGAGGAGCAGGCGGACGGTACCCAAGGGAAGGCGGTAGGCTCGGGAAGCGCTTGTGCCTCAAACTCGCTAGTGGGCAGCACTCTGGGCGCAACACCTCATGAGCGACCCACAAGGCCTGGCGTTCGCAGCGCTCGCCGAGGACTACGACCTCGGCCGCGCACCCTGGCCCCCCGAGATGCTGGACGGGATCGACGCCGAGTGCGTCCTCGACCTCGCCGCGGGAACCGGCAAGCTCACGGCGCTGCTTGCGGAGCGCTTCGCAAGCGTGGTCGCGGTCGAGCCGCTTCCGGAAATGCGCGCGGTGCTGCAGCGGAATGTTCCTGAGGTTCGCGCGGTCGCGGGTACGGCGGAGCAGATCCCGTTGGATGACGCGTTCGTCGACGCCGTTTTCGTCGCAGACGCGTTCCACTGGTTCGATAGCGAGCTCGCGGCACATGAAATCGAACGCGTCCTACGCCCTCGCGGGTGGCTCGTTGTCTGCTTCGCCGAGTGGCGTCGCGGTTTCCAACCCGGCCTCGAGCCCGAGGCGCGCGCACGACTGGAGGAGGTCCGCTCGCGCCTTCCGTCGCCAGGAGGGGCCAAGATCCAAAGCGGCCTGTGGCGCCAGGGCCTGAGAGCGTTCGAGCCGCTGGAGGAGCTCGCCTTCGACCATGATTGGGTCACGGACGCCGAGGGCGTCGCCGCCTACTACGTGTCTTTCAGTTCAATGGGATCGTTGCCGGAGGACGAGCGAATTCGCCTCCGCCAGCAACTCGTCGGCTTGCTCCCGAACGTACGCCACCGCCTCGCCCTGAGGACACGGGTTTACAGGGGGCGTCGTCCCGGCACAGAAAGGCGTCATTCACACTCGTCAGCCTCTGGTTGAGCCACGGCTCGTGCCGTGGGGCCTCGGCTCCGATGTCGCCGGCTCGACCATGACGATCACCGTGCGGCCCGGCGCACTCGTCCTGTGCCTGACCCCTTCGACACCGTGTATCCCTGATGCGGTCGCACCCGCACATTTCCAGCGAGTTCTTCGGATGGAGCGTACCGGGACGGCCGCGGCTGCCTGAAGAAGTGGGATACTCCCCGTCCGTGGCTGAACTCGTCCTGCACGTCGTGGAGAGCCCGCACGAGGGGGAGAGCGAGATTGCCCTCACGGGACAGCGCGCTGTCGAGATCGGACGCGCCGGCGGGCTCGATCTGACGTTGACCGACGCCCACGTCTCCGAGCGGCACGCGCGCATCGTGTCGACCGCGGGTGAGTTCGTCGTAGAGGATCTCGGCTCCGAGAACGGCACGTACGTGAACGAGCAACCGATTCAAGCACCGCGAGTGCTGCTGCCCGGAGACCGGATCAGGGTCGGGCTGACGGTGCTCGAGCTGCAGCCCGCGGGAGCAACTCCGATCCGGCCGCAGGCGCCCGAGCTACCCGACGCCGACCACGTCCTCCAGCATGTCCCCGAGGAGGCCCTTTCCACCCCCGACCCCGATCCCGATGCGCCGCCGCCGTTCCTGGTGGCCGAGCAGCCGGCTGCCTTCGTCCCTCAAGCGGTCGCCGACGAAACCATCGACCGTCCGGACAGCCCCCTCCTGCGCGCCTGGCGGGACACCCATGTCAAGGTGCAAACGGAGGTTGCCGCCTTCGCGCTGCTCGCCGTCGCCGGCCTGGGGGTGGGCGTCTGGCTTGGCTTTCATTAGCGGGCCCACGTCCTAGTGAATCGCGAAGTAATAGGCCTCCGCGGCAAAAGTCGCGACGACGAGCGCGTACGAATAGATGATCATCCATCCACGACGAGCGGCGGATCCGCGCCGCCGGGGTGGGCCCTCCGGCCGGAACGGGACGGATGGTCGACCGACCGCTCCGGTCGCCTCCAGCTCCTGTCGTATGGCCGCGGGTACAGGTTCAGGCTCGGGGACGTCGCCTCGCGCGTGCGTGCCGGCCGCGGCGGCGAGCACAGGCGCCGGCTCGGCCACGCGTACCGGTGCGGCTGGCTCGCTGGGGACGGCGGCAATGATCGGCAGCTCCTGCTGCTGGGGCGGAATCGACCACTCCGAACGGCGGAACTCGCCCGCGGACTCGAGGTAGGTGAGCGACAGCAGCGGCAGCGCCACGATCTTCGTCCAGATGGCGAGGATCCACGAGACCCAGTAGACAACGATCGTCTCCCACAGGGTCAGATCGATATCGTCGAGCACGACCACGAGCAAGTACAGGAGCCCGAACTCGGCCACCGCCAGCACGAGCGTCATCCACGGCGGCTGGTAGCGGAAGAGCCACGAATAGACGCAGACGTCGAGCGCGATCCCGAGCAGGAGGTACATGCCGATGAGCGCAATCCAGCTCGCGTCCCACGTGGCGAGCGAGATGATCGTCGCGAAGATCGCCGGCAGCGTGATCGTCGCCACCCGAGTTTCGATCCTCCCAAGGACGGTCGGGCACATGGCTACGCGAGCTGCCTCGATCGGTGGACGTGGCGGATCGCGTGGACGGTGTTGTGGGCGAGCCCGAGCTGTACGGCGAAGCGGCTCCAAAGGGGGCGCCGGCGCAGATGCTCCGCGCGGACGACGTCGCCGACAAAGCGCCGTGCGACATATTTCGTCCCGGCAATCGTGTCGCCGTTCGGGACGACCGTGTTCGCCAGCAGGCCGTTCAGGCACAGCCGCGAATCCGGACGGTCGAGCGGTGGCACGCCGCAGTTCGTCTTGATCCGGATCCGCTCGCGCGTAACCGGGATCGAGTACGTCTGGATCAGCCTGCGCAGGAGCGGGATCGCAAGATGCGACTTGACGAACCCGGTCCCGCATACGATGCCGGCCGCGTCAATCCACCCGCCGTCGCTCCCGTCGTGGTGCCGCAGATGGGCGCGCAGGCCGGCCGGGCCGGGCTCGATCTCGTCCAGCTCCCCGATTACCTCCTGAAAGCGCCCCTCCTTCTCCGCGCGTTTGAGCTCGCCCACCCACGTATGCCGTTCGGGCGTCGTTCCGCGGAGCACGACCTCGAGGAATTTAAGCCGCTCCTCGAACGAGAGCGCCTCGAAGGCGTCGATGCCGCTGCCGTCAAAGAGGCAGCGGGGTACGTTCAGATCCTGCTCGTCAGGGTGGGGATTCCGGCGGAGCGCGATGCAGCTCGCGCCCGCCTCGACGGCGTTCACCCACTCGTTCGTGGAGGCGATCCCGGAGCCGATGACGATGTAGCGCGCTCCAGCCTGGTACTGCTTCGGCTCATACGCCTGCACCACTCGATCGGCGGTCGCCGGGTCGTGCCGAGCCTTTCCGTAGATGCCGGGAAACGCGAGCGGGCCGTGACCGATCGCAATCATCAAGTGCTTGCATCGCCCGATCAGGCCCGCGTCCTCGTCGTAGAGGGAGAAGTGCGGCGGCGGTCCCGGCTCGCGCACGACCCACCCGACTTTGCGCCCGGCGATAACACGATCCTGGTACCCGAGCGTCTTCACCACGACTTCGGCCTGGGAGAGGATTTCGGGGACGCCCGGGTTGAACTTCCGCGCCGAGGAGCGGAAAAGCGACCTCGGATCGCGGCGCGCGTAGGCGTCCAGCTGCGAAAACGTCGGCCAGTCCGCCGGCATGAAGTGCGACTCCGACTCGGAACGCAGGATCGTCTGCCCGAGGTTCCACGCGTACTGCTGGTACGTGTGGACCGGATTCGTCTGTGGACCGAAGATGCCAATCTGCTGCGGCCGGAAGCCGTAGTAGACCGCGGTGGCGTACACATGGAGGGCGCTGAATCCGTCCCCGACTACACCGATCACAACATCCTGCGCCGACCCCTGATCGCTAGTCACGCGAGCGCGAGCCTAACACTGTCGCCGTTCTGGATTCCACGGGTGATCCGGGGCCACTCAATCGCCGCCCACGGCGACGACTCGTGAGTCCGCTACTGCGAGCCGGCGGAGAAGCCCGCGCGCGTCAGCATTCGGCGCAGGTCGACGACCATCTGCGTATCAATGTCTTTGCCGTGCGGCGGGCGGAGCACCTCCGTCTCGCCGCCCAGCGTGACGCGTAGCGCTCCGTTCGGCTCTTCGTACGCACCGAGGGTCTCGAGCATCGACTTCACCTCACGCCACTCGATGTTTCCACTCGCGGGATGCGCGAACACCTTGTTTACGGTGCCGCGGTGATGGCTCCCGAGCTCTTCAGCCATCTAGGTGGGCGTTGCGGCCAGACGCCCCGCCGAGAGACCCTTGACGTCAACGTCGTCCAGCGATGTCACCACGATGTCGGCGCCGGCCGCGGCAAGGAGATCCGAATCGTCGCCTCGCGCGATGCCGATCGCAGCCATGTCCCCGGCCTTGGCGGCCTCGACTCCAGCGGGCGCATCTTCGATCACGATCGACCGTTCGGGGGCAACGTCGAGCTCGTCGGCGGCGGTGAGAAACATCTCCGGGTGTGGCTTTCCGTGCTTGAAGTCGCGACCGGACACATTCGCGTCGAAGTAATCGAGGAGTGTGAGCCCCGGGTGCACCGAGGTCGAGAGGATGTCGTGTTCTTCGGCGAAGGCATCCAGCCGGATCTGCCGCAGGAACAGGTCCGCGTTCTTGGACGAGGAGGCTGCGGCGACAACCATCCCCGCATCCTTGACGGCGATGATGAAGCGGAGCGCGTCCGGGTAGGCCGTGAAGTCGCCCGCCTCGATCAGCTCGACCACCATCTTCTGCTTGTGCGCCGCGTAGGTGTCCACGCGCGCATCGACGTCCGGGACATGAAAGTACTCGAGGGCGGCGCGGGCGCCGCTCATGCGCGGTTTGCCGGACATGACCGTGTCATAGACGTGCGGCGTGAACGCTTCCGGGGTCCAGGTCGTCTGATCTCGGATGTCGCTCCAGTTCGATTCCATCAGCTGGCGCAGCGACTCCCGCCACGCCTTTTCGTGCGGAGAGTCGACCAGGACGCCGTCGACGTCGAAGATCGCTCCGATGAACCCGTTGCCCGCTCCTTCCACTCGCCTCACGCTCCTACCGTCGTTTCCGCGGCGTCTCGCCGCAGCGCGAACTCACACCGGTCGCCCGAGCTGAGCTCGCGAACCTCGTCGCCGACGCTTACCTTGATCGGCTCGTTGAACCCCTCGCTGTACGCGGCGATCCTCAGCACGCCTCCTTCGAGCGTCACCTGCAGCGGGCTTCGATGGAACTGCATCCAGAAGGAGAGACCCTCGAGCCGGTCGATGATCCTGGGGTCGAAGTGGAGCACGCCGTCGCGGATCTCGCTGCCGAGATACGCCAGCTGGATCAGCGAGAGCGTTCCGGACATGACCCCCATGTGGATCCCTTCCTTCGTGGTGCCGCCCTGGACGTCGCCCACGTCGCTCTCGAGGGCAACGAGGAACCGCTCCCACGAGCTTTCGGCGTCGATCGGCGCGAGCACGCCCGCGTGGGCGATGAAGCTCAGCGTCGACCCGTGCGACGTGCGCCGGTCGTAGTAGGCGATGTTCTTGCGCGCCGTCTCTTGCGAGTACTCGTAGCCGAGCCGCTGGAAGAGGCGCCGCAGCTCCGTCTCGGAGAAGAGAAGGAAAAGCATGACCACGTCTGCCTGCTTCGCCAGCTTGTAGCGGTTTGGGTCGTCGTCTTCGGCGCGCAGGATGCGGTCGAGCCGCTGGATGTTTCCGTATCTCGCCCGGTACGCGTCCCAGTCGAGCTCCTCGAGGTCCTCGTAGCCCTCGAACTGGCTGATGATGCCGTCCTCGTGGAACGGGATGAACATCCGCTGGCTCATGTCTTGCCACGTCTTGACCTCATCGTCACCGAGATCGAGCCTGGTCCGCAGCGCTTCGGCGCGATTCGCAGGCAGCAGCGATAGGACCTCCGCTGCGATCTCGCACAACCAGGCCACCATCGCATTGGTGTAGGCGTTGTTGCGGAGTCCACCCGCCTCGGCGCTCGGGTACTTCTCGTGGAACTCGTCGGGGCCCATGACACCGTGGATCTCGTATCGGCCTCGCGCCGGGTTGAAGTGGGCGATCGACGCCCAGAAGCGGGCGATTTCGAGCATCATCTCGGCGCCGTAGTCGCGCAGGAACGGCAAGTCCTGAGTGGCCTGGAAATAGCGCCAGATGCTGTAGAAGATCCCGGCGTTGACGTGCCGTTGGTTATGGCTGAGGTCCGGCTCCCAGACACCCGAGAGCGGATTCAGATGCAAGGTCTGGGTTTCCTCGGTCCCCTCGCTGCCGCTCTGCCACGGGAACATTGCCCCGCGGAAGCCAGCCTCGACGGCGGCCGCCCGTGCTGCCCGGAGGCGACGGAATCGGTACATGAGCAGCCCTCGCGTCACCTCGGGTAGGCGGAACGTCAAGAACGGATAGACGAAGAGCTCGTCCCAGAACACATGCCCCCGGTAGGCCTCCCCGTTCAGGCCGCGGGCCGGTACCCCCGCGTCCTGCTCGGCCGTGTGCCGTGAGCACACCTGCACGATGTGCGCGATGTGGAGCCGCAGCAGGAGTTGCACGCGATCGGCGGACGGCAGCTCGACGTCGCAGACGCGCCAGAGCTCCGCCCAGGCGAAACGATGCAACGCGAGCGCCTCCTCGAAGGCCGGGCTGAGCAACGCCGACTTTCCGGCGCTCGCCAGCGTGTCGCTGATGGCGCGGTCGCGTGAGGTGAAGAAGGCGACCATCTTCTCGACTCGCGCCGGCATCCCCTCTCGGACGTCGAACGCGAGCACCTGCTGGATGTAGTCCTCCATCTGGTAGAGCGTGCGGTCGGCCTCGATCTGCTCGCCGCCGTCGTAGACGCGAGTGCGCGCGGCCTCGCTCACGTAGATGTCCGACTGCCGGGTCATGACCTTCAATGCGACGACCTCCGGACCGAATGTCCTCGGCGACACGGGATCCAGGTGCCGGCCTTCGAGCTCGCCGTACCGCTCAACCCCGCTGTTGGTCACACGGCCGTCGATCGCCGAAACGATCTCCACCCGGCCGGACCAGTTCTCGGGTATGAGCGTCCACTCGATGCCCGCCTGATGGGGATCGGCCATGCTGACGAACCGCCGGCTGCGTAGCGTGGTCACACGACCGCTGCGGTCGCCGAAGCGCAGCTCGCGAATCAGGACGGCATCACGGATGTCGAGCTCGTGACGGTATGCAAGCGGCTCCACGTCAGCGAGCCGGATGGCGTCCTCGCCCTCGATCCGCAGCTTGAGCACAAGCCAGTTCGGGAGGTTGACGAGGTCCTCGTTGAGCACGGGCACCCCGCCGAGGATCGTCGTCTCGCGGTTGTAGATCCCGTGCACGTACGTGCCGGCGTAGTGCACGTCATCCGAGTCCTCCCACTCGGCGGCGCCGCGTGCGCAGAGGTAGCCGTTTCCGGTCGAGGTCAGCGCCTCCCGCAGCCCCTCCTCCGCGGGATCGAAACTGTCGTAGCTAAGCGAGAAACCGTCCACAACATCGCTCGCGCAGCGAGTTCATCCGATACTCCCGACAGGTGACTCGCGTGTCAACTGTCAATGGCCCGGCAGCCGCCTGACCAGGCGCAGGAGCGCCGCCGGTGTGATGACCATGTCGTCTGCGGAGTTCACGTAGTAACCTCGGAACCAGTGACCTCGGCAGACTCCGAAAACAACCGGACAGGCCGCTATCCGAGCCTTTTCGACATGGCTCTTTTCGTCCTGCTCGCGGGCGTACTGGTGCTGGGTGCCTGGATGGCCACCACGGGCCGCGTGATGTACATCCTGGTCATGCTGGTCATCGGCGGGGCGCTCCTCTATGCCGTTCTGGATCTCGCCGAGTACGAGATCGTGAAGCGGAAGCGACGGGGCTAGAGCTCGGTCGTTTTGCCCCCACGGGACACTCACGCCGGGGCGCGCAGGGCCGTACCGTCCTCCTGGGGAGCGACTTGCCCCACCCCCACCAGGACTCTTGCGACGATGGCACCGAAGACGAAGCCGCCCACGTGGGCGAAGAAGGCGACTCCGCCGCCGTTGGCGGACGAGCCCACGAGCCCGAAGTTGGCCTCGAGGAGCTGGTAGAGGAACCAGAAACCGAGGAAGAACCACGCCGGCAGTGTTATCGGAAAGATGAACAGGAGCCCGAACACCTGCGAGTGTGGATAGAGGACGAAGTAAGCGCCGAGCACCGCCGCGATCGCGCCGCTTGCGCCGAGATTCGGTACGCGAGCTTCCGCCGCCGTTCCGAAAAGCAGCGTCACCGCCGTCTGCGTGATCGTCGCGACGAACCCGCCCGCAAAGTAGAAAACGAGGTAGCGGATCGGGCCGAATGCATCCTCGACGTTCTTGCCGAACACGGCCAGGAACAGCATGTTGCCGAGGATGTGGCCCCAGCTTCCGTGCAGGAACATGGCGGTGATCCAGCTGACGCCCCAGGATTCGGGCCCGTGGCACGAGTTGTTGACGGTGCAGGGGTAGAAGGACGCGTGGAACACCGACGACTGCAGGTGCGGGAGCTCGTAGAACAGCCAGACGGCGAAGTTGGCGACGATGATCGCCACGGTGACGAACGGCAAGCGCCGCGCCGGGATGCCGCTCGAGAGGGGGAGCACACGTGAAGCTTCTCAGCTGGACGGCTGCCGTGCGTGACGAAGATTGCCTGCTGAGACGTGCGCACGAGCCGCAGCAAATCGGGGCTGTTACCGACGCTAGCGGCTTCCGCAGTGGCGAGACTGGGATTGTGCACGCTTCTGAACGCAAGAGGCCGCTCCCGTGAGCACGGGCACGATCCTCATCGTTGCCGGGGCGTTCCTGGCGAGCGCCGTGGAGATGGTGGAGGCGTTGACGATCGTGCTCGGCGTCGGGGTCGTACGCGGGTGGCGCTCGACGCTGATCGGCGTCGGCGCGGCCACGATCGTGCTCGGAGTGCTCGTGGCAGCGCTGGGCCCGGCGCTCAGTTCGATTCCGATCGACACGCTCCGCCTCGTCGTCGGCGCGCTGCTGCTCGCGTTCGGACTGCAGTGGTTGCGCAAGGCCATCCTGCGTTCGAGCGGATACAAGGAGCTGCACGACGAGGACGAGGCGTTCCGGGCGGAGCGGGTGCAGGCCGCCGCGGCGGGCGATCAGCGACGCGCCGGACTGGATTGGTATTCCTTCACCGTCGCCTTCAAGGGCGTGCTCCTCGAAGGGCTCGAGGTCGTCTTCATCGTGATCGCGTTCGGAAGCGCCCAGGGTCACCTCGGGCTGGCGGCCGCGGGCGCTGCGGGGGCAGTCGTGGTCGTCGTCATCGCCGGGCTTCTCGCGAAGGGGCCGCTCTCGCGCGTCCCCGAGAACACGATCAAGTTCGCCGTCGGCCTTCTCCTCACGAGCTTCGGGTGCTTCTGGGGCGCCGAGGGCGCGGGGGTCGACTGGCCCGGCGACGAGCTATCGCTGCTGGGCGTGATCGCGTTCTTCGCCGCCGTCTCGTTCGTGCTCGTCCGTGGATTGCGTCGCAGACGCATCCCGCCGGTTGCTGCGGGAGCCGAGGCGTGAGCTATCTGCGCTCGTTCGGTCGTTTCTGGTGGAACTTCATCGTCGGCGACGACTGGCGAGTGGCCGCCGGTGTGGCCCTCGCTCTCGGGCTCACCGCCCTGCTCACGCACGAGGGCGTGAACGCCTGGTGGCTGCTCCCCGCTTCCGTCGCGCTTTTGCTCGCCGCATCGCTCCGACGGACGGCCAGGCGAAGCTAGACGGCCTCGATCGCCTTCCCAGTGAAAACCGTTCGCCCGGTTCCACGTATTGGCGAACGAACAGCGGGCCTTCCAGGCCTGTAGTCAACTCAAGGGAGGACTATGTCGAAACGACTTGCATGCGCGATGGCAACGGTGCTAGCGGGCGGCCTGGCACTGTCACTGGGAAGCGCAGCCGTCGCCGCGCCGATTGGCGGGCTGAAGCAGTTCAAGGTGCCGACGGCCAACAGCCAGCCGCGGGCGATCACCAACGGTTCGGACGGCAACCGCTGGTTCACGGAGGGCACCGAGTTCACGTCCGCGCCCGCCAAGATTGCACGCATCACGCCGGCCGGCGACATCACCGAGTTCGCCCCCGACGTGGCCGACGGGTGCAACTTCTGCATCATCACCGACATCGCCCAGGGCCCTGGCGGAATTCTCTACATCACCTCGAATGACCCAACCCTGATGCGCTTCAACGTGACGACCCAGAGCTTCGAGACACCGGTGCAGATGCCGAACACCAGTGCGCTGGGTGGCAACCTGGCCGTCAGCGCCACTGACGTGTGGATCACCGACTTCAACAACGACGTGGTCTGGCGCTACCAGATCTCGAACGGACAGTTCACGTCGGTCCCGGTCTCCGACCCGGCCGACGTCGCCGTGGACGTCGCCGGCAACGCCTGGTTCACGGAGCCCGGTGATGTCAACGCGCCCGGCACCAGCAACATCGGCCGTATCGACGCGGCCACCGGGGCCGTGACGACCACCCCGACCACAGACGGCTCCACCACAGTGGCCCCGCGCAGCGTCACCGTCGCCTCCGATGGGCAGGTGTGGTTCACCGCCCGGTTCACTCCCCAGGCGGTCGGGCGCTTGAACCCGTCCAGCAACTCGGTGACGCTGTTCCCCGTGACCAACACCGGGCCCTCGGGCATTGCCGCCTCACCCGATGGCACCGTGTGGTTCACGCAGGAGACCAAAGGCAACGCCGCGAGGATCACCAACGACGGCGTCATCACCGAGGGCAAGGCGGTCAGGGGCAGCGGCCCATTCGGAATCACC
>Ga0075423_10000649_pt1 | contig 28679 bp, 29 predicted proteins | sample SoiMethybrSBSTD2_FD_80114 | JGI IMG/M metagenome (GOLD analysis project Ga0075423, IMG submission 80114) | Bulk soil microbial communities from a Populus tree surrounding site in Tennessee, USA - Soil MetaG P. TD hybrid SBSTD2 | ecosystem: Environmental > Terrestrial > Soil > Tree plantation...
CGGAGAAGTTCGGGGATGGGCGGTCGCCAAGTGGTAAGGCCCCGGACTTTGGATCCGGTATCGAAGGTTCGAATCCTTCCCGCCCAGCCAGTTTCAGATCAATTAGACTGGCAGAGATTAGTTGTGATATGTTTTTCAGAGCGCCGTTCATTCGGGGGTAACGGCGCTCAGCATTTTTAGATAATCGCGCGGTCGAGCAGGTTGGCGACCGGTCCAAGGTAACAACAGCGACGTCAAGGTTCAAAAAGAGAGTTTAAAGACAACCACAAAGCGAAGAGCATGGTGCATGCGCACTGCCGAACTGAAGATATTCGCTGGTAACTCCAATCCGCCTTTAGCGGCAGAGATCACCCAGTATCTCAAGGTACCATTGGGAAAAGCGACGGTAGAAACCTTCAGCGATGGCGAGAGCAAGGTCGAGATCAAAGAGAATGTGCGAGGCGCTGATGTCTTCGTGCTGCAGTCCACTTCCGCGCCGGGCAACAACAATTTGATGGAACTCTTGCTCATGCTGGATGCCTTCAAGCGCGCCTCGGCGATGCGCATTACCGCGGTCATGCCTTATTACGGATACGCGCGCCAAGACCGTAAAGTCGTGCCGCGCGTGCCTATCAGCGCCAAACTGGTCGCCGATCTGATCACAACCGCCGGCGCGTCGCGCATGCTTACCATGGATCTTCACTCTGGACAGATTCAAGGTTTTTTCGATATCCCGGTGGACAATGTATACGCTACCCCGGTGCTGCTCGAGTATTTGAAAAAGCAGTTAGATCACAACGAGGTGACGATTGTTTCCCCTGATGCCGGCGGCGTCGAGCGCGCGCGCGCCATCGCGACTCGTTTGGACGCGTCGCTCGCAATCATCGATAAACGCCGAGTCGGGCCCAACGTGGTTGCCGAGATGAACATCATCGGCGATGTCGGTGATCGCGTGGCTATTTTGGTCGACGATATGGTCGATACGGCTGGAACCTTGGCGATGGCCGCGGGAGCGCTGAAACGAGAAGGGGCAAAAAGAATCCTCGGCTGCTGCACTCATCCGGTATTGTCCGGCCCGGCGATCAAGCAGATCGAAGAGTGCCCGCTCGAAGAATTGATCGTCACCAACACAATCCCATTGGGTACGGAAGCGCAGAGCTGCCGCAAAATTAAAACTTTGTCGGTGGCGCATTTGATCGGCGAGGCGATCCGGCGCACCCACGAGGAAGAGTCCATCAGTTCCCTGTTCGTCTAGTAAGAGGAGGAAGGTGCCTTGGACACTCTTGAAATACAGGCCGCTACACGCGATAGGAAACGTAAGCGTGACGCCAAACGTTTGTTGCGCAGCGGCAAGGTCCCCGCAGTGCTTTACGGCCCAAAAACGCAGGCCGTCACCCTTGAATTCGACAAGCGAGAGTTCTCGACCCGGATAGCAGGACTGGAAGGTTCCCATTTGGTGCGCTTGAAGTCCTCGTCCGAAGCACTCGCCGACAAAGTAGCGCTGGTGAAGGACATGCAGTTTCACCCGATCAGTGGCGAGGTGATTCACGCGGATCTGTACGAAGTCGATCTCACCGCCAAGATCACGGTCCGCGTGCCGCTGCACTTCGTGGGCAAAGCGGTGGGCGTCGTGCGCGGCGGTATTCTGCAACCGATTGTGCGTGAAATCGAAGTCGAATGTTTGCCCCTGGATATCCCGCAGGCCTTCGACGTTGACGTCAGCGCGCTCGATATCGGTGATTCGGTCCATATCGAAGAACTGCGCATCCCCGAAGGGGTGATGGCGGTCTCCGAGTCGAATCTTGCGCTAGTGGCGGTCGTGCCGCCAACGATTGAAGAGGCTCCGGTTCCGGCCGAGGCGGTACCGGTAGAGGGGGCCGAAGTGGCGCCTGCAGCCCCTGAAACGACAACGGGAGAGGAGGAGAAGAAGTCCTGATTGGCTGTGCTACGGGATTGGCTCGGTGAAACTGATCGTCGGTCTTGGCAATCCTGGAAAAAGGTACGAGCGCACCCGGCATAACTTGGGTTTTTTCGTCATCGATCGCCTGGCAGACCAGAATGATGTTGCGGTAAAGAAAAGACTTTGTGGCGCATTGGTAGGGGATTGGTGTTTTGGCGGAGAACAGATAATACTGGCGAAACCGCAGACCTTTATGAACCGAAGCGGCACGGCGGTCGACGGTCTCTTACGAGAATGCGGTGGCACCGCGGGAGACCTGATAATCGTTTATGACGATTTGGATCTGGCCTTCGGCCGCATTCGCATCCGCACCGGAGGCAGCGCAGCGGGACACCGTGGCGTTCTGTCGATTCTGGAAAGTTTGACCGGAGCGTCGTTTTACCGGATTCGGGTAGGTATCGGCAGGCCTCCGGCAGGGATCGACGCGGTAGATTACGTTTTAGAGCCATTTGGCAGCGGTGAGATGAGTGAACTCAACGAAATCCTCGACCGCGCCGCGGAGTCGGTCCTCTGTCTTCTCCGCCATGGACCGCAACGCGCGATGGAGCTTTACAACCGGGCGCGCTGATGTGTTACCTTACGTTGTAAACAGGTTACAGAAGAATTTATTGTGGAGGATGACAAAACCGTGACGCTATATGAAACGCTATTCGTGGTTCATCCGGAAAAGGGGCCGCGAATGAAAGAGTTCGTCGAGAGGTTTAAAAAGGTGATCGAAGGACAAGAAGGAGTCGTATCGCAAGTCGATGAATGGGGTAGCCGGGACCTTGCGTATCGGATTCAGAAACAAAGTAAAGGTTATTATACGTTGTTAAGATATCGGGCTTCTGGACGCGCTGTTGAGGAACTCGAGCGCAATCTTAAGTTGACCGATGGCATTTTACGCTACTTAACGGTGCGCGCCGATGAGGAGAGTCCGATCACGAATCCATCCGCGACCAGGGGACATGCCGATGAACCCCGACGTCCTGTCGAGGAGGACGGCACCAAAGCCGAACCGCCGGCCTAACGTCTTTTGCTGACGGGTCACGCCCCATGGGCGAATACAATAAGGTCATCTTATTAGGAAACCTGACCCGCGATCCGGACCTTCGTTATACCCCGACGGGTATGCCGGTTTGTGAGTTCCCAATTGCCGTGCATCATCGTTATCGGTTGAACGACGAAGTCAAAGAAGAAGTTTGTTTTATCGATATTGTTGCGTTTGGCAAGACTGGCGAGCATAGCAAAAATTTTTTGCGCAAGGGCGCGCAGGTGCTGGTCGACGGTCGGTTGAGTCAACGGCGTTGGGAGACTGCCGAGGGCAAGCCGCGTAGCAAATACGAAGTAGTCGCAAATACAGTTCAGTTCCTAAACAAAAACAGTCCGAATTCCGCCGAGCCGGAAAAAAATACCGCTGAATAATGCGGGACGGTGTGAACCAAAGGGGAGAAAGAGGTAACTCAATTTATGGCACAGATGGATCGAGGCCCAAGACCAAGTCGGGAGAGGTCGGATGACGAGAAAGGTCCGCCGCGCCGCCGGCCGATGTTCCGGCGCAAGGTGTGCCGATTCTGCGCCGACAAGACGCTGAGGATCGATTACAAGGATCTCAGGACGATATCTCAGTTCATCACCGAGCGGGGCAAAATGACGCCGAGCCGGATCACCGGGAACTGCGCGCGCCACCAGCGACTGCTGACGACCGCCGTCAAAAGAGCACGGAGCGTGGCGTTGCTGCCTTTCACCACTGCGAAAAATTAACTCGGTTTTTCTGACCCAATCCCATGCAGCGGCTAGAAGTCATCAGCAAGTTCTGTTTAGCCTTGGCGTCGAGCGTGTTCTTGTTTATCAGCGGTGTAAGTTTGCCGCCATTAGGGGTTATCCTGTTGCCGTTTGTATCCCAGCCTGTGTTGATGTTCGGTCTTAAATACGGCATGGGCGCCGGTTTCGGCGTGCTCTTTGTGGCCGTGGTGGTGCTGGTTTTTGTTGCCAGCGAAGAGCTGGCGTTTATCTACGGCATTTTCGCGTTGATGGCGGGCTTATTGCTGGCCTTGTTGGGGCGCATCCGCGCGATCGAAAATTTGGTTGTCGGCGTCGCTGCCGCGCTATTGACGATGACAGCGAGTCTATCCCTCTATTTCTACGGTTCTTGGAGTGCGATGTTTGGTGATTTTCGCGACACCCTGACGCAACAGCTCGTATCCGCGATGCGCGTCCAAGAGCAAATGGGCTTATCGCACGATAGTCTGCAAATGCTCAAGGAGGGGACGCCGGAAATCGTCGAAATCATGTTGCAGCTGCTGCCGGCGCTGCTCTTCTTGAGTTTCGCCTTTATTGCCCTGGTCAATATTCTCTATCTCGGCCGCCGTTTCCCGGAGTGTCGCGCTCGTTGGTTTAACCTCCAACATCTTCGCGAGTGGAAGGGGCCGGAGCCTCTGGTTTGGGGGCTCATCGCTTGCGGTTTCGCGCTGTTCATTCCGGACGCGGGTGTGGTGCGACCGGTTGCGTTGAATTTCTTGCTGGTGATCGGCGCTTGCTATTTCGCCCAAGGACTGGCAGTGATCGCGTATTTTTTTCACAAGAATAAAGTGCCGCGGTTTTTGCGTGGTATGACCTACGTGCTGATTGTTTTTCAACAAATTTTTACGCTGCTGGTGGTCGGGCTGGGGCTGTTCGACCTGTGGGGCGACTTTCGCCGTTTACGGAAAAATAACCTGACTCCAAGTCAAGCATCTTAGCGGAGGAATTATGGAAGTTATTTTGAAAGAAGATATCGCGAACGTGGGAAAGATTGGCGAGGTCGTTCGAGTGCGCGACGGCTATGCGCGCAATTATTTGTTGCCGCGCGGGTTGGTACTGATCGCCAACAAAAAGAACTTGAAGACTTTCGAGCATCAGAAAAAGATCGTGGTGGACCAGAAGCAAAAAATCGTCCGTCGGGCCCAGACCGCGGCCGATCAGTTGGCCACCGTGTCGCTGGTCATTCCGATGAAGGTCGGCGAAGAGGGCAGGCTCTTCGGATCCGTGACCAGCATGCAGATCGAGAAGTCGCTCAAAGCCAAAGGCCTCAGCGTCGAACGGCGCAAGATCCATTTGGATGAGCCGATCAAGGCGGCCGGCGACTATGAAGTAACGGTTCGGTTGTCTGCCGATGTGACCGTGCCACTCAAGGTTTCCGTCGTGCCCGAAGGCTAGAGCTGAAATCCGTTCACGGGTTGCAATTTTCGTTCGGATCAAAGATGGGTGAGAACGCAAGGTCTCACCCATCTTTGCTTTATCAGTGGCGCCGCCCGACGAAGACCGTGCAAGATTGCGGGATGTGTTGAGCGCTGTTAGTCTGCGCTCGTTTGGCCGCTTCAATATAGATGCTGAAATCGACCACTCCATCCATTGCCCGCGGACGATGGCTGATCCTCTCCGCCGCTTGTCTTTGGAGTTTGGCCGGCGTCTTCATCAAATTTCTCGATCTCCCGCCTCTAACGATTGTGTTCTATCGAAGCTTTTTCGCCGCCCTGGTTTTCACTCCCTTCTTGCGCCCGAGCGACTGCCAAATCAATAGGCCGATTCTAATATCGGTGGTGAGCTACACGGCGGCGATCAGCGCGTTTGTTTCGGCGAACAAGCTCACGACGGCCGCGAACGCGATCGTGCTCCAATACACGGCGCCGATCTTTGTGTTTCTCTTCTCGCGCCTGGTGCTGGGAGAAAAAATCTCGAGGCTGAACTGCTTGGCTCTCGTGGTGAGCATGATGGGTGTTGCAATTATCTCTCTTGACAACGCCGGCGAGCCGGAAATGGCAGGGGTTCTGCTCGCGCTCTTAAGCGGCGTGCTGTTCGCGACTTATATGGTCAATCTACGGCGAACCCAAGAAGTCCGCCCGGTGTATCTTACCTGGATCAACAACATCGCCTGTACACTACTGCTTTTGTCTTTGGTCAGGTCACAGCTGGCGCTGTCGTTCAATGAGATGTTGATTCTCGCCATTATGGGCGCGGTGCAGCTCGGCCTACCGTATTTTCTGTTCTCGAAAGGACTCCAGACGCTCTCGCTCCAAGAGGCTTCACTGATCGCTTTAATTGAACCCGTCCTCAATCCGCTGTGGGTGGCGCTGACAGTCAAAGAGATCCCTTCAGTCGCGACCCTGGCGGGCGGCGGAATGATCCTGATTGCGCTTGGCCTGCGCTATGTCTGGCCGCTCGTCAACAAATCAGCCGCACCAGCGCACGCCGGTTGGTAAGCTCATTCCTCGACGCGTGGAGATCGGCACAGTCCGATAATGATAAATTTCCTCGCCTGTAAGTGCGATTTTTTACCGTCATGATCCGCTTCGATTCAGAATCTTTTTGTGATAGCTTTTGTTGACTTTAGCGCCGCAAATACAGGAGGAAAAGATGTCTATGAATTGGGGAATGGCAAATCGTTTGGCACGAATCATTAGGCCCGCGGACGGTCGAGCTGTGATGCTTGCGGTCGACCACGGTTATTTTCTCGGACCCACGAGCGGTCTAGAAGAGCCGCGGAAAACCGTCGAACCGCTGATGCCGTACGCCGATTCAATCATGTTGACACGCGGCGTCCTGCGCACTTCCGTCGATCCCAAGTCAGACAAACCCGTTGTACTTCGCGTCTCGGGCGGCACCAGCATCCTCAAAGAACTATCTAACGAGGATATCACGGTTTCGATCGACGATTGCATTCGTCTCAACGTCTCCGCCATGGCGCTGTCGATCTTCGTCGGCTCCGAATTCGAGAAGGAGACGCTCGTGAGTTTAGCCAAGCTCGTTGACGAAGGTGAGAAGTTTGGCATTCCGGTGCTCGCGGTTACCGCCGTGGGGAAAGATATGGCACGCGACGTGCGCTATCTCGGGTTGGCGTGCCGTATCGCCGCGGAGCTCGGCGCCCATATCGTCAAGACTTACTATTGCGATGACTTCGAGCAGTTGATCGAAAGCTGCCCGATTCCCGTGATCATTGCGGGCGGTAAGAAGACAGCGGAAATGGAAGCGCTGGAACTAACGTATAACGCTGTCAAACACGGCGCCGTCGGCGTCGACATGGGTCGCAATATTTTCCAGTCCGATTCGCCAGTCGGCATGATCAAAGCAGTGCAGGCCATCGTTCACGAAAACATTTCCGTAAAGGAAGCGTTCAAGATCTACGAAAATGAAAAGGTGGGTGCGGCACGAAAAGCGTCCTAACTCCAATTGTTCTCCCGCCGCATGCCAGGAAGGGTCGCGATCGTTTCCCGACATTTCAGTTTGAGATCGCCGATTATCACTGAGAATCGGAAAATGCACGTCGCGATGTATTACAACAACCAGGATGTTCGTCTCGAAGAACTGCCCGTGCCGAGCCTCGGTCCAGGTGAGTTGTTGATCAGGACGCGGGCGAGCGGGATCTGCGGCAGCGACTTGATGGAATGGTACCGGATGCGAAAAGCGCCGCTCGTCTTGGGCCACGAGATTACCGGTGAGGTTGTGCAAGTCGCCGAGGGGGTCGAAGACTTCTGCGTGGGGGATCGCGTCTTTTCTTCGCATCATGTGCCGTGCGGTAACTGTCGTTACTGTTCAGCCGGGCATCAGTCGGTTTGCGACCTCTTGCGCACGACGCATTTTGATCCCGGCGGTTTCGCCGAGTACGTTCGCATCCCCAAAATCAACGTCGACTTAGGCACGCTGCGCATTCCCGACTCGATGACCTTTGACGAGGGATCATTCATCGAGCCCTTGGCTTGCGTCGTGCGCGCGCAGCGTTTCGCCCGTCTAACTGGCGGGCAAACCGTCCTGGTAATCGGCAGCGGTATTTCCGGTTTGTTGCACATCCAATTGGCGCGCGCGCGGGGGGCAGCGCGCATTATTGCGACTGAGCTCAACGAGTTTCGGCTTAACGCGGCGAGGCAATTTGGTGCTGACGCGACGATTCACGGCTCGGAAGATGTGCCGGCACGGCTGCGCGTATTGAATGACGGCCGCTTGGCGGATTTGGTGATCGTTTGCGTCGGCGCGATGCCGGCGATTCAGCAGGCTGTGCAATCAATCGATCGCGGCGGTACGTTGCTGTTTTTTGCCACGACCGCTGCCGGCGTCGATGTGCCGATCCCGCTTTTTGATTTTTGGCGCGACGAAATTTCGCTGGTCACATCCTACGCGGGGACCGGAGAAGACCTGGCGGAGTCGTTGGCATTGATTCGCGATCACCAAGTAGCCGTCGCGAAAATGGTGACGCATCGCCTGCCCTTGGCCGATGCAGGGCTTGGGTTCCGACTCGCAGCGAGCGGTCAGGATGCCATAAAAGTGATCATCGATCCCGTGCTCGAGCCAATTTAGCGGGCTGCCGAAAAATCCAGCCCTCCGAGAGTCTCGGAGGCGAACCGTTGACATCATTCGAGATTCTTCGTGCTGAGATTCTCGAAGCACGAAAGCCATTTTTTTCGGCAACCGGGTAATTGAACCACAAACTTAAAACTAAGCAGCCGTCAAAGGCCATGGTCCGCAAACGTTATCTCAAAAAGACGCCCCTCACCGAGGCGCGCGAGCTGTTCCTATCAACAGTCGATCCGCTGCGCCTCAGCAGCGAAGAAATTCCTGTTGAGGAGGCTCTTGGTCGCATCACCGCAGAACCGATTTTTGCAAAAATCTCCTCGCCGCATTATCACGCCTCTGCCATGGATGGCATTTGCGTGCGCGCGGAGGACACCTTCGGTGCCTCGGAGTTTGTCGGCAAAAAACTCAAAGTGATGGATCTCGATGCAGCGGCATCTTGCGTTTTTAAGTACGTCGACACCGGCAACGCGCTGCCGCCGTGGGCCAACGCCGTCATCATGATCGAGAAGGTTCATCAACTCGATAACGAGACCGTGGAAATCTTTGAATCCGTACCGCCGTGGAACCACGTCCGTCTGGTCGGCGAGGATGTGGTAGCTACGGAATTGCTGCTGGCGCGCTCGCATCGTTTGCGGCCGTACGATTTGGGCGCTCTGCTCGCGGCGGGACACACCTCCGTGCGCGTCAAAGCCAATCCAAAGGTCGGCATCATTCCGACCGGCGACGAACTGATTCAGCCCGGCGAAGCAGCCACGCCGGGCGCGGTCATTGAATTTAACTCAACCGTTTTGGCCGCGTTCATCCGCGAGTGGGGTGGCACGCCGATAAAGTATCCGAGAGCCAGAGATGACTTCGCGTTGCTCAAGCAAGCCGTGCAGCAGGCTACTGAAGAGTGTGACCTGGTGACTATCATCGCCGGTTCTTCGGCGGGCGAGCATGACTTGACTTCCGACGTCGTCACTGGGACCGGCGAATTATTGGCGCACGGTATCGACGTCATGCCGGGCAAACCGGCGGTGTTGGGACAGATCGCGGGCAAGCCCGTAATCGGGGTACCCGGTTATCCGGTGTCGGCGATCGTCATTGCGCGGGAGATCCTGCGCCCGGCGATCGAAAAGTTTCTCGGCGCGGTTGCGCCTGCTTATCCAACTGTGCGCGCGGTCGTGCCGAAAAAAATCGCCTCGCACCTCGGGCTCGAAGAATTCATTCGCGTATCGCTCGGGCGAATCGGTGAAAAATTGGTTGCCGTACCGCTCGCGCGCGGCGCTGGAGTGATCACCACGATGGTCCGCGCCGACGGTTTGTTGCGCATCCCAAGTCTGGTCGAGGGATTGAATGCCGGCGAGGAGTCCGACGTTGAGCTTCTTCGGCCGATCGAGGATGTCGAGAATACGATTCTCTGCACCGGCAGCCATGACCTGGCGATCGCAGTGCTCGAGGATCAACTCAAGCAGCACCATCCGGAACTCAAGATCGCGGCGAGCAATGTCGGTAGCCTGGGTGGGTTATTGGCCTTGGCGCGCGGCGAAACCCATATCGCCGGCACGCATTTGCTCGATCCGGAAAGCGGCGTGTACAATATTCCCGACATAAAAAAAACAATTTCTAAAGTGCCCCTTGAGCTGATTCACCTGGCGCAACGGCAACAGGGCATTCTCGTCGCCCGCGGCAATCCAAAATCCATTGACAGTCTCAGAGATGTGGCCAAGCGCGGCATCCGCTTCGTCAATCGCCAACCCGGCTCCGGTACGCGAGTTTTGTTGGACCATGAGCTCAAGAAACTCGGCATTGACCCAGCAGCGATCGCTGGCTACGAGCGCGAAGAATTTACCCATATGGCCGTCGGCGTGGCGGTGGCGAGCGGCCTAGCCGATGCTGCTCTCGGCGTGCGTGCAGCGGCCACGGCATTGGCGCTCGATTTTATTCTAGTCGCCAGTGAGGAGTATGACTTGCTCGTTTCTCGTCCTTTTTTCGATTCCGAGCGCGGTGCAAAGTTGGTCCAAACAATTCGTTCTGATGGATTCAAATCGGCGGTGGCTGCGCTCGGCGGTTACGATACGACTAATTGCGGCGAAATCCTTTATCGTCAATAGTTTCCGCGTTGCTGATACGCCGACGCGACATGCGGCGCCGGCGTGCTGAGCAACTATAGGTCCGTCAATCCTCGCCATTTTCAGCCACGCCGTCAGCTTGCTCGGCGACGAGCAAACTTTGGGCGGCGCACAGTCCCCTCCGGGGTCGGGTCCGGCATTGCCCTTGGCCGTCACAGTTTGTCCATTTCTGTACCGCTTCCTCGCGAGTTGATTTGATTCTTCTCCCGCAAAAACAGGCTCTTAAGTATGCCGGATCGATGGCACCGGCATTGCTCAAGAAGCGCTTGGGAATAATCTATGGAAAAAGAATTGGAAAGTCTCCGACTGCTGACACTCCCCGAAGCTGCGCAAATGCTCCATGTCTCCACGCGTACCCTGCAGCGAATGATCCGAAAGAACGATCTGCCTGCATTCAAAGTCGGCGGCCAGTGGCGTGTGCGCGAGAGCCAACTAGCCCAGTGGATTCGATCGCGTGAGGGCTCAAGCGGTACGACAGAAAACGGCGGCAATTCCATATGACTTTTGCGAAAGGCCGGATAGATCGGCAGCGTAGATGTGGCGATCTGTCGGCTTTGCTGAAGAATCGAACCCTAGACGAATATCTGTCGTAGTGTGAAAGGGATTTGGAATAAACCGGACAGTGACTTAACCCTAGTAACGACCCTGCCTCGGACTTTGAGAAACTATCAACCTTGTTTTCACAAGGCGTTCTCGGACCGACGGAATGGTCCGTGGGCACGACTGGGACCTAGCAGGCATGTGGAAGCTTGACGAGATCCTACTTCAGGCCACGGGCTCGTTTCTGCGAGAGCTGCGGCAAAGATTGCTGATCATTATACTGGTCGCGGTCCTGCCAATTCTGGCATTGATTCTTTATCAGGCCAAACTGGCACGCGATCTCCAGATGGCCGAGGCTCAAGAGGATGCCTGGCAGATCGTCGAAAAAGTCGCGCTTCGGGAAGCGCGCTTCATCGATTCGGCCAAGCAGTTGTTAACTCTGTTGGCCGAGACGCCGGATGTGACAGATAACGACTTCGCAGGTTGCAGCGGTTTTCTACGGAGATTTGCCGAACGCAACAAACTTTATGTCGATCTAGGCGTCGCCGACTCTAACGGCGATATAGTCTGTCGTGCCGAGCAGTCTCGCGATGCCGGCGAAAATTTAGCGCGCACCAGCCACTTTCGGAGCGCAATGAACGCTCGCACTTTTGCCATCGGCGATTATCAGCTTCACAGCAAAGCCGAGCGAAGGAGCGTCAATTTTGCCTATCCTATTCTCACTCATGACAGCCGTGTTAGTGCGATAATCTTCGTCGCGTTGGATATCAGCTGGATCAACGAGCTGGCGGCGGAAAACAACTTGCCTGACGGAGTATCTCTGTCAGTGGTCGACAGCAAAGGTATCCTCTTGGCGAGATTCCCCGAACCACAGAGGTGGGTCGGTAGACATATTCCCGACGCCTCGCTGTTCGAGATGCTGCAGCTGCGCAGCCAGGTCACCAAAGACCTGGTTGGTTTAGACGGCGTAGACCGGCTCTACGCACTCAAGCCGCTGTCGGTAAACGCCGCCGCCGGACAAATTTACGTGATGGTCGGTATTCCCAAGGACGTTGCGTTCGGCCAAGTCAACCGTTCGTTGGCGCGCAACTTGAGCTGGCTTGCGCTGGTTTCCTTATCGGCAACCAGCATTGCTTGGCTGATCGGCAGCAAGTTTGTGGTGGGATACGTGAAGGTCCGTGCCGAGGCCGAAGAAGCGCGAGCTCGGCTCGCGGCGATTGTCGAGTCTTCTGAAGACGCGATCATCGGTATGAGGCTGGACGGCATTGTCACAAGTTGGAATGCCGGCGCGGAATCGATGTACGGATTCAGATCTCATGAGATGGTCGGCCAACCGGTGGAGCGGCTGATCCCGCCGGAACTCCATGGCGAGGTCACCGAGCTCCTGGAAATCGTCAAACATGGCCGCGGCATTAACCGATACGAGAGTCGGCGCATGCGCAAGGATGGCCAGGCTTTTGATGTTTCCGCTTCGCTATCACCGACCCGCGATTTGCGCGGCAAAGTCATGGGAGCCGCCACGATTACCAGGGACATCACGTTGCTGCGTAAAGGCGAAGAGCAACTGCTCGCCTATACCGACCATCTGGAGATGCTCAACAGTGTGTCTCAGGAAATTGCCGGCACGCTCTCCGTAGACGAAGTGGTCGAGCGCGGCTTGAGCCGCTTGTTGGCAGCCAGCGGGTTTGATTTTGCATTCGTGCGCTTCTTTCAGGGAACGCCGGATCGCACATTTTACGGCGTCTCTGCAAAATCCCATTCACTCAAAGATCTCGAGCAGATTTGGTCGCAACTGGGCAACGAGTTCGAGCAATGCTTTTGGGAGTGCAGAAACGCGTGGTTTGTTGAAGACGTTGCCGCGGCACCGGAGCTTGCTCTTGCCGCTGAGACCAATGAGATCCAAGCCCTCGCGGTGTTGCCGCTGACCCATGGCGAGCCACTCCGGGCGGGGGCCGCACTGATGAGTACTCGTGCGCGTCCGTTCGGCACGGACGAAAAACAATTTCTCCAGGCGATGTCGCGGCAGATCGCCCTGGCGGTGGAAAACGCGAGACTCTACGGCGGTACGCTGCGGGCAAACCAAGAGTTGCGCCGAGAGATCGAAGAGCGCAAACGGGCGGAGCAAACCTTGGCCGATTTTACCGCTATGGTGGCCCATGATCTACGCTCGCCGCTATCGAATGTGGTCTCGATCACGGATTCGCTCAGGGACGGATTGTTCGGTCCGGTTACGGAACTGCAAAGGAAGTGGCTTTGGAAAGTGGAGGAGAGCTGCAGAAGCTTAATTGGTCACGTGAGCGACTTTCTCGATATGTCGAGGATCGATGCCGGCAAACTGCAACTCCTCAAAGCGCCGGTCGACCTGGCCACATTGCTTCGCGACAAATTGCTGGAATATTCGGTCGAAGCGGATAAACGAAAGATCGTACTTATGGCTTCGATCAGCGATTCTTTTCCGCCACTTTTTCTCGATGGCCGACGTTTCAACCAGGTCTTGGATAATCTTTTGAGCAATGCGTTTAAATTCACCGATGCCGGCGGTGCCGTCGAGGTCGCAGCGCAGATCTATGGCGATCATGACGTCGTCATGTGGGTCAAAGATTCCGGAATCGGCATAGCTGGCGACGAAACAGATCTTATTTTTGATAAATATCGCCAGGTCATCAGTGGACAACAAGCCGATCGCAAAGGCACGGGGCTTGGACTGGCGATCTGTAAAAGAATTGTCGAAGCCCATGGCGGGCGCATCTGGGTAGAGAGTGAGCCGGGGAAGGGGAGTACTTTCTTCGTGTCGCTGCCGTTAAACGCAAGCGACCCGGCTTATGCTACACCGGCATAACGCCGTGTTTTTCTCGGTCGCTGTTCCTTTCTTTCCGGGCCAAACCAAACGCGAAGTGGCGAGAGGTTTTCAATGCTATCAGGAGCTTCTTTTAAACTAGGACTTACGTTCAGAGATCAGCCAAGCCAATCCCTTTTCGGTGTCGATGATGTAGAGAACCGGCCCGCCTCATCGGGAGGATTCATTTGACCTCGACGGAATTGGCACGACAGGTGGGTGAGGAGGCAGTGACGGAAGCTCGTGTCGCGGCCCTCCATCAAATAACCGCGGCGGTTACGTCGACACTGGATCTTCATGCCGTCTTGAAGATCCTGATGGAAAAGATGGATATCTTTTTACCCTACAGTGCGATCCAGGTCTGGCTGATGAATACGGAATCCAGAGTGCTGGAACGTGCGGCGTGCCGGAATCTCGATGAGGCGGAATGGAAGCGCCGTCAATTGAAGAATACTCCGGCACTCGTGCAGGAGGCCGTGGACAGCAGAGCGCCGGTCGTCGTGCGCAATGTTCAGACGGACACGCGCACCCTGGACCCGGGATTTTACCGCAACCAGGGCATCGTTTCGTATCTCGGCCTACCGTTAGTCGTTAAGGACGAAGTCTTAGGGGTCTTGGTCACGCTCACTCGAAAAGAGCATCAGTTTTCTCCGGCGGAGATCGAGTTCCTCTCAACGCTAGCCGGCCAAGCTGCCATAGGCATTCATAATTCCCAACTTTATGAGCAAACGACGAAGCAAGCGGCTGAGCTGGAGCGAGCCTATCAAGAGCTAAAGAACAAAGAAGAAATCCAAGCCCTCCTCAAAGATCTGAACCAGGACATTACACAACTGGATATCGATAGCCTGCTCAGGAATTTGACTGAAAAAGTCCGCGAGATACTGAGAGTCGACATATCGGACGTTAGGATTAGGGTCGAAGGGAAATGGATACTTACCGGGATCACGGGGATAGATCCCAACCTTCTCACGTCAGACCGTTCTGGGACAGGCCGAGGTCCGGCGGGATGGATCCAGCAGTATCGTCAGCCTCTTGTCATAGCGGATTTGGCCCACACCGAAGTTCCTGTCGGCTCCACGATAAAGAGTTTGGGCATACACGGTTACGTCGGCGTTCCGCTTTTCTCGAGGGGCGGCGAGGTCATAGGGGTGTTGAGAGGCTTAAGCTATCAACCGAGGGAGTTTACTCAAGAAGAAGTCGAGCTGCTTCAACTCTTGGCCAGCGGCAGTGGGGTGGCGTTAGAAAATGCAAAGCTTTTAGACGAGATCAAGCGTCAGGCAGTAGCGTTAGAGCGATCCAATGAGGCCAAAGATGAATTGATGGAAGTCATGGCGAGGCAGAAGGAGGAATTAGCTCAACTGAATGAGGGCTTGCAACGTGAAATCGCCGAACGAGGACGGGCCAGGGCAGAACTCGCGGCGAAGAACCGCGATCTCGAGACGCTTCTTTACGTCATTTCTCACGATCTTCGGGAACCGCTGCGGGCGATCGAGAACTTCTCTCGGATCATCAATGATCGGTATAAGGATCGTCTTGATGAGAAGGGCCAGGACTTCTTGCGACGGGTCATTCTAGGAGCGCAGAGATTAAATCGACTTCTCGACGATATCCTAACACTGTCCCGCTCGCAGCGGATAGGCGTACCCACAGAGGAAGTCGATGGAGAGACGATCGTGCTCGAGGCACTGCGCAGACTCGAGGGGAAAATCAACGAGAGCAGTGCGTGGGTTCGCGTAGCGGATAACTTCGAGGGACTGCGGGTCGACAAAACCTGGGCAACCCAAGCGATTTACAATTTGCTCGTAAACGCTCTCAAGTTTACCCGTGATGGCGAAGCACCTGATGTCGAGATCGCGCCCTATTCACCTGAGGGGTCAGGCGCTGGGGTTGTCGGCATCGCCGTCCGCGACCGCGGTCCCGGAGTCGCGCCGGAGCACGCCGAACGCATCTTTCAGCTTTTCCAACGAGCCGTCGGGCGAGAAGTCGAGGGGACCGGCGCTGGCCTTGCCATCGTCAGGCAGATCGCGGAGCGCCACGGCGGAAATGCTTGGGTGGAACCGCGCGAGGGCGGCGGTTCGCAGTTTGTCATCACATTCGGTCAAAGCAAAGGTGTGCAAGGAGGGAGTCGTAATGAATGCTGAACCCATGGAGATCCTTCTGGTGGAGGATAACGAGGACGACATCGTGCTCGAGCAAGAGGCTCTCGCCGATGCCAATCTCGTTAATTTGATGTGCGTGGTACGGGACGGGGAAGAGGCCATGGCCTATCTACGCCGACAGGGTAAGTATCAGAAGGCCGAAGCTCCGGGTCTCATTCTTCTCGACATCAACATGCCTAAGAAAAATGGTTTCGAGGTGCTCAATGAAATAAAAGCCGACCCCGCTCTGATGCACATCCCGGTCGTGATGCTTACCACCAGTGAAAGTGAAGCGGACGTTGTCAAGTCCTACGCCAAGGGCGCCTGCTCGTACATCACCAAACCGATGGACTTTGATAAGTTCAGAGAGGTGATCCGGCAATTTGCCCTTTATTGGGCGTTGGTCGCCCGGGTTCCTTCCACTTCGAGGTAAAGAGGTAAAGTAGATGCGAGTCTTACTCGTCGAAGACAACGAAGACGACGCTTTACTGATTCGAGAAACGTTGTCTGAGACGACGATAGAGATCGAGCGCGCCGAGCGGCTATCGACGGCGCTGGAACACCTGGCCACAGGAAGCTTCGACGCGGTACTGTTAGACCTTTCGCTTCCCGACGCGCGTGGACTGGATACCATCGGCCGTGTGCATAGCCTGGCTCCTGGTGTCCCGGTTGTCGTTCTGACCGGTCTCAATGACGAGGAAGTGGCACTCAAAGCCGTCGAGCGGGGAGCGCAAGATTATCTGATCAAAGGACATACGGATGGCGCTTTGCTGACGCGCTCGTTGCGTTATGCCATGCAGCGGCACAGGGCCGAGGAAACCTTGCGAGAGCGTAACCGAGAGCTGCGGATTCTGAAAAAAATCAGCGAAACCATTCTGGGTTCTTTGGATTTGCGGTCGGTGATCGAGCGGATCTTAGAGGAAGCGATGCAAAGCGGTTCTTTCGATCTTGGCAATATCCGATTGCTGGATCGCAGCGGGGAAATGCTCGAAGTGGCGACCAGTCGAGGTTATCGAGACCCGGAAAACGCCTTGCGCCACCGCACGCTTTCCCGGACGACGGCAAGCGCGAAGTCAAGTTTCGGAGATCGCCTTTTTAAAGAGCCTTGCATCAAAGAACGGGTGCAACAAGGCAGTGGTAATAGGACGTTAAAAATGGAGGGCGTAGAATCATTTATCATGGTGCCCGTTCGCGCGGGTGACGAGGTGCTATGAATTTTTCAGCTCGCGAGCCGGACGCCGCGTAAAATCAAGCCTGAGGAAGTCAATCTCCTTGAGACCATTGGCAACCAGATGGGTGTCGCGGTCCAGAAAGCCCAGCTCTATGAGGAGACCAGAGACCAGGCAATTGAGCTGAAGAAGGCCAATAAGGGAAAGGATGAATTTCTCAGCATCATGTCGCACGAGTTAAGAACACCGCTCAATGTGATCGCCGGTTATGCGGAGATGACGAAGCGGGGAATTTTCGGCGAGATCAATGCGGAGCAGCACAATGCCCTCGGAAAGATCCTCGGCCACTCAAAGGATCTATTAGGGATGATAGGTGGTATCCTGCAGGCGACCAAGATCGATGCTGAGGCGGTTAAAGTGGCGAAGGAAGAGGTCGCACTCGGCGAGCTACTGAACGAGATCAAATCGACGTACGCTGGCTCTTTAGATAAAAACCTTACTCTCCGATGGGACTACCCCTCTGAGCTTCCCTCCGTCGCGACCGACCGTGAGAAGCTCAAACATATCCTACAAAATCTCATCAATAACGCGATCAAATTCACCGACCAGGGCAGCATCACCATCTATGTCGGTTACGCCACCGATAGCCGGAAGGTTGCGTTCAAGGTCGCGGACACGGGGATCGGCATTTCCGAAGAGGAACTCCCCTTTATCTTCGAGAAATTCCACCAAGTGGATAGCTCGGCGACCAGGACCTATGGCGGCGTCGGCCTTGGCCTTTTTATTGTGAAGAAATTTACTGAAGGGCTCGGGGGCGAGCTTAGCGTGAGCAGTGAGCTCGGCAAGGGTTCCACCTTTACGGTAACTCTGCCGATCGAATTGTAACTTGCTGTGATCATTCCAGCTCACCGGCGCGTAAGACGATGGAAGAATCCTTTATTAAGCGTTGGTCGCCCGTGGTTCCTTCCACCTCGAGGTAAAGAGGCAAAGTAGATGCGAGTCCTGGTCGTCGACGATAACCAAGACGACGCGTTGTTGATTCAAGACGCATTGTCCGAGACCGCCATCGAAATCGAGCGGACGGAGCTGCTTTCGACTGCCTTAGAGAAATTGGCGAGGGGAGGGTTCGATGCGGTTCTCTTGGACCTTTCCTTGCCGGACGCCCACGGACTGGAAACCCTCGCGCGCATGCGGCGCGAGGGTCCGAGCGTGCCGATCGTCGTGCTGTCGGGCCTCAATAGTGAGGAGGTCGCGGTCAAGGCCGTCGAAGAAGGAGCGCAAGACTATCTTATCAAAGGACAAACAGATGGCGCTCTGCTCACGCGCGCTCTGCGCTATGCGATCCAACGGCATAGGGCCGAGGAGAATTTGAAAGAGCGCAACCGAGAGCTGCTGGTTCTAAGAAGAATCAGTGAGAATATTTTAGGATCTTTAGATCTCAAGTTGGTTCTTGAGCAGATCCTGGAGCAAGCCATGTTCAGCGGCTTTTTCGATCTTGGCAATATTCGTTTGCTCGACGCAAGCGGTGAAACGCTTGAGGTGGCAGTCGTGCGAGGCTATCGAGATCCGCAAAACGTTCTGAGACACCGCGCGCTCTCTCGGACCACTGAAAGCGAGAAGTCACGTTTTGGGGATCGCGTTTTTAATCAGCCTTGCGTGGAAGAAGCTGTCCAAGCCACGAAAGGGTTACGGACGCTGAAAAGGGAGGGAGCCGAATCGCTGATTGAAGTTCCGGTTCGGTCGGAAGGCGAGGTCCTGGGAATCATTCAGCTCGCGAGCCGAACGCCGCGCAAGTTTAAAAATGAGGAGGTGAACCTACTGGAGACGATCGGCAATCAGGTGGGGATCGCCGTTCAAAGGGCGCAGCTCCATGACGAAACCCGGCGGCAAGCCCACGAGCTCGAAAAAGCGAATCAGTTGCAGGCTGACTTCACTGCCATGATTGCCCATGACTTACGCTCTCCCCTCGTGAACATCATGGGAGTGGTTGACGTCATGATGGCAGGGATATTCGGCGACGTGACTGAGGAACAAAAAAAATGGCTCTTGCGGCTGCAGGCCAACAGCCGTGGCATGGTGGATCTGGTCAGCGATTTTCTCGACGTTTCCAAACTGGAGTCCGGCTATGTCGATGTGAACAGAGAAGAGGTCAGTCTCGCCGGCATGATTGAAAGAAACCTCGAAACTTTCCGGCTCCTGGCCCAGGATAAAAAAATTTCGCTCAAAGCAACCGTGGACCCGGCTCTTCCGTCCATTCATGCCGATCCCCGCCGTTTGGATCAGGTGCTAAATAATTTAATCAGTAATGCGATAAAATTCACGGGCGGAGGCGGTCAGGTCGAGGTCGAAGCGGCCGTGACCGACGCAACTACGGTCAACGTGCGGGTCCGAGACAACGGCGAAGGCATATCGGCCGATGAGATTGGCCAGATTTTTGAAAAGTATCGGCAGGGCGGTAATGTCAAGCACTCAAGTGACAAAGGAACCGGTCTGGGTCTGGTCATCTGTAAGATGATCATTGAAGCTCATGGCGGATGTATCTGGGTCGAGAGCGAAGTAGGGAAGGGAAGTACTTTCTTTTTGTCGTTGCCGGTCAACGGCCACAATCGGAGCAGTGCTACACCGGCATAAGGCCGTGTTTTTTTCTCGGTCGCTCTTCCTTTTTATAACGCAAAACTTCCAAAGATTGCACGAGCCGCCTACGTGTCTCTTGCGGTCGGATCGCCGCCTGGGCGAATTGCTTCGAAAGAGCTTCGAACGGGCCATTAAAGCGTTCCTGATACTCGGCGATTTTTTCTGCGCGGGTTTTGGCGGGATCGGCGGACTGCTCGATCTCGCGCCTGTATAAAACATTGACCGCGCCACCGCCACCCATCACCGCCAGCTCGACGCCAGGCCAAACGAGCAGTTGATCGGCGCCCATTTCGCGGGTGCAAAGCGCCTGTTTGGCACCGCCGTAACCTTTTCTCAGGACGACGGTAATCTTGGGTACGGTCGCTTCGGCGTAGGCGTAAAGCATCTTGGCGCCATGACGGATAATGCCTTTCTCCTCTTGCTGTTTGCCGGGGAAAAAGCCGGGGACGTCCATCAACGTGATGATCGGAATGTTGAACGCGTCGCAAAAACGGATGAAGCGCGCCGCTTTGTCCGACGCGTCGACATCTAGACTGCCGGCGAGAAACATCGGCTGATTGGCGACGAAGCCAACCGGATAACCGTCGAGGCGGCCGAAGCCGATCACTAAATTGCGCGCGAATTTCGCTTTGAGCTCGAGGAAGTCGCCGCCATCGACGATCGCTTTGATGACCTGAAGGATGTTATAGGCGCGCTTGGTGTCTTCCGGCACGATCTTTTCGAGCGAGTCGACCGGGCGCGCCGAATCTTCGCTGGGTTCTTTGCGCGGCGGCAAACAATCGAAATTCAGCGGCAAGAAGCTCATCAGGCGTCGAATCATCGCGACACATTCTTCATCGTTTTTTGCGACCAAATCGGTCACGCCCGATACTTCCGAATGAATTTTCGCGCCGCCAAGCTCCTCCATCGTCACCGTCTCGCCGAGGACTTCCTTGATGACCGCTGGTCCGGTAATGAACATCTGACTGGTGTTTTGCACCTGGAGAATGAAATCGGTGAGCGCGGGCGAGTAGGAGCCGACGCCGATACAAGGTCCCATGATCGCCGAGATCTGCGGGATGCAGCCGGACGCGATGCTGTTTTCAAAAAAGATCTTGCCGATGGCCGAGGTGACCGAAAGGCCCTCTTGAATGCGCGCGCCGGCCGAATCGTTCAAGCCGATGACCGGGACACCGAGCTTGCGCGCGGTCTGAATCACGTAGGCAATCTTTTCCGCGTGGGCGCTGCCAACACTGCCGGCAAGGACGGCACGGTCTTGGGAATAAATATAAACCGGCCGGCCGTCGATCTTGCCGAAGCCGGTAACGACACCGTCCGAGGGCGATCGTTTCTCTGCCATGCCGAAGTCGGTGCATTGGGTTTCCGCGAGCATAAACTCTTCGACAAAGCTGCCAGGATCGAGCAGTTGGTCGATGCGCTCGCGAGCGGTGAGTTTGCCTTCAGCGTGCTGCTTGGCAGCCACTTTGGGGTCGGCATCGCGAGCGACGTTTTCGAGTGTCGCAAGCTTCTTTTCCAGGTCCGCTCTCGACTGCGCCATACCTTCGCTCGCTTATCCGCCGACGATTCCCATGCCTTGCAGTACGGACAGCATCACGGCTGCGGCAATGACGGAACCGATCTGCCCGCCGGCGTTAGCGCTCATCGCATGCATCAGCAAGTAACTTTTCTTGTTATATTTTTGACCCTCGGCTTGGACGACGCGGGCTGACATCGGAAATGCCGAGATTCCCGCGGCGCCGATCAGCGGATTGATCTTGCCGCCGGTCAAAACGCACATGACTTTGCCGAAGAGAATGCCAACGGCGGTGTCGAGACTGATCGCGACAAAACCGAGAGCCAGAACTAGCAACGTCTGAGCCTTCAAAAATTTGTCGGCCTCCATGGTCGCGCCGATACACAATCCGAGAAGCAGCGTCACCATATTGGTAATTTCGTTCTCCGAAGCGCTTTTCAAGCGATCGACGCAACCGCTTTCTCGCAGCAGATTGCCGAGCATGACGGTGCCGATTAAAGGAGCGCCTTTGGGCGCGAGGATCGAAGCGAAAATCGTCACGGCGATTGGGAAAACGATTTTGGTGGTTTTCGATATCGGCTGCCTTTTTGCCACTCCCATGACGATTTGTCTTTCCTTTTCGGTAGTGAGAACACGCATGATTGGCGGTTGGATAAGCGGCACTAGTGACATGTACGAGTATGCGGCGACGGACACGGCACCGAGCATATGCGGGGCGAACTTCGAGCTGACGTAAATGGCGGTCGGTCCATCGCAGGCGCCGATCACCGCAACCGCGACGGCGTCGAGCTTTTCGAAGCCCAAAGCCAAGGCGAGCAGCAAAGTAAGAAAGATTCCGAATTGCCCGGCCGCGCCCAATAAAATAATCTTCGGATTCTCCAACAGGGGCTGAAAATCGGTCATAGCGCCGATGCCAATAAAGATCAGTAAGGGAAACACTTCGGTAAGGACTCCGGTGTCGTAGAAGAAACGCAAAAAGCCGTCCTTGCCCATCATCTCCGCCAAGGGAATATTCACCAGAATGGCGCCGAAACCAATGGGCACCAAGAGTAGCGGCTCATAGCCTTTTTTGATGCCGAGATAGAGGAGCAGCGAGCCGATCAGGATCATAATCACATGCTCCGGGCGGAGACTCAAAACTCCGAGGAAGAGGCCTTGGAGGCCGGAAACGAGCGCAGATTCCATGAGGTAAAGTTAGCCTTTCTTGGCTGCCGATTCTTCGGGTTGGTAAGGAAAGATTTTTTTGAGCAGCAGGATGAGCAGGCTCAAGATCCACAGCACCAGCATCGTGCCGGTCATGCCGATCAACGCCAGCGTCCAGCCGAACGTCCAGCTATCCATTGGTTAGTTCTCCTTAAAAAATAATGCCGTGAGCTTGGCTTCGAGGTTTACTCGATGACGGCGAGCACTTGCTCCGCTTCGACAGCTTGGCCTGCTGCGACTTTTACCTCTTTCACGGTTCCAGTTACCGGCGCAACGATGGGAATCTCCATCTTCATTGCTTCCATGATAATCAGGACTTCGTCTTCGTCGACATGATCTCCGACATTTTTTTCAACCTTCAAGATCTTACCTACCATAGGTGCTTCGACGGTTGTGGCCAAGGCAACTCTCCTTTTTGGTTTGCGTGAAAAATCAATTTCGAGCGGCGCTGTTCTCGCGACGGGCATCTTCCTGCGTTAAGGTGCCATTTAGTAGAGTTTCCGGTTAGTTGTCAATGATCTGGGCAAAATTGATACGGCGACGCTGAACGACCCGGACGCGGCGCGCTTCAGTGTCCAACCGCCCGACTTATCTTGCTTTCACCATCGTTATAAGATATGAATTCTGCATCGCTTTTTCGGAGGAAGATCAATGGCTAAGCCGGCAACTCAAGTTGAAGATGTCATGGACAACATCCCGTTTTACGACAAGTGGCAGCTCGGCGAAGGAATTCCCGTCATCAAGACTTTTTTCGTCCAGGACTTGAAAAAAGTTGACCTAAAACCCTGGGATAGAATCGGTGGCAACGGCGCGTTCATCAACATGGAGGGGGCGGAAGGAGCCACCGGCGCGTACGTGAGCGAGATCGCGCCGGAAAAAAAGCTTAACCCGATAAGACATTTGTACGAAGATTTGCATTTTGTTCTCAAGGGCCGGGGTGCGACCACTATCTGGAATGATAAAGGAGTGAAGCAAACCTTCGAGTGGCAAGAGGGTAGTCTTTTTGCGTTGCCGCTCAATGCTTGGTACCAACACTTCAACGGCTCCGGCGACGAGCCTGCGCGATTTTTCTCCGTCAATAGCATGCCGATCGTCTTTAACTTGTTTCACGACCCAGACTTCATTTTCAACACGCCGCGCGATTTCACCGACCGCTTCGATGGCGATCCGGAATATTTCAGCGGTAAAGGCAAAGCCTATCCGGGCCGCGTTTGGGACACCAATTTTATCGCCGATGCGCGCAATTTCGCGCTGGAAGATTGGAAGGAGCGCGGTGGAGGGGGGAAGAACGTGATGTTGGAGATGGCCAATGGCTCGATGGCCGCGCATATCTCGGAATTCCCCATTGGCACGTACAAGAAAGCCCACCGCCATGGTCCAGGCTTCAACGTCATCATAATCAGAGGCAAAGGCTTCTCGATGTTCTGGAGACAGGGAGAGCAGCCCAAACGCTATGATTGGCAGGACGGCAGTGTTTTTACCCCACCGGCGATGATGTGGCACCAACACTTTAACACGGGTGCTACAGGGGCGCGTTATCTGCCGCCGCGTTTGGGCGGGATCAAATACAGTCTGGGCGAGGGCTTTGGTGATATCACCAAAGTTGACAAGGACGTTAAGGCGGGTGGCAATCAGATCGAGTATTTCGATGAGGACCCGAATATCCGCAAGATGTTTGAAGAGGAACTCGCCAAGTCGGGAACCTACAGCCGGATGAATCCGGATTTTTATAAAAAACCGGCATAGAGCAAATTAGTTTCCAGTCATCGAAAGCCCGGCGGGGGATATTACCGCGCCGGGCTTTTTTTTTTCCTCCCCCCCGGACGCCGGTGCCATGGAAATTCATTGAGAGTTCTTAAAGCGTTATGATAAGTTGAGTCGATGTTGGGAGCCGCGCGGTATGCCCCGTCAATATTTCTGCTATCGATTTTCCTTTTGATCGTAAATTTGCACCCGGGGTCGGCGAAGAAGAACGCGATCGTTCCAACTAGTGAAAAAACCAACTTGCATGCCGATCCCGGTATTGAGCACCGGCTCAAACCGACGTTCAAAGATGCAGATCGGGTTGCCGTCGAAGAGTTGGCGCGGAAGCGGTATTTCGGCGTCGCTGCCGACGGCCGAAGCGAGCCCGTTCCTACAAAATTTTGGACCTTCGTCAACGAAGCGGTCGCACAAACTTCAGAACCTGGCTCCGGCTCTTCGAAAACTCCCGCCACGGAGTCAAAAGGACCGACAAAGAAGGCCGACTCAACATCGGCCAAGATCCCGGCGCCACCCACTGGTAAGCCTAAAGTGACGGGTCCATCATCGAAAGCTCCATCGCCGGCAAATTCAATTCCACCCGTCGACAAAGCTGAGGAAGAACACAATCTAAAGTCGCCATCGATTCTGCAAATGTTAGAAGGCCACGAAACCGAATTGATGGTCGCCGTGGCCATTGCCACGGCGTTCTTTTTCATCGGATGGATTTGCGGCGGCAATTATTACGTGCGCCGCGATCGAAGGCGCAGAACAAAAATCCGATTCTAAGAATTTTTGCCGTCAATTGACGTGTCGCAATGGAAATCATCGCCGCTTTATTTTCCTATCTGCTCGGCTCCATTCCTACCGGATACATCATTGGATCGCTCGCCGGAGTCGATATTAGAGAGGTCGGAAGTGGCAATATCGGAGCGACGAATGTCGCCCGCGTTGTGGGTAAAAAGCGCGGATTGCTGACATTGATTGCGGACGTCACGAAAGGATTTCTGCCGGTTTTTGTCGCAGCTCGGCTGGGACTGAGCCACACGGCAGTGGCTGTGATCGCCGTCGCCGTATTTTTGGGTCATCTGTATCCGGTATTTTTGAAATTTCGGGGCGGAAAGGGAGTGGCCACCGCGCTCGGGGTTCTGTTAGCTCTCGCGCCGATGGCCACGGTGGTTTTGATTGTCGTATTTGGCGTCTGCGCGATTACCAGCCGGCTCGTTTCTCTCAGTTCAATCGCCGCGGCACTGGCCGCGCCGATCATGCTCTGGTCGTTCGCTTATCCTGCGATCTTCATCGCGATGAGCGCTTTTCTCGCCGTCATGATCGTCGTACGGCACCGCGGCAACATTCAGCGCTTGCTCGCAGGGACTGAGCCAAGATTTGACTCCCGCGCTAATTCTCGATGATTACCTCGACGCGGCGGTTCTGTTGCCGTCCGCTTTCGGTATCGTTGGAAGCGATCGGCGCGCGCGTGCCAAGACCTTGGGATGACACATTTTTGCCGTTGACACCATTGCGCTCCAGCGCATCGGCCACGGTGCTGGCCCGTCTTTCCGACAGCCGCTGGTTATAGGCTTCTTGAGCGGCGCTTTCTCGGCTGGCATGGCCTTCGACAGTGACACGGCGGTTCGGGGCATCGCGCCGGATGATATTGGCAATCTGATCAACTTTCGCCCTGCCGTCAGCCGTTAGATCCGCTCTGTCGAACTCAAAATTGACGCTCGGCAGATTGACCGCTACGCCGCGGCTGGTCTCGCGTGCCTCGATATTTCGCTTCTTCAGTTCCTCAATAAGCTGGCGGTTCTTTTCGATATCGGCTCGCTGTTGGTCAAGCGACTTCTGCTGTTCTTTTTGCTTGTTCTCCTGGCCTTGTAATTGGTCGCCGACCAGCGCACCGGCGCCCAAGCCCAACGCGCCGCCAATTGCCGCGCCTGCACCAGGATGACCTACGGCGGCGCCGATGATTCCTCCGGCGGCCGCACCTCCGAGTGCGCCGATGCCCGCGCCCTTCTCACGCGTGGTTAATTCGCCGCCCGAACATCCCGATCCGACTATTAGGGCGGTAAGCAACAAAGCGCCCAATTTGTTCGAATGTTTCATGATAAGCCCTCCCGGCTTTGAAGAGTTGCGTTAATCCGTGCTCTTGTTTTCATTGGAAGTCTTAAGATCCTATTGGAGAATCCGAAACTTTCGGGCTCAATACTCGCCCTGTTTGCGGAGCCGCTCAATTTCTCGTCGTTGACGCTCTATCTCGGCTTGGTTGGCGTCCACCTGTTTCTGCTGATCCGCTTGTCTAATTTCCTGTCCCTGCATTTGATCGCCAACAAGTGCGCCAGCGCCGAGACCGAGCGCGCCGCCGATCGCGGCTCCGGCCCCCGGATGGCCCACGGCGGCGCCGATGATTCCGCCCGCCGCGGCGCCGCCAAGTGCGCCGATTCCCGCGCCCTTCTCGCGGGTAGTCAGGTTCCCGCCGGAACAGCCGACCCCTGAAGTGAGAACCAAAAACGCCATCAGCACCATAAGTGCCTGTTTCATTGTACCTCCCGCAGTAATTGAAGCGCTTAGATGCAAAACCGTCCCGATTTTAGCAAAAGCACTCCATGCCATCAAGGCAAAAGGTACAATGCAGCTGACCGCCGAGTCGATGGCGCTCTAATTCAATAAAATTAGACTCCGTCGATCGCTGATCGTTAACGCGCTGTTGACATCGTAGACCTTATAAGTCTAAAGTTTTTCAGTGTAGGAAGGAGTCCCGTGGAACATTTGACCGAAGAAAGAATTCTCGACGCGTTACGTGGAGTCCAAGATCCGGAGCTTCATCGCGACATTGTGAGCCTCGGCATGGTAAAAAACTTGGCCGTCGATCACGGTCAGGTCAAATTCACGGTGGAATTGACCACGCCCGCCTGTCCGTTGCGTGAAACCATTGAGCACGATTGCAAACAAGCGCTGGCTCAAGTTCCTGGCATCGGCGGTCTGGAAATTAGCTTTGGCGCTCAGGTGCGCGGCAGTAAAGCGGGGGCGGGACAGACGGACTTATTACCCACGGTGAAAAACGTCGTGCTCGTCGCGGCAGGTAAAGGCGGCGTCGGTAAGTCGACCGTTGCCGCGAACCTGGCGGTTGCCTTAAAGCTCCATGGCGCGGCTACCGGCTTGCTGGATGCGGATATTTACGGACCCTCGGTGCCTATGATCATGGGGGTTAAAGGGGAACCGAAAAAAATCGAGGTCGACGGTGGCCAGAAGATCGCTCCTGCATTGGCCCACGGTGTGCCGGTGATGTCGATCGGTTTTTTTCTCGATCCCGACCAAGCCGTGATCTGGCGCGGCCCGATGCTGAGCAAAGCGTTGCATCAGCTCATGGCCGACGTTCACTGGGGCGAATTGGATTATCTCGTCGTCGACATGCCGCCCGGTACCGGCGATGTGCAAATCACGTTTTCCCAGCAGCTCAAAGTCAGCGGCGCGTTACTGGTCGCCACGCCACAGGCTGTGGCACTCGCCGATGTCGTTCGCGCCAAGTCGATGTTCGACAAAGTCATGATTCCCATCGTCGGCATCGTCGAGAACATGAGCTACTTCATTTGTGACGGCTGCGGCAAGGAGCATGATATTTTCTCCCGCGGCGGCGCGCAGCGGGCCGCCGAGCGATTCCAGATTCCTTATCTCGGTGAGATTCCGATCACGCCGGCGCTGCGAGAAGGTGGCGATAACGGTGTACCGATTTTAATTCAAGACCCCAAGTCGCCCGTGAGCAAAATTTTTCTGGAAATCGCCGCGAAGTTGGCCGGACAGCTGTCGATTGCGTCGGAACGAGCAAGGAAGGGCGGTCCAGCGATCATTACGACGTAGATAAGTCGGGGGGATGGTTTTGACTCAGTAGATTTCAAAACAGGAGTTAAAAGAAAGATGGTCACTAAAGAACAGGTCTACGAAGCATTGCACGATTGTTACGATCCGGAGATCCCGGTCAACATCGTGGATCTCGGGTTGGTCTACGACGTTGAGATCGATGGTGAAAACGTGGCGGTCAAAATGACTCTCACTGCGCCTGGATGCGGGATGGGAACGATGATCGCGGCAGACGCCAAGGAAAAGATCATGGCGCTGGACGGTGTGGGCGACGCTACGGTCGACCTCGTTTGGGATCCGCCTTGGAATCCCAGCATGATCAGCGAGGAGGCGAAGCAAAAACTGGGAATTGTTTGATTCGTTTTGCGCAGCTGGAGAACTCTCTATTCGGGTGACTGTGATCGTTCGAGTCAGGAGCCAGCCTTCCTCTTCCCATAATTTCTTTCATCGGGTAAATTGTTTTTAGGTTCTGCGATGTCCGACAAGCCGCGACTCCGCGCCATCGAAGCATTTCCGGTTGAGCAAGATGGGAAGACCCTGATTTATCTGAAGGACCCTCTCAATTTCGCCTCGCCGCTGGGTATTTCGCCGGTAGGTTATTTCATCCTGTCTCACTTCGATGGCCGGCATTCCCTGATTGACATCCAAGAGGCCTACTGCAAGCAGTTCGGCACATTGCTGCTCGGCGAGGA
>Ga0075423_10000650_pt1 | contig 28633 bp, 20 predicted proteins | sample SoiMethybrSBSTD2_FD_80114 | JGI IMG/M metagenome (GOLD analysis project Ga0075423, IMG submission 80114) | Bulk soil microbial communities from a Populus tree surrounding site in Tennessee, USA - Soil MetaG P. TD hybrid SBSTD2 | ecosystem: Environmental > Terrestrial > Soil > Tree plantation...
ATTCCCTGAACTAACCCCTATCCCCTAAGCCCTAACCCCTGACTCCTGACGCCTGCCGCCGTCACGCCCCCGGCAGCCTGAACGCGACGAACTCGCCGCTGTAGTTCGCGCCGCTGATCGCAAGGACGATGTACTGCTTGCCGTTGTGCATGTAGCTCATTGGCGATCCGCCCTGCGGAGCGGGCATGTAGACGGCGCCCACTTCCTTGCCGCTGGCCTTGTCATATGCGCGAAGCATCGCACCGCGCTGGCCTGAGGGGGTCGGGCCGAACCCGGCCTCACCGGCGACGAGCAGCGTCTTGGTGACGAGTTGTCCCACCGTGCCGCTGCGCCCGGTGCGCGGAATCGTCACGCCTTTGAGCGCTGGATTGTTGCGCACGTTGTCCGGCGTCTCGCCGTGCGCGACCTGCCAGATGATGTCGCCGGTCTTCATGTTGATGGCACTGAGCTGACCGTACGGCGGCTTCATCAGTGGAAGCCCGCGCACAGTCGGCGCCGCGGGCGCACCACCCTCACCGCCTCCTGCGTTCGCGCCCGATCCGCCCGACGTGCGTGCACCGGTTTCCGCGTTGCCTTGCACGAACGGCAGATCGTTCTTCGTCGGATCGCGCGGCGGCACGAGTCCCAGCAGGCTGAGCACCTTGCTCGATGACACATAAAGGGTTTGCGTTTCGGGATCGACCGAGCCGCCCGGCCAGTTCGTTCCGCCGCCCGCTGTCGCAATCGCGAGCGTCGCCAGCGGACCAGGCAGCTGACTCACGACCGGAGGCGTGAAGACCGGACCGAGCTTGTAGCGGGACGCGATCTTCTCGCCTTCGGCGCGCAGCTCCGGCGTGAAGTTGATCAGATCGTCGAGCACGAACCCCTGTGTGTCGTAGGCGCGGGGCTTGGTTGGAAACGGCTGCGTCGGCGAATACCACTCACCGGGAACGGTGCCCTTCTCCACCGGCCGTTCTTCGATCGGCCAGATCGGCTCGCCGGTCTCGCGATTGAAGACATACAAGAACGCCTGCTTCGTCGGCTGCGCGACCGCTTTGATCGTCCGTCCGTTGATGGTGACGTCGAGCAGGATCGGGGCGCACGGGATGTCCATGTCCCAGATGCCGTGATGCACCAGCTGGTAGTGCCACTTCCGTTTGCCGGTCTGGAGATCGACGGCGACGAGCGTTTCGCCGAAGAGACCGTTGCCGGGCCGCATGCCGCCGAAGTAATCGCCGGTGGGCATTTCAACCGGCAGATACACGAGCCCGAGCTGTTCATCGACGCTGATCTGCCCCCATACACCGGCATTGCCGGTGTAGACCCACGAATCCTTTTGCCACGTATCGGCGCCGAACTCGCCCGGTTCGGGAATCGTGTGGAAGATCCACAACCGCTTGCCGGTGCGCACGTCGAAGCCGCGCACGTAGCCCTTGACGTTGGTCTTGCCCGTCGGCACGCCGCCCGACTTGTGCGCAGCGCCGACGATGACGACGTCCTTGGCGACGACGGGCGTGGCGTGCAGACCGATCTCACCCGAGAGCGGATCGATCGTTTGATCGTCGTTCTGCTTCAGATCGACGATGCCGTTGACGCCGAAGCCTGGCACACGGGCGCCGGTCTGCGCATTCAGGGCGACGAGCTGGTAGCCGGGCGTAACGTAGAGGATGCGTGCCTCTTTGCCATCGGACCAGTAGGCGAGACCGCGGCCTGACAGCTGCCGCGGTGCGGCGGCGCCGCGCGGGCCCTCCTGTTCGCTGTGCATCCACAGCTGCTCGCCGGTACCGGCATCGATGGCGACCACGGCGCGTCGCGTCCCCGCGGTGGTATACAACACGCCCTTGACCATCAGCGGCGTTCCCTCGAACTGGAACTCGGGCCGCGGACCGAGGTTGTCGGTCTTGAAGCGCCAGGCGATCTCGAGGTTGTTGAAGTTGGCGGCCGTGATCTGATCGAGGGGCGCGTATTTCGTGTTGCCAAGATCGCCGCCATAGGTCGGCCACTCGCCGTTGGCCGTTCCGCGCTGCGCCGAGACGCCTGCCACGACTGCGAATACGAGGCCGATGGCCGCCAGCCCGCCAATCACATGACGATTCATGGCTCGACTCCTATGTCTAGAGCGACTGGACAATATTGTCTATACAGACTAGACTATAAAACACCATGACTGCCGACACCAACCTGGTCGACAAGGCCCGCGCCGCCGGCACCGCGCTCGCTGAAGCCGAGCGCCAGGTGCTGGTGTCGCGCGGAGAGTACCACACCGCCATCCGGCGCCTCCATCAGGCCGGCGGATCGCTGCGCGAGATCGCCGAGGCGCTGTCGCTCAGCCACCAGCGCGTGCAGCAGATCGTCAACGCCGCCGGCGGCAGCTGGTGGCAGATTTGGCGCGGCCGCCGCGGCACCCGCGATGCGATCTGCACCTGGTGCGAGCGTCCCCCGAGCGAAGTCGCGAAGCTCATTGCCGGTCCCAAGGTCTTCATCTGCGACCAGTGCATCGCCGGCGCCGAGCGACAACTCGCCGCCGCCGCGCGCCACCGTTCGTCTCGCCGTTGCGGCTTCTGCTCGCGACGTGCCAACAGCCATCGCTCGATCGTCGAGGGCACGACCAGCATCTGCAGCGATTGCCTGCGCGCGTGCCGAGAGATCGTGGACGCGTCTACTTAACGGTCGCCGCGCCGGCTGCTGCCGTCATCCCGTCCTGCTGACTGGTGCCGCCCGATGCCCCGATCGCACCGATGATGCGTCCGCCCATGGTCAACGGCACGCCGCCTTCGACGGCCACCGCGCCATTGAGCGAGAGGATGCGCCACCCTTCTCCTCCGGCCGCGAGCGCGTCCTGAAATGCCTTCGTCGGCCGCTTGAAGCGAGCTGCCGAGCGCGCCTTCGCCTGGGCGATGTCGACGCTGCCCACCTGCGTGTTGTCCATCCTCTCGAAGTACACCAGCTCGCCCCACGGATCGACGATGGCGATCGCCATCGTCCACTGGTTCTTCTTCGCCTCGGCAATCGCCGCCGCGGCGATCGGCTTCGCCTGATCGGCAGTGATCGGAGTGCCGTACATCGGCGGCTGACCCTGCGCCGACAACAGCGCGGGTAGAGCCACAGCCGCAATCAAGCCAACGAACATCACAAGATATCGATGCATAGTGCGGGCGATTATATGCGCCCGCCCCGCCGCCGACAGCCTGACGACGACGTCCTGGACCGCACTGCCCCCTATCCCCTGCCCCCTGCCCCCTGCTAGATTCACTGAATGGCCGCACATGCCATCGTCTGCACCCTCGTCGATCGGCCTCGCATGCTGTCCGACCTGACCACGGTCCTCGCCGATCATCACGCGAACATCACCTATGTCGACATCCATCCGGGAAGTCCGTCGGTCAGCATCTATTTCGAGTTCTCGCTGCCCGATGATCGCAGCGGGCCGGTGCTCGACGATCTTCGACGCGTGCAGGGTGTAGAGCATGTGAGTGAGACGCCGTCGTTTGCGAAGATCTACGGCAAGCGCATCATCGTCATGGGCGGCGGCGCGCAAGTGGGCCAGGTGGCCATGGGCGCGATCACCGAGGCCGATCGCCACAACATTCGCGGCGAGCGGATCTCGGTGGACACGATCCCGCTGGTCGGTGAGCAGGAGCTCGCGGCCGCGGTGCGCGCGACCGGCCGGCTGCCGCGCGTGAAGATGCTGGTGCTGGCCGGTGCACTGATGGGCGGCGACATCGCGACAGCCGTTGAAGAAGTGCGCGCCATGGGCCTCCATGTGATCTCCCTCAACATGGCCGGCAGTGTGCCGGACGCGGCCGATCTCGTCGTGAGCGATCCAGTACAGGCCGGTGTCATGGCGGTCATGGCCGTTGCCGACACAGCGAAATTCGACTTGATGCGGCAGCTGAAGCGGCGGTACTGACCGCGGATCACTCACCCATCATCAGCGTCGAGACGCTTGGCGCGGTTCATCTCGCCTCAGGCTCGACGCTCGTGCGATCAGTTGAATGAACTCGTCGCGATAGCCCTCTTCGTCGCGACCGCGGAACGTTCGCGCCCGAGACGCCGCCGACTCGAACGACGCATCGCCGCGAGCCGGCGACTCGCGCAGCAGCATGGCGAACTCGGCGACTGCCGATGCGAACCCGAGATTCGCGCTCATCGTCGACGGCCGGTTCATCTGCACGTGCGTCAACAGCCGACTCGTCTCGCCATCCGGTGCCTTGTACCGCACGTTGACCGTCATGAGCTCACCTGACGCTGCGGCGCGCGTCTCTCGGGGCTCGCGCTGATACTTGAGTGCGTCCACTCCCGGCTCGTCGACTCTCACGCCAATCGGCACGATCTCGTAAAGCGCTGTAACCGAATGCCCCGCGCCGATCTCGCCGGCGTCCTTCTTGTCGTCGTTGAAATCCTCGCGCTGAAGCAGACGGTTCTCGTATCCGATCAGCCGGTATGCGTTCACCTCGCGCGGGTTGAATTCCACCTGGATCTTCACGTCTTTGGCGATCGTCTCGAGCGTGCTTCCTGCCTCACGTACGAGCACCTTGCGCGCTTCGCTGACCGAATCGAGATAGGCATAGTTGCCGTTGCCCTTGTCCGCCAGCTTCTCCATCGTCGAGTCCTTCAAGTTGTCGCGTCCGACACCAAGCACGGAGAGGAAGATCCCGCTCTCGCGCTCTTTCTCGATCAGCCGCACCAGCTCGCTCTGACTCGTGACGCCGACATTGAAGTCGCCGTCGGTCGAGAGCATCACGCGATTGACTCCACCGCGGATGAAGTTCTGGCGGGCGACGTCGTAGGCCAGCTTGATGCCCTCGGCGCCATTGGTGGACCCGCCCGCTTCGAGCCGCGCCAGCGCCTGCTGGATGCGCTCCTTCTGATCGCCGGGCGTCGATGGCAGCACCAGGCCGCTGGCGCCGGCATAGACCACGATCGCGACGCGATCGCGCTCGGTCAGCACGTCGGTGAGCATCCGCATGGCCGTGCGCACGAGCGGCAGCTTCTCGGAAGGCATCATCGACCCGGAGACATCGAGGAGAAACACGAGATTGCGCGGAGGCGGATTGCGATCCTGAGGCGCCCGTCCCTGCAGACCGATGAGCGCAAGTCGATGCGTCGCATTCCACGGACACGCAGCCAATTCTGTCGTGATCGAGAACGGCGCGCCGTCCGAGGGCTGCGGGTAGTCGAAGCGGAAGTAGTTGATCAACTCCTCGATGCGAACCGCCCCTGCGGGCGGCAGGCTGCCGTCGGTGAGAAACCGCCGCACGTTCGCGTACGAGGCGGTGTCGACGTCGATCGAGAACGTCGAGAGCGGCTCGGCCTCGACGCGATGGAATCGACTCTCGTCGACGTGATCGTAGGCCTCGGTATTGAACGGATTCGCGTCGAAGCTCCGATCGCCAGGCGCAAGGATCGGCGAAGAACTCGGAGGGCTCTCAGGGCGCTCCTTGGTGTTCGACGCTTGCGGGATCGCTGACGCACTTCCTGCGAGACCGGCGACTCCGGCGCCACTCGAGACTGGAGCCTTGTTACGCGCACATGTAGCAAGAGACACGACGACGAGCAAGGCGACGAGAACCAACACCCACGTGCGTGTACGCATGGCCTCACCTCCATTGCAGGTGTTCTCGTCGATCCGGATCGGCTGCAACGCCTGACATTGCCTTAGACACCGGCACGTGTCAGTTGGCCTTTGATGATCGCGGTGATTCGTTCGCGCAGGCTGACCACCTACGTCAAGGCTACGGTGGTCCGCCGGAGCTTGAGCGAAGGCGGAAGCCTGCGCTCTACGCGTCCGACCAGCCGCGCTGACGGTGATATTCCGCGACGAGCTCCTCCAGACGCTCGCGTGAGAGCGAGGCGGCGGGGTCGTTTGGCAGCGGCGTGCTGAGGAAACGCTCGGGCAATGTGTCTTCGTCCAGCGTCCAGCCCGCGAGCAGATTGAACTGACGCTTGGCTGCAACGATACGCCGCGCGGTCTCGCGCAGTTCGTCGGCGGTCACATCCCAGCCGGTGACGGCTCGCAGCATGGCCGCGGATTCGCCGTAGAAATCCTCGAGGACGCGTCGCAGGAACTTGCAGAGGATCAGCGAGTCCATCAACGCCGCCTTGTCCTCGGTATCGATCGCGTGACGCACGGACTCGAGTGTCGCGTGGCGCCGATCGACCTTGTCCGAGAAGTCGACGTCGTACGCCCCGCTGCGATTGTGATCGGCACCGCGGGCGCCCACCGCAAACCCGAGCGCCATCGTCTGCAGGCCACGCGGCTCGTAGCCTGGGATTTCGAGGCCCTTCACCTGCGGCGCGAACGCGATGCTGTCGCGCCCGATGATCGCCGCCGCGCAACGGCTGCCTTCCGCGAGCATGTCGCCGATGCCCTCGCGCGAGCCGATCAGCTCGATCGCCTTCAGCAGCGCATCGCCGCTGCCGAATCGCAGCCACGGCTCGTCCAGCAGACCGCGCTCGACGCATTCCATCGCGAACGCGATCGTACCGCCGGTGCTGATGGTGTCGATCCCAAGCTCGTCGCAGCGTCGCGACGCGCGCAGCACTGTGTCGCCATCGCCGACGCCGCACAATGATCCAAGCGCGAAGAGACTCTCGTATTCGAGCCTGACCGCTCTGTCACCGAGCGAGTAGATGTGTTCGCAGCCGATCGTGCATGCGACGCAACTGGCTCGCGCCCGCGAGTGCGCGACACTGAGCTGCTCCGGCGAGAGATGCTCGGCCTCGTCAAAAGTGCCGCTCTGAAAGTTCCGCGTGGGGAGCGTGCCGAAACGGTTGAATGTGAGGAGATTCGTGGCGGTGCCGAGCTCTCGGTACTTCGCTGTCGCCGGACCGAACGATCGCTTCGACAGATCGCGACTCAACTCGGTGAGCTCGCGCGGATGCGCCCACTCGGTGCGCTGCGTGCCGCGTACCGCGATGGCTTTGATGTTCTTGCTGCCCAGCACCGTGCCGCTGCCGCCGCGGCCGGCGTGTCGTCCGTCGTGCGAAATCGTGGCGTAGCGCACGCCGCGCTCACCCGCTGGGCCGATCGAGGCGATGCGATAGTCGGCGCCCAACCTGCCGCGGAGCTTCTCTTCCGCGGCGGCACACGTGTCGCCACGCACGTCATCAGCCGGCTCGAGTCGCACACGGCCATCGTCGATAACGAGCACCGACAAGGACGGCGCGCGTCCGACGAGGACGAGGGCATCGCAGCCGGCGCGCTTGCCGGCGATCGCGAAACCACTGCTCGCGAGCGAATCGTTGAATCGGCCGGTCAGAGGACTCTTGCTGACGACGGCAAACTTTGCGGATGTCGTAAGCGGGCTGCCGACGAGAGGACTGAACGCGAAGACGAGCGGCGACTCAGGTGAGAGAGGATCTGCTGCGACAGCGCCGGCGTCGAGCAGCAATCGCGCACCGAGCCCGGTGCCACCGATGCACTCACGGAGCACCCTATCGGAGAGCCTCACTCCGTCTGCAACGCCGGTCGTGACGTCGATGCGGAGATAAGAGCCGTGATACCCGTGCGCCATGGCGGGCCGGCTAGCCCCCGGCATCCGCAGAGAGAATCAACAGGCGATCGTTCTCTGCCAGCGGAGTCTTCAGATCGCTGACGAACTGATCCCCGTTCAAATTCGCCACGATCGACGGGTGCAGACCGTCCGCCGACATGAGCTCGTTCAGCGCAGGGCACTGCACGGCCAGCGTGTCGAGCAGCTGTCCCAAGGTCGAGGCCTCGACCTCGAGTTCCGAGAGGCCGGCACGTTGACGAGGAATGCCAAGGAATTCGACGTACATGGCTTTGCGCGACGCGGAAGACGGAGCCTGTCTCGCCGAAGGCCGAAGGGCCGAAGGCGGATAACCTGATGATAACATGGGCATTTAACCCACGTTCCGAATGAGCGACCGTAAACCAACGCCTTCATCCGCCTCGGCTGTCCAGACTCCACCCAACGGAAAGCGATCCCGCGTTCGCGGCACGCCAAAGGGTCGTGTCGTCGATCCACAGGCGCTCGAGGATGTGCGCGCGCTGCTCGGCGACGCGCCGCGCCGCCGCGATCTGTTGATCGAGCACCTGCACAAGATTCAGGACCGCTACCGCTGTCTGTCGGCGCCGCACCTGGTCGCGCTCGCCGCTGAAATGAAGATGGCGATGGCGGAGGTGTACGAGGTGGCGACGTTCTATCACCACTTCGATGTGGTGAAAGAAGGCGACCCCGCGCCGCCCGCCATCACCGTGCGGGTGTGCGATTCGATTGCGTGCGAGTTGGCCGGCTCTCACGAACTGCTCGAGACCCTGCCCGGGATTCTCGGCAAAGACGTGCGAGTGCTGCACGCGCCGTGCGTCGGACGATGCGAGACTGCGCCGGTGGCTGTGGTCGGCCAGAACCCGATCCCGCATGCGACGATCGAGCGAGTCGAATCGGCGGTGAAATGCGGTGAGCTCACGCACTCGACGAGCGACATCACGATCACTCCCGGGCACGTCGACTACGCCGCCTATCGCGCCGATGGCGGATACGAACTGGCGGCCGCGTGCGTGCGGGGCGACCGAAAGGCGTCCGACATCATCGCGATGATGGAGGACTCGGGTCTTCGCGGACTCGGCGGCGCAGGGTTCCCCGCCGGTCGCAAATGGAAGATCGTCGCCGCCGAGCCGGCGCCGCGCCTCATGGCGATCAACATCGACGAGGGCGAGCCTGGCACGTTCAAGGATCGCTTCTATCTCGAGCGCGACCCGCATCGTTTTCTCGAAGGCGCAATCATCGCTGCATGGGCGGTTGGCATCGACGCGGTCTACATCTACCTCCGCGACGAATACCATGGCTGTCGCGCCATCCTCGAACACGAGCTCGCGGCGCTGCAGGCCAATCCACCGTGCACGATTCCCGAATTCCATCTCAGACGTGGAGCCGGCGCCTACATCTGCGGCGAAGAGTCCGCGATGATCAATTCGATCGAAGGCAAGCGCGGCGAGCCGCGGCTGCGTCCTCCCTACGTTGCGCAAGTCGGGCTGTTCGATCGTCCGACGCTCGAGCACAACATGGAGACGCTGCATTGGGTGCGCGGCATCATCGAGAACGGCCCGGCGTGGTTCGCGGGGTTCGGCCGAGAAGGGCGTAAGGGCCTGCGATCGTTTTCGGTGAGCGGGCGGGTCAAGAAGCCGGGCGTCCACGTCGCGGACGCAGGCATCACGCTGCTCGATCTCATCGAGGAGCACTGCGGCGGCATGCTCGATGGCCACAAGCTGTACGGCTATCTGCCAGGCGGCGCGTCCGGCGGCATCCTGCCCGCGTCGCTCGCCAACGTGCCGCTCGACTTCGACACGCTCACGCCGTACGGCTGCTTCATCGGATCGGCGGCGATCGTGGTGCTGTCGGACAAAGACACTGCGGCGCTGGCGGCGCGCAACGTGATGAAGTTCTTCGCCGACGAGTCGTGCGGCCAGTGCACGCCATGTCGCGTCGGCACCGAGAAGGCGCTGCATCTCATGAAGGATCGCGCCTGGGACAAACCACTGCTGCAGGAGTTGTCGCAGGCGATGATGGACGCGTCGATCTGCGGCCTCGGTCAGGCAGCGCCGAATCCGATGCTCTCGGTGCTCAAATACTTTCCCTGGGAAGTGGAGTGATGCATCAGACCAACACGGACGCGACGCCCACGCTCGTCACGTTCACGCTCAACGGCCAGTCGATCGCGGCGCCCGCGGACCAGACGATCCTGCAGATCGCCGACGACCGCGGCATCGAAGTGCCGCGCCTCTGCTACATGGAGGGCATGCGGCCGGATGGGAACTGCCGCACGTGCATGGTCGAAATCAAGGGCGAACGCGTCCTTGCTGCGTCGTGCTGCCGCTATCCCAAGGACGGCATGGAGGTCACGACCAACAGCCCACGCGCTGTGATCAGCCAGAAGATGTCGATCGAGTTGTTGCTGTCGGACGTACCCGAAACGTCCTACACGCTGGACTCCGAGCTCGATGTCTGGGCGAAGAAGATGGGCGTCGGCAAGCCGCGGTTCGGCGAGCGGCCACAGCCGGCGGCGGATCTCTCGCATCCCGCCATGGCGGTGCATCTCGACGCGTGCATTCAGTGCAAGCGCTGCGTGCGTGCCTGCCGCGAAGAACAGGTCAACGACGTCATCGGCTACGCGTTCCGCGGCAGCGACTCGAAGATCGTCTTCGACCTCGACGATCCGATGGGCCACTCCACGTGCGTCGCCTGTGGCGAGTGCGTGCAGGCATGCCCGACTGGTGCGCTGATGCCCGCCCGCGATGTCGCGATGGTCGTGCCTGACAGGCAGGTCGACTCGGTGTGTCCGTACTGCGGCGTCGGCTGTCAGCTCACCTACAACGTCAAGGACAACCGCATTCTGTTCGTGCAGGGCAAAGACGGTCCGGCCAACTCGAGTCGTCTTTGCGTCAAGGGGCGCTACGGATTCGATTACGTTCAACACCGGCACAGGCTCACGAAACCGCTCATTCGTAAGAAGGGCGTGCCGAAGCACAAGAACTTCACGGTCGATCCCGAGAAGTGGCACCAGGTATTCCGCGAAGCGACGTGGGAAGAAGCGCTCGACTTCGCGGCGAAGGGCCTGCGCGATATCCGCGACACGTACGGCAAGCGCGCGCTCGCCGGCTTCGGTTCGGCGAAGGGCACCAACGAAGAGGCGTACCTGTTTCAGAAACTCGTGCGCACTGGCTTCGGCTCGAACAACGTCGATCACTGCACGCGCCTCTGCCACGCGTCGAGCGTCGCGGCGCTGATGGAAGGCATCAACTCCGGCGCGGTGTCGAATCAGGTGCGCGACGTCATCAACGCGGAAGTGATCTTCCTCATCGGCGCGAACCCGACCGTGAACCATCCAGTCGCGGCCACGTGGATCAAGAACGCAGCGAAAGCTGGCGTCACGCTCGTCGTCGCCGACCCGCGCCGCAGCGATCTCGCGCGCCACGCGAAGTATTTCCTGCAGTTCAACGCAGACACTGACGTCGCCCTGCTCAACGCGATGCTCCACGTCATCGTCGAAGAGGGTCTCGTCGACGAGTCGTTCATTCGCGATCGCACCTCGGGCTACGAGGCGCTGGCCGAGAATGTGAAGAAGTTTTCACCGGAAGCGATGGCCCCGATCTGCGGCATCGACGCGAAGACCATTCGCGAGGTGGCGCGGCTCTACGCGACGTCGAAGGGCTCGATGATTCTCTGGGGTATGGGGATCTCCCAGCACGTGCACGGCACCGACAATGCTCGCTGCCTCATCGCGCTGGCGCTCGCGACCGGCCAGATCGGCAAGCCGGGATCGGGCCTGCATCCCTTGCGCGGCCAGAACAACGTGCAGGGGGCATCCGACTCTGGGCTGATCCCGATGTTCTATCCCGACTACCAGCGGGTGAACACGCCCGAGGCGCGGCAGCGGTTCGAGAAGCTGTGGAACACTACACTCGATCCCGATCCGGGCCTCACCGTCGTCGAGATCATGAACGCGGCGAAGAAGCGCGAGATCCGTGGGATGTACATCATGGGCGAGAACCCAGCGATGTCCGATCCCGATGTCGATCACGCGCGCGAAGCGATGGCCGCACTCGACCACGTCGTCGTCCAGGACATCTTCCTCACTGAGACGGCGTACCTCGCCGACGTCGTGCTGCCCGCGACCGCATGGCCGGAGAAAGTCGGAACCGTCACCAACACCGATCGCATGGTGCAGCTCGGGCGGAAGGCGATCGAACCGCCTGGCGATGCGCGCGAAGACCTCTGGTTGATCGTCGAGCTGGCCAAACGCATGGGCCTCGACTGGCGCTACACCCATCCGCGCGACGTGTTCGACGAGATGCGGACGTGCATGGACTCGATCGCCGGCATCACATGGGAGCGTCTCGAAGCCGAATCGTCCGTGACGTACCCGTGCGTGAAGGAAGGCGATCCGGGCGACCCGGTCGTCTTCATCGATGCATTCCCGACCGCGACCGGCCGAGGCATGTTCGTGCCGGCCGATCTCATCTCGGCCGCCGAGCGGCCGGACGCGCAGTATCCGATGGTGCTCATCACCGGTCGTCAGCTCGAACACTGGCACACCGGATCGATGACGCGTCGTGCGTCAACACTCGATTACATCGAGCCCGAGCCGGTGGCGTCGGTGCACCCGCTGGATCTCGAGCATCTCGGCGTCGAGCCGGGCGGCGTGCTGACGATCACGTCTCGCCGCGGCACCATCTCGCTCTATGCGCGCGCCGACGATGGCACGCCGCGAGGGGCGGTGTTCGTGCCGTTCTGCTACTACGAGGCAGCGGCGAACATGCTGACCAACCCGGTGCTGGATCCGTTCGGCAAGATTCCCGAGTTCAAGTACTGCGCCGTCAAGGTGACGAGCGGCGGAACCGTGCCCGAGCATATGAGCTTCGGCGGCGGAACGCTGCTCGCGGGTCAGATGGCTCGCCAGTAATGCGGAATTCAGAATGCAAAATGCAGACAGTGACCGCTCGCGTCGCGCTGTGTCTGCATTCTGAATTCGGCATTCTGAATTACAGCCGGTGAGCACGAGCAACGCTCCTCGTACGATGCCTGACGTGCGCATGCACGGCTTCGTTCGACGTCACACCGTCGCGGCGGCGCTGGCGTGGCTCGATGCCCAGCTCCGTACGCTCGACGGCGAAGACGTGCCTCTACGTGCGGCCGCGGGTCGCGTGCTCGCGGTTTCCATCACCAGCGACATCGACATTCCCGGCTTCGACCGCTCGACGATGGATGGCTATGCCGTCGTCGCCGACTCGACCGAAGGAGCGACGCCGTACAACCGTGTCCCGCTCACCGTGATCGGGGATGCGCTGCCAGGATCGCCGTTCGCGCGCAGCATCGCTCGCGGCGAGGCGGTGCGGATCATGACCGGCGCGCCGATGCCCGCCGGCAGCGACGCGGTGCTTCCCGCAGAATCCGTGGAACGTGATGCCGATGCACCCGCTCGCGTACTCGCTGTCGCTGAAGTCTCGCCGCTCAAGAATGTCGGCCACCGCGGCGAGGACATCGTCGCCGGCACGACCGTCCTCGAACCCGGTCGCGTGCTGCGGCCGCAGGATGTCGGCGTGATCAGCTCGATCGGGATCGATCGCGTGCGCGTGGTACGGCAGCCGCGTGTGCGGCTCGTCATCACCGGCAACGAGCTCCTTCCGTCCGGCTCGCGTCCGCGCGCGTACCAGATCACCGACGCGAATGGACCGATGCTTGCGGCGCTTGCAGAACGCGACGGCGCGATCGTCACTTTCCCTGGCCTCGTGCCTGACAGCGCGACGGAGATCGAAGCAGCTCTCGTGGGGCCCGTCCTTTCGCCCCTCGACGATGCTCGGGGCGACCCTGAGCTCGTCGAAGAGTCGGACGGGCCGGATTCCGACATCGTCATCGTCTCGGGCGGATCGAGTGTGGGCATCGAAGATCTGGCGCCGATGCTCGTCGCCAAACATGGCGAGCTCGCGGTGCATGGCATCGCGATGCGACCGAGCAGTCCAACTGGCCTTGGACGCATCGGCGATCGCGTGATCTTCCTGCTGCCGGGCAACCCGGTGTCGGCATTGTGCGCCTACGATTTCTTCGCTGGCCGCGCCATTCGCGCGCTTGGCGGGCGATCGAAAGAGTGGCCATATCGAAAGATGCGAGGCACGCTCACGCGGAAGATCAGCTCGCCGATCGGCCGTCTCGACTACGCGCGCGTCCGAGTCGACCCCTCGACTGCGCTCGGGACAAGCGCGCGCGTCGAGCCGCTCGCCGTCGCTGGCGCATCGGTGCTGTCCTCCACCACGAGAGCCGATGGCTTCGTGATCGTCGGCGATGACAGCGAAGGATTCGCCGCGGACGCCGAGGTCGACGTCTGGCTCTATGCGTGATCCCTCCTTCGCCAAAGGCTTCGGCGGGCCAGGGCAAGAGCAGTTCCTGCAGGTCCTCGATCGCGACGAGGCCGAACGCCGTTTTCGCGCCGCCGTCGACTGCGCACCCCGCGGCATCGAACGCGTTGCGCTCGACGCGGCGCTCGGCCGCGTTCTGGCCTCGGACGTCGTCGCCCCGGTTGACGTGCCCTCATTCGATCGCGCCAACGTCGACGGCTTTGCCCTCGTCGCCGAAGACACGTTCGGCGCATCCGAAGAAGTGCCGCGCCGCGTGCAGCTCGCCGATGAAGTGATTCACACCGGTGTCGTGCCAACCACGACGGTTCGACGAGGACTCGCGATCGCGATCGCGACCGGCGGCATGGTGCCACGCGGCGCGGATGCGGTGGTGATGGTCGAACATGCCGACGTTGAGTCGGGTTCGGTGCTGATTCGACGTGCGGTGACCGCCGGCAGCGCCGTGTCGTTCGCCGGCACCGACATCACCGCCGGCGAAACCGTGCTGCGCCGAGGAACGGTCCTGACGAGCCGCGATACCGGAGTGTTGGCGGCCATCGGGGTCGCGGCGATCGATGTGTGGCGGAAACCCATCGTCGCGATTCTGTCGACCGGCGACGAGATCATCGCGCCAGGTGAGGCCATGCAGCCGGCGCGCATCTACGACTCGAACGCGCAGGTGCTGGCTGATGCCGTGCGCGAGCTCGGCGGAGAGCCTCGCCGGCTCGGCATCGTGGCCGACGACATCGATCGATTGCGATCGGCCGTTGGCGAGGCGATCGACATCGCCGATGTCGTGCTGCTCTCGGGAGGTACGAGCAAGGGAGCGGGCGATGTGTCGTATCGCGTGGTCGCCGAGCTCACCGATCCGGGGATCGTCGCCCATGGCGTCGCGCTGAAACCTGGCAAACCGATCTGCCTTGCCGCGACGCACGGAACGCCGGTGGTCGTGCTCCCCGGCTTCCCGACGTCGGCGATCTTCACCTTTCACGAATTCGTCGCGCCGGTGCTGTCGGCGATGGCGGGTCGCACGCACGAAGCGCTCAGTACGGTGCAGGCACGTCTCGCGGTCAAGGTGAACAGCGAGATCGGCCGCACGGAATACTTGCTGGTGGGATTGGTAGAAGCGCCGGACGTTGGCGGGCTCGCCGCGTATCCGATGGGTCAGGGCTCGGGCAGCGTCACCACCTTCAGCCGCGCCGATGGCTTCACCACCATCGATCGACACGAAGAGATCGTGCCGGCAGGAACGCTCGTCAGCGTGCAGCTGCTTGGCCGTGAGCTGCAACTCGCCGATCTCGTCGTGATCGGCAGCCACTGCATCGGCCTCGACTACCTGCTCGGCGAGCTGCAGAAGAACGGCGTCCGCTCGAAGTTCATCGCCGTCGGCAGCCTGGCTGGACTCGAGGCCGCGAAGCGCGGCGAGTGCGACATCGCGGGCATCCATCTGCTCGACCCTCAGAGCGGCGAGTACAACCGGCCGTTTCTCACGGCATCGCTCGATCTCATTCCGGGATACGGACGCCTGCAGGGCCTCGTCTTTCGCGAGGGCGACGCACGGTTCGAGGGGCACACTGCGGACCAGGCCATCGCAATGGCTGTCGCGGACCCGTCGTGTGTGATGGTGAATCGCAATCAGGGCAGCGGCACACGCGCGCTGATCGATCGATTGCTCGGTGGCGCGAAGCCGCCAGGCTATGCGGTACAGCCGCGCAACCACAATGCCGTTGCCGCCGCCGTCGCACAGCATCGCGCGGACTGGGGAGTCACGCTCGACATCATCGCGCGCAATGCTGGACTGGCGTTCGTTGCCGTTCAGCACGAGCAGTACGATTTCGTCGTGCCGAAGGCGCGCGCCGAGCGGGCCGGCGTCAAGGCGTTCGTCGCGCAACTGGGCGATCGCTCCACTCGCGACGCGCTCTCACGCCTTGGCATGAAGGTCTGAGCGCGCGGAGCGCACGGGATCTCGATCGCGGTGGTCAAGAACGGCGAAATCATCAAGGCCCAGGGCTATGGCGTGGCCGACGACGACCGCAAGATGCCGGCGCAGACTGATACGGGACGGCCCCATACGGCACGTGGAATCACGGGACGGATACCGATTGGTGTGGCACGGCGGCGGGCTGCCCGGTTTCTCCTCACCATTCGTCCGCTACCTCGATGACGGGATCAGCGTCATCGTGCTGACGAATGCAAGCGACCGAATCTGGCGCGATTGCCATCGGACTTGCGCAGTTGTTTCTGCCGGCAACGCGCGCGAGCCGTGAGCGGTAGTGGTCTACAACCACTACCGCCGTTGGCGCGCGAACCATGTGACGTCAGCCTTTGACCGTCAACTGGTTCTGAATCGTATAGCCCTTCGCCTTGTCGCGTGCGATCTGCTCGGCGATGGTCTTCTGCTGAGCCGTCGGCACCGATCCTTTCAGCACGACTGTCTTCGTGTTTGTCTCGGTATCGACGTTGATGTTGCTGGCGTCGACTCGACCGTCGGCAATCAGCGCCGATTTGACGTCAACCGTGTTGGTTGCGCCGGCCGTCTTCTCCACGGCTTTTTCCGTGTCCTTCTTTGCGCCCTTCACGGTATTGGCGCACCCGACGGCAAGCGTCGCGGCAACAAAGCAAGCACCGAAGCGCATCAGGATTCTGCTCACGTTCGTCTCCCCCGGGGGAACTCATCACCCCATTCGCTCTGAAGCACGCGGAGTGCCAAGCGCGCTGACGCCATAAAGTGGAGTTTTCAACGGTCGCGTCAACCTCAGCGTGCTTCCTCGGCTGAGCCTTCATCGATCCGAAATTACCGTCGGTGTGATGAATCCGACCTGAGGCGTGTCGTGCGCGCGCGTTATCATGTGGGGCTCGAATGTGATCGTCATTGCTGCGGAGGTTCAGTGACGCGCATGCTCTTCGCCGCCTCGGCAGCCCTGATCGCTGCCGCCTTACAGGCGCAGACACCATCCACTGTTCGCGCTCCGACCTACGACGTGATCTCGATCAAGCCGCACGTGGGCGAGACGAATTCCGGCAGCATCCGGCAGACGCCCAGCGGTGGTCTCATCGTCGTCAACGGCAGCGCGCGAACCCTCATCACGCTGGCCTACTCAGGCCTCACCACAGAACCCATCGGCCTCCCTGCCTGGGCAATGAGTGACCGCTACGACGTGAATACGACTGCGGCGTTGAAGGAACCGACCGCCGACGACCGCCGCGCGATGATACGAGCCCTGCTCGCCGAGCGGTTCAAATTCGCCGCGCACGTGGAGACACGCGATCAGCCCGCGTTCGATCTCGTGCTCGCGCACAAAGATGGACGACTCGGCTCGGGGCTGGTGCCGTCCGACGTCGATTGCGCTAAACGCGCCGCGGAACAACGTGCGGCAGCCGAGGCCGCACGGAAGGCCGGCACTCCTCCGCCTCCGCCGCCACAAGTGTTCACGCCGCCGGCTGCAGGTTCGCCCGTACCGCCGTGCGGCATGCGTTCGATAGGAAACGCTGTGGAAGGCGATTTCAATATGGCAGGCGTCGCGTCGCTCGTTCGCTCGATGGCCGGCAGATATGTCGTCGACAAGACGGGATTAAGCGGCTACTACCACCTGAAGCTCGAAAACGTGCGCATGTTTCAACCGCCGAGCCTCGACACCGCGCCAACAGGCGCCGACGATACCCCGTCGATCTTTGTGGCGCTGCAAGAGCAACTCGGGCTCAAGCTCGAACCGTCGCGCGCGCAACTCGAGGTGTTGGTCATCGACCACATCGAGCGGCCGAGTGAGAACTGAGACGATGCGGTGAGCGCAGGCGCGGGCGGCATCGTTCTCTGCGGCGGGAAGTCGACACGCATGGGCACGTCGAAAGCGCTGCTGCCGTTCGGCGACGAAACGATGCTGCAGCGCGTCGTTCGACTGCTCAATGGAGTGGTGCCGGCGATCGTGATCGTCGCAGCTCCGGATCAGGAGCTGCCCTCGTTACCGCCTCATGCCGTCGTGACGCGCGACGAGCGCGAGGGACGAGGTCCACTCGAAGGCTTGCGCGCTGGGCTGAAGGCACTCCCGTCGAACGTCGAGCGCGCGTACGTGACGAGCTGCGACGTACCGCTGTTCGTTCCGGGTTTTGCGGAACAAATGCTCGAGCTCTCGCGCGGCTACGATGCAGCGGTGATGGAGATAGACGGCTTCGCGCATCCGCTGTCTGCGGTGTATGCGCGAACGACGCTCGCGCCGATCGAAGAGCTGCTCGCCCACGATCGGCTACGGCCGGCGTTTCTGTTCGAGTTGGTGAAGACACGCCGCGTGCGTCCGGAGGAGATCACCGCGGATCCCGATCTCCGCACGCTCCGAAATCTCAATACGCGCGACGACTACGAAAGAGCCCTCGTCGAGGCGGGACTTTGAGTACCTAGTGTCCGGCTTTAGCCGGACTTCCGTGTCTCAGCCACGTTCGGCACCTCTTCTCCAAGCGCCGTCGCCAGATCGATCTGGTGCTCCTGCTCCTGCCGCAGAATCTCGCGGATGTCTTCAGCGATCGCGTACTCCTGCAGCGCCTCGCACTGTACCACCCGCTCACGATACGCGCGAATCGTGGCGTTCTCGTTCTCGAGATCGGCGCGCAGCATCTCACGCGCATCGTCGGTTTCTTTGACCGGCAGCGCCTTGGTCGTCGGCATGCCGCCGAGATAGTCGATCTGTTTGGCGATCGTGAGGGCGTGCGCCAATTCCTGACCCGCGTGCACCTGCAGTTCCCCGGCAATCGCCATGTATTCGGCACCCTTCAGCACTTGTGAGTAGACCGTATACGCGATGATTGCCTGGTACTCGCGCGAGAGATCCTCGTTGAGCTTCTGGATCAGCATCTCGCGCGTGATCTTCGTTGTCTCGGCGGCAGCAGTGGCCATGTTCGCCTCCGGTAGAGTCAGCCGTGCCCGACTTGCTCGTAGCAAGGGCCGTGCTAACACCCGCCGACGGATCTATCGAGACGTGATCAGCGATCGCAGTTGCGAAGGAAGACGCGGCTGGTCTGGAACGCTCACCTGCGCCGGCGCGATAGGTGCTGGACCGTTGGCCATCAGCGATGCGCGTCCGGCAGGACCAAGCAGCCCCGCAACGAATGCGATCGCCTGATCGCGATGCCGGCTGTTCGTCGGTATCGTGAGCCCCCATTCCACTGCGCTCGCCGCAATCGTCACCGACGCCGCCGCACCTGGAATGCCGAGACCGGGCATCGTCACGCTCGCGTTGTCGTCACGCCGGGCACTCGACAGCTCGATCTCGCGAGGGAGCGCAGCGTAGCGATAGGACGAGTCGGCTTTGGCCGTGCGCGCCGCGTTGTGCTCGTAGGTGAATTGAAAGGTGAAGTCCTTCCCTAATGCCGGCGCCGGCAACGGCGAAGACGGATCGGCGACGTTGATTTGATAGTGCTGCAGCAGCGCGTTATAGAGTCCAGGCACTTTGTGGTGCGCCTGGGCGAGCTCGAAGATCAGGTGCGCGCGATAGCCGCCGGGGTCCATGAACGGATGCGCGCCGCTGATGCGGACGCCAGGTGCCGTCAGCGCTTCGTACCACTGACCCGTCACCTGCGGGATCGAGGCCGGCGGATTGAAATTACCTGAGAGCGTGAGTGCCTTGGTCTTCGGATCGGTCGCGGAATACGCCAGTACCATCCGGCCGCGCGCGAAGACGATCGTGTAGTCGGCCAGGTGCACCGGCTTCAGCATCACGTCGATCACGAGATGATCGGCCGGCGCTATCACATCGCACTCGAGACGGCCAGCGGCAAAGCGGCGCACGAGATCGACGCTGCCGCCTGACATGTCGCTGATCGTGACCGTCGGGTGCTGCTTCTTGAACTCGTCTTCGACTTGAGTGAACGCGGCGAGCAAGCTGCCGGCGTGGCACACGTGCAGTTGGTCGCGTGACGATTGCGCGTTGAGCGCCGCACTCGCGGCAACAGCGACCGCGAATGCGATCCTCAGAAGGCCACCTCCATCGAGGCGGCCACCGTGCGCGGCTGGCCGAGGTGCGCGGTATAGCTGCCCACGTTGGTACCGGTGATGTTGCCCGGACCGAGCGTCGACCAGTAGTGTGCGTCGCCGATGTTGTTCACATTCAGCCGCCATGTCGCGACGGTCCCCCTCAACGGCCGCGCATACCGCAGGCCGGCATCGACCACGCTGTAAGACGAGGTGTAAGCGGTGTTCGCGTCATCGATCGGACGCCGGCCAACGAACTGCCAGTTCAACGACACAAACGCTCCCGACAGCACCGGCACTCGATACTCACCCAGCAGGTTCGACTTCCAAGTCGGAATACCGACGAAGTGCTTGTTGTTCGCCTCAACTGCCAGCGCGTTGGTTATTTTGGGATCGAGAATAGTGAAGCCACTGTACGTGACCAGCCGCGATCCGATTCGCCCGATGACCATCGTCTCGAAACCGTAGTTCAATTGATCGCCGGAAATGCGGAAGACGTTGTCCGACGGATCGAGATTCGCGAAAGGACGTTCGAGTCGAAACCACGCGGACGCGACATCGATTGCGCCGAGCGCAACCTTGTAGCCAATCTCCTCTTGATGCGTTCGATACGGCGCCAGGCCCTGCCCCGCGTTCACCGCAGTACCGGGCGCGAGATCGCCCTGCTGCAAACTGCTGCCCCAGGTCGCGTAGATCGTCATGCGCGGCTGCGGTTTGTAGATCACGCTGAGCAGCGGACTCACGCCATCGTCCTTGTAGCCGCCCGTCCTCGCTCTGGCGTTGTTGTAATTGTCCGTCCAGATCCAGTCCTGGCTCACTGAGGCGCGGACGGACCATCCGCGGCCCAGGCCGACATTGTCCGCGATGCTGACTCCCTCTTGATGAATCGCGCTCGAGAGGAAGATGTTGGCATGCGTGGGAATGCCGGCCGCTGGCAGTGGGAACACGACTGGAGACGCAACGTTGGCAGTGCCGAGGCGCACGCTCGCCGCGGTTGGATTGGTGACATCCGAATACGTCTTGAAGGTGTAGCCGGTCACGCCGACGGCGATGTCATGGCTGACGCGACCTGTCGTCAGACGCCCATTCAGATGCGAGAGATTGCTGAACACACGGAAGCGAGGCGCGAAGCCGCTGGCGAGCGATGCGGTGTAGTTGCCCGTGTTGTCGGTGAGGGCATTGACCTGCGTGCTGATGTCGCGTTCGACGAGCTGATCGAGCGCACCCACGCTCAGCGACCAGTTCGGGCTCAACTGATGTCGCACGCGCAACTGACCGATGCGCGATTCGAGATCGAGGCCGGCCTCAGGTTGTCCGTAGCCCGGTCGAGCGGGATCGGGCGCATCGGGCACCAGCACGAACCCCGTGCGGTTATTCGCGCGGCCGTAGGTGAACCATCCGGGGAATCCGCGCTGCTCGAGGCTGTAGTGGCTGTAGAACGCCTCGACGACAGTGTGCTCGAAGGGGTGCACATCGCCGGCCGCACTGATCATTTTGCGGGTGAGCTCGCTGCCGTCGACGAACGTCTCTCCGTTGCCACCGAGTGCGTTCACGCGATATCCGAATCGGCGACGGGGACCCACGCGGCCGCCGAAGTCCACCTGCCCGGTCGTGATCGACTGACCGTCATAGTTCAACGTCGCGCGTCGCACGGCGCGTTCAGTTGGCCGCTTCGGAACGAAGTTGAACATGCCCGACGGATTCGCCGGACCGTAGAGCGCTGCGCCGATTCCGTTGAGCACCTCGATCTGTTGCAGCGATTCCATGCTGTTGGCGCCGGTGACGATGATGCCCATGCCGTCCATGCGCGCGTTCTGCATGTTGCTGCCCTGCATGCCGCGCGTGGCCGGCCGCAGAATCTCGGAGCCCTGCATCTCCTGGAACTCGACGAGCGGCAGATACTTCGACGCCTCCTTGAAGTTCTTCACTTGACCGTTCACCATGAGCTCGCTCGGCAGCACGCTCACCGTGTACGGCGTGTCGAGGAGTCGGGACGATCCCAATGGACCGAGTGAGGTGACGCTCTCTGCGCGATATCCTGCGGCGACCGCGCGGCCTTCAACAGACACGAAGTCGGTTGCGCCGGCAAGCGCAAGCGGCACGTCTCGCGTCATCGACTGCCCGGCTGCAAGGGTGACGGTCACAGTGGTCGCCGTTTGGAATCCCGGCGCACTGACGGCTACGGCATATGCCCCCGGCGCAACGCCGTCGAACCGATAGCGCCCCTGCGCATCGGTGCGGGTGGCCCGCACCTCGGTCTGTCCGCTGAGCAACACGACATGCGCGTCGGGAACGACGGCCGACTGCGGATCGGTCACCGTGCCACTCACAACCGCCTGCGCCGCGGCGATATGGGCCGTGAACAGTGCGCACACGAACACCACACCAACATACCCGCGAAAAATCATGCCGATCAGGATCGGGCTCTCCTACGTCGCCGGTCCAATCGGTTGTTTCAATGAGACTATCGGCGCCGTCGATGGGTTGGAGACACAGCGCCCACAATCAACGGCAGCGCGAACGTGAGGGCGTAGTAAAGGTACACGTCCAGCTTGTAGTAGCCGTCGGGCGGATTGAAGGCCCTGACGATGAAGAGGTAGTCGAACACGACGGCAATCGCCGTCCACACGACCGCCACGATCGCGTAGTAGCCCAACGACTCGCCGTTCACCCGTCGCAATAGCACCCACACAGTGATCACCAAGACGATTGGCGTGATGACCCAGCCCAGCATCGAGGGCGGAAGCGCGAAGAACAACGCGACGCCAAGGACGTAGCCGAGCAGCCAGAGCAGAAAGCCCCAGCCGAGCGAATCCTTCAGGAGTCGTCTACGCATCGGGCGCCTAAAGCCGTCTCGACACTGCGGGCGGCTCGGTGATGCGTGCACACTCGAATGCGGCAAGCACCAGCGGCGACACCGGATCTCGATCGACAGCGACCAGACCGACGCTGTGCTCCACGAGCGGTTGCGTGAGCGGCACCGCCCTCACGTCCGAGACCGGTCCGATCACTTCGAGGAAGTACTCGGGAATGATGCTCGCCAGTCCCATCAGATGGACATTCGCGCACAGGTTGATGACCGAGTTGGTCTCCAGCCGCGGCACCGGGGCACAGTTCGCGTCGCGAAACGCACGATCGATGATCCGCCGGTTCTGCATGTCGGGCGTGAGCAGGCACAGCGGCTCCAGTGCCGCATCGGCCCACGTCACCGATCGCGCGTGCACGAGCGGATGGTCTGCGCGTACGAGCAGACAGTAGCGCTCCATGTAGACCGCTTCCGATCGCATGCCCTCGATCGGCTCGTTATCGAGGTAGGTGAGGCCAACATCGATCGAGAAATCCTCGAGGTTGCGCAGGATGTCGATCGAGCTTTGCGACAGGACGATCAGCTCGATGCGAGGGTGATGATCGCGAATGGCTTTGGTGATCAGCCCGGCCATCGGCAGCGCCGACGGGATCACACCGACCGACAATCGGCCCGCGAGCGAGCCCGACGTGTTGCGCAGCGTCGCGATCTCCTGCTGGAGCGACGACCAGTTGTCGAGAATCGCATGTGCCCACTTCAGCACACGCTCGCCGTCGGGCGTGAAGCCGTGGAATCGCTGGCCGCGCTCGACGATCGGCACCCCGAGCTCCTGCTCGAGCTGACGGATACGACCCGACAACGTGGGCTGCGTCACATGGCAGGCCTGCGCGGCGCGGGTGAAGTGCTTCTCACGCGCGAGGGCAACGAGGTACTGCAATTGGCGGATGTCCATGTGCCTTCCCGATACCCGCAGTTTGAATCGTGTCCGGCCGATATCTACATCGTGGCGGCGGTGGACCGCTTGTTGCCGCTGACGATTCTATCTGTGGAGTGGAATCCGGCGACCGACGTCGGTTCACACTCCTGCGCCCGCTGACACGCCCCGGATTGCAGTCGTGTCAGCGGCCTAACAGGATCGTCAGGCTCGAGTGCGTCACGCATCGCTCGCGGTCTGACATGTACCGCCACAAGCCGAGCGCGACTATGTACTTATCGCATCCGTCCGTGAACCACATTCGTGGCACATCGATTGCGAAACTGTACGAGGCGCGGACGACAGGAAACGCAATCGGCGTCCGGCTGACGCTGGACGCCACGTACGCAGGACCCCCGGATGCCGCAGACCGTGCAAGCTGACATCGGCCGATTACTGGCCGTCGAACCGGACGCCTCGCAGGCCGAGGCCCTTCGCCAGTTCGTTCGCGAGGGGTTGAAGGGGGCCGATCTGGTCATCGTGTCGTCAGCGTACGCGGCGGTGGTCGCGATCAACCGGCAAGTTCCCGACGTCGTCCTCTTCAGCGAAACCATCGTCGACAAGCATCGCGATCGCGTGCTCGATCACCTGCGTTCGACGATCAAACCAGCGGTGCCGCAGCGTCTCACGCTGCCATCGCTGCGTCATTGCGATCGCGCGGCGCTGGCGTCGCAGATCGTCAAGCTCGTGGCCAAGGCGCAAGAGCTGCGGCCGCGTGCGGCCGGCTCGACTCCTGTGGCCGCAGCGACGACCGCGACCATGGCCGCACCAGCGGCCGCCCCGCCAGCGTCGCCGTCGCCATTGCCCACGCGCGGTCCGCAATCGCCCCGCGATCTCGAAGCGTTCAAGCTCGCCACACCATCGTCGCAGCTCGATCTCGAGTCACTGTCGCTCGAGGAACCGCCGTCGATGCTGGCCGTGCCGATCCTGCCGCCGTCCGATGACGACGATTCCGAGTTCGACACGCCGACGATGCTGGACGCGCCATCGTTGAAGGAGCTCGAATCGCTGGTCGGCGATCTCACGGTCGATCCGATGTCGATCGAAGTGTCGACGTATCCGGGCCTCGAGGCCTCGCCGGTCGAGGAGCAGGCCGACGACGAGCTCGTGCTGTCCGTCGATGATCTCTCGGTAGACGATTTCACGAACCCGCTGCTGACATCGACAGAGAAGCGCAACGGCAACAACGCCATCGACGCCGAGGTACACGCCGCGGAAATCGCGCTCGTGCAGGCGATGGCGGAAGCCAAGCTTGCCGACGAACTCGAGCGGGTGCGTGCGGAAGCGGCCGAACAGCGCGCCGCCGAGCTCGCACGCATCGAACAGGAAGCCGCCCAGCTTCGCGAACGGGCCGTCGCTGAAGCGCGAGAAGCCGCAAACGCAGAAGCGCGCGAGGCGTTGAACGCCGAGCTCGCGCGCGTGCGCCATGAGGCAGAAGCCAAGCTGCACGACGAGTTGACGCGCGTGCGCCACGATGCGGACCAGATGCTCGCGCAGGAGCTCGGTCGCACCAAAGCCGAAGCCGATTCGCTGCGCGAAGAGCAACTGGCGCGCGTGCATGCCGAAGCGGACGCGCTGCGGCAGGAACAGTTGGCGCGCGCGCAGGCCGAAGCCGAAGCGCTGCGCGAAACCGCATTGCAGCAGGCGCGCACCGCGGCCGAAGAGCGCGCGGCGCGCGCGACCGCGGAAGAAGTCGCACGCGTCAAGCAGGAGACCGAAGCGCGGCTGACGGCGGAGGCCGCACGGATGAAGCAGGAGACCGAGGCACGATTGGCGGCTGAAGCCGCGCGTGCCACGGCCGAAGAAGTCGCGCGCGTGAAAGCAGAGACCGAGGCACGTCTGGCTGCGGAGCTTGCGCGCGTCAGAGAGGAAGCCGACGCACAGCTGCTGACGCAGATGGAGCGCGTGCGCCAGGAGGCCGAGCAGGCGCGGCTCGAGCACGAAGAAGCCGCGGCGCGCGAAGCTAAGCGCGCGGCGCAGGAGGCCGCTGCGCTGGCGCTCTCGAGAGAAGTTGCCCAGGCGCGCGCCGAGGCAGAAGCCAAGCTGCAGGACGAGATGGAGCGGCTGCGCCAGGAGATGGCAGCGGCGCGTCTCGCGCAGGAACGCGAACAACTCGAGGCCGAGAAGGCGCGCGACACCGCCGCACGCGAGTCGATGGAAGCCGCGCAGAAAGCGGCCAAGGCCGCGCTCGACGCCGAGGTCAAGCGTGCGCGTGACGAAGCCGACGGACGGCTCAAGGCTGAACTCGAACGCATTCGCAAAGAGGCCGAGGCTACCAAACAGGCGCAGGAGCGATCGCAGAGAGAAGCGGAAGCAGCCCGGGCGCACGCGGCGCAGGAAGCGCAGCGCGCCGCCCAAGAATCAGCCGCTCGCGCGCTCGAAGCCGAAGTCGCTCGCGTGCGAGCCGAAGCCGACGCGAGCCTGCGCGAGGAGCTCGAGCACCTGCGTGTTGAAGCGGCGGAAGCGCAGGCCAAGAGTCAGCTCGAGACGCAGCATCTTCGCGCCGCCGCCGAAGAAGAAGCGCGGCGCGCGGCCGAGGAGGCGCGGCGTGCAGCCGAGGAATCAGCGGCACGCGCGCTCGAAGCCGAGGTCGCACGGGCACGAGCCGAGGCGGACGCGAGCCTGCAGCAGGAACTCGAACGAATCCGCATCGAGGCCGATCAATCCAAGCGGGCACAGGAGCAGGCGCAGCGCGAGGCCGAGAAGGCGCGCGACACTGCTGCGCAGGAGGCCCGCCGCGCGGCGCACGAAGCCGCCGCCCGCGCCCTCGAGAACGAGGTCAAGCGCGTCCGTGTCGAAGCGGAAGCCAGCCTGCACGACGAGCTGGAGCGTCTGCGCAAGGAAGCCGCTGAAGCCCGTCTCGCCCAGGCACAGACGCAGCTCGAGACCGAGACGCTGCGCGAGCTCGCCGTGCAGGAAGCACGCATGGCCGCACAGGAAGCGGCGGCGCGCGAGCTCGAAGGCGAAGTGCAGCGCGTGCGTGCAGAGGCCGACGAGCACCTGAACGCCGAAATCGCCCGAATCCGTGCCGAGGCCGAACGGGCGCGCGTCGCACAGGAGAACGCGCATGGCGCCGCCGACACGCTGCGCGATGCCGATGCCCAGCAGGCCCGTCGCGAAGCGGAGGCCGCGGCCGCACGTGCGCTCGAAGTCGAAGTCGCCCGCGTCAGAGTCGAGGCCGAGGCCAATCTGCTCGGCGAGCTGGAGCGGCTGCGTGAAGAGGCCGCTGAAGCGCGGCGTGCGCAGGAGCAAACCCAGCTCGAGATCGACATGCTCCGCGAGGGCGCGGAACAGGAAGCCCGGCACGCCGCGGAGGAAGCCGCCGCACGCGCGCTCGAGGAAGAAGTGGCTCGCGTTCGCGCAGAGGCCGATGCCCGCCTCAACGCGGAGCTGGCCAAGGTCCGTCAGGAAGCGGACCTCGCGCGGCAGTCTCAGCGCGAGACCGACGCGCTCCGTGATTCCGCGGCCGAAGAAGCGCGCCGCCTCGCACAGGAGGCCGCGGCGCAGGCGCTCGAAGCGGAGGTCGCGCGCGTCCGCGACGAGGCCAATCAACGGCTCGAGCGGGAACTGGGTCTCATCAAGCAGGAGGCGGCCAGCACCCGCCGTCAGCTTGAAGATGAGAAACGTCAGCGAGAATTCGCGCGCGAGCAGCAGGAGGCCGACCTGCGCCGCGCGGCGGAAGAAGAAGCCGCACGGGCTTTCGAGGCCGAAGCCGCCCGCGTTCGTGCCGAGGCCGACGCCCGCCTGCGCGAGGAAACCGAACGCGCGCGCGAAGAGGCGAACGCCCGCCTCGAATCGGAAGTGGCGGCGATCAAGGCTGACGCCGAGCAGCGCCGATCGAGTGAGCTCGAAGAAGTCCGCGCCCAGGTGCTGCGACTGCGCACCGCGGCCGCGGAACAGGCGCGCGTCGCCGCTGAACATGCGGTCGCAACCGAAGTGGCGCGCGCGAAAGCGCTGGCGCCTTCACCTCAAGCGCCGAAAGTTCTCGAGCAGCAGTGGTCCGATACGTTCGTCGCCGACGAGCGGCGGCCGCAGCGTTCATTCGAGCCGGTTCCATCGCACAAGAAGACCTGGCTTATCGCCGCCTCGGTCGCCATCGTCGCGCTCGTCGGATCCGCGTTCGCGTTCGGCTTCATCCCGCTCGGCAAGTCGTCGTCGAGCAAACCGACCGCATCGGTCGTCACCAAGGAACCGGAAACCGGTCCGACCGCCGATGCGCCATGGGTCGACAGCACGAAGGCCAGCGCGACGGCGAGTGGTGGCGGCGGCGAACTGCAGGTGGAATCAACGCCCGCCGGCGCGCGCGTGCTGCTCGATGGCAAAGAGTCAGGCTTCACACCGGTGACGCTGAAAGACGTCCCCGCGGGCAAACACGCCCTCGTGCTCGAAGGCGAGTCGGGAACCGTGCGACGCACCGTGCGCGTGCAGGCTGGGGAACGCACGGTCGCACGCTACGAGATCACCGCCGGGTTCCTCTCGGTGTTCTCGCGCATTCCAGTCGAGGTCTATCAGGGCACGCGCAAGATCGGCGTCAGCGGAGACAAGAGCATTCTCCTCGCGCCGGGTCAGTACAAAGTGTCGCTGGTCAACACGCATTTCCGCTACAGCGCCGAAGCGGAGTTCACGATTCGCCCTGGCGAAGTGACGACGCATACCGTCGAATTGCCCACGGGGCTGCTCTCGGTCAACACCGCGCCTGGCGCCGAGATTCTGGTCGAGGGCGAGCGCGTGGGTGTTGCTCCGATCGCGCCGATTCCGATTCCGATCGGCACACGCGAGATCCTCGTCCGCCATCCGCAGTTCGGCGAGCGGCGGCAGTCGGTAGAAATCCTCGCCGGCGCGAAGCCGGTCGAGCTCAGTGTGATTTTCGAAGGCGCCACCACGCCGCGCACACCGCCAAAGCTCGCGCCGCTCAGCATGACACCGCCGGCGACGCGATCGCACTAGTCCCGGCCGGCCAACCTGCCATAATGTCGCCTCACGGCGAGGCGCTCGATGATCAGGCTCTCGGCATACGCGATCGTTTTCCTCTTGGCCACACTCGTTCCGATGTCCGGCGCG
>Ga0075423_10000651_pt1 | contig 28603 bp, 26 predicted proteins | sample SoiMethybrSBSTD2_FD_80114 | JGI IMG/M metagenome (GOLD analysis project Ga0075423, IMG submission 80114) | Bulk soil microbial communities from a Populus tree surrounding site in Tennessee, USA - Soil MetaG P. TD hybrid SBSTD2 | ecosystem: Environmental > Terrestrial > Soil > Tree plantation...
GCGCCTGTGCCGTTGCCGCCGGTATGCCCGTTGCGGCGGCCGCGACCAGCGCGCTCGAGCCCTTCAGCACTTCACGTCGGTTCATCTTGCCGTCTCCTTCACGCGTTACAATTAAAGCTTTCCGCCCGGCAGGCTTGTCCTCGCCGGTTATAGCGACCCGCACCAGCCCTGACCAACGCTACCTTCGTTTCACGTCGCGACCGCGCGCCGCGGACGGATGCGCCCTGGCATGGCCGGGGATGGGCGACGCACCGAGGCTGCGGCGACAGGCGAGCGGCGGAGCCGTATGGGCAGTGAGGCGCGGCCGGGCGCGGCGAACCGCAACCTGCGCCGAGCGATTGAGTGCGTCTAGACCTCGATGCGGCCCGCGGCCACGCGCACCGCGTGCCCGCCGATGCGCACCGTTGTGAGTTCGCCGGCCTCGAGCGTGACCGACAGGTCGATCAGGCTCGGCCGGCCCATCTCGAAACCCTGCTCGATCACGCGCTTGTGGAGGCCATCGGGCAGCTCGTCAAAGCGGTGCACGATGGCGGCGAAGGCTGCCGCCGCCGAGCCCGTGGCGGGGTCCTCGACGATGCCATGGTGCGGCGCAAACATGCGCGCGTGAAAGGCGGAGGTCGTGTGCACGGTTTGACGGCAGTAGAGAAAGGCGCCAGTACGCCCGGGCATCCCCGCCTCCCAATGGCCGCTCGAGACCTGCGCTTTGCCGATCGCCTCCAGCGACGCCACCGGCACGAAGGTGAAGGCGTTGGCCGCCGAATAGCGCGTCGGGCGGTGGTTTTCGAAGCCAATCTCGGCCGGGATCAAGCCGAGGGCAGCCGCCAGGCGATCGACCGCCGGCGGCGGCGGCAGCTCTTCCGGCAACCTCGGCGCATCGAATTCGGCGAACGGCGCACTGCCCGGGCGCATACGCACGCCGACGCGGACCAGTCCGATCGCCTCTTCCAGCACAATGAGCGCGTCGCTGGCGTCCTGCGTCACCGGCTGGCGCAATTGCGCCAACAGGCAGGCGGTGCCCACGGTCGGATGCCCGGCAAAGGGCATTTCGGCGGCTGGGGTAAAGATGCGCACGGCGGCCGTGTGGGCGCCATGCTTCGGTTTCAGCACAAAGACCGTCTCGGACAGGTTGAACTCGCGCGCGATCGTTTGCATGCGTTGGCCGTCGAGGCCGTCCGCGTCGAGCACCACGGCAAGCGGATTACCGCCGAACCGTGCGGTCGTGAAAACATCAAGAACGTGATAATCGAGGGCGGTCATGCTCAAGGGTTCTCTTGCTGCAGAGCCCGCAGATTGGCGTATTTCCTCAGCACTTCCAAGACCGCCGTCGCACAGCCAGCTTGCGGCAGATTTCAACTTCGTTTCGCGATGTTGCAGCCGGATCAATTTTTGGCCCGAGCGGGCGGCCGCCACGCGATCGCCACCCCCGCGCCACGCTGTGGTCAAACGCGGGGGCACACTCGCGGGCGCACAACCACGCGACCGACGGCGTGGTTTTGGACGGGGGAAGGAGCAGTTGCGAGCTTCGCTGCAACCCAGAGACCGGGAGGGCGCGCAGTCGCGCGCTTTCACACAGCGGCGGTGGTGATCGCCCGCAATACCATCGCCACACTGCCGGCGGAACCGCAACTGCTCCATCATCGTTTGCAGGCAGCACACACCAAGGGGATACCATTGAAAAAACTGCACTCCGCCGTGCTGGCCGCCGTTGCCAGTGTCAGTGTTGCCCAGGCCGCCGCCGCCGCCGACCTGGGCGGACCCCGCCGCGGCAGTCTCAAGGACACGCCGGTCGCCGACGCGCCGGTCGTCTACGAGCGGCCATTCTCCTGGAGTGGTCTCTATGTCGGCGCCAACGTGGGCTACGGCTGGTCCGACGTCGACTGGCAGGACACCATCGGTCCGGGTAGCCATAGTGGTAACGGCTGGCTGGCCGGTGCTCAGATCGGCTACAATGTGCAAACGGGCCAGTTCGTGTTCGGCGCCGAAGCGGATTTGTCGAGCGCCTGGATCGACGGCGGCAATGGCTGCTGCGGCCACGAGTTCAATTGGCTGGCTTCGGTGCGCGCGCGCGCCGGCATCGCCTTCAACGGTAACCGTACGCTCCTCTATGCCACGGGCGGCGCAGCCTGGGCCGACGTCGACTATACCTCGACCATCGGCTCGGGCTTTTCCAACACCCATTTTGGCTGGGTCGCGGGCGGCGGTATCGAACACATGCTGACGCAGAACCTCAGCGCCCGCGTCGAATACCTGCACTATAGCTTTGACGAGGCCTCGGGAGTGGCGGGCGGCCTTGCCACCACCGTGGAGCCGACCCTGGATACCGTGCGCTTCGGCCTCAACCTGAAATTCTAAACGCGCGGCCCCTCAAGGCCTGAGCAGCGAGGGGCGCCAGCGGCGCCCCTTTTCGCTGGCCGCCTAGAGGCATCCCGTGATGGTGCTGCCGCACTTCACGTAGTTGATCTCGTGCCACACACAGCAGGGCTCTTCCGACTTGCACACCCAGGTCTTGACCTCGCCGGAGTATTTGAGCTTGACGCGGCAGACCTTCTCGCCCTTGCCGGCCTTGGGAGCAGCCGTCGCCGCCACCGTCTTGACGCTCGATTGCTGCGCCAGCGACAGATCGCTCGTCCCGGCCACGAGCGCCAAGCCCATTGCCATCCCGGTTACCACCGCCATCACGTTTCGCTGCATGGAAAACCTCCTGGTGTCGCCAAAGGACAGAGTCGTCTGGGCCTGATACTGCCGCCGCTTGGGCGCTGCGCCTAGGGCGCCCGAGCCGCAGTGCAAGGCTATTTCGCACGCCTGCGAATCGGCTCCGGCTATTGCGGAGCGCCAGATCAGGCCATAGCCTGCCGTTGCGGCATAATTTTGCGCGCGCCCGCTCTGAAGCGGCCGGACGTCTGGAGAAGACCCATGCGCAACAGGCAAATCGAGGTCCGCCCGATCGCCGGCGCGCTCGGTGCGGAAATCCACAACGTCGACGTCAGCCAAGAGCTCGACGCCGCCACGATCGGCGACATTCGCCAGGCTTTGCTCGAGCACTGCGTGATTTTCTTTCGCAACCAGCACCTTGACGCGGAGCGCCACAAGGCCTTCACGCGGCGGTTCGGCGCCCTCTTTATTCACCCCAACTACCGCGGCATGCAATCCGATCCCGAACTCGTCGTCATCACCCGCGAGCCCGGAGACAAGCACATCGTTGGTGAGGACTGGCACGCGGACACCACCATGGTCGCCGAGCCGCCGATGGGGGCCATTCTTTATGCCGTGGAAGTGCCTCCCTATGGAGGTGACACGCTGTTTGCCAACCAGTACCAGGCCTACGAAAGCCTGTCGGAGGGCATGCAGCAGCTGTTGTCACGGCTCAAAGGCGTGCACTCGGACCGCACCGTCGCCGGTCCGCGCGCCAACCGCAACGCGCAGCGCTCCACCAAGGTGCGCGAGGACGCGGAGTGGTGCGAGACCGTCAGCACCCATCCCGTGGTGGTCACACATCCGGAGACCCGGCGCAAGCTGCTCTACGTCAACCGCTCCTACACGCAAGGCTTCGAGGGCATGACGGAAGCGGAAAGCCGCCCGCTGCTCGAGTACCTCCTCGAGCACGGCCACCGGCCCGAATTCACCTGTCGCTTCCGCTGGGAGCCCGGGTCAATCGCCTTTTGGGACAATCGCTGCTGCAAGCACCTCGCCATCCATGACGCCGGACCTTTCCGGCGCGTGATGCGCCGCACCCAGATCTGCGGCGCGCGCCCACTGTAAGGCGTGCCGGAAGCGCCGCGGGCGCAGGGAGCGCCCTGGCGTCAGCCCGGTCCGCCGGTTCGAGGAGGAACCCGGATCATGGCCATCGTGCTGCAGGAGACGCTGCGCGCCGTCTTCTATGCCCCATTTTATGCCGCGCTTGCCCTGCACGCCTTCCGGCAAGAAGGCGTCGAGGTCTCCCTCATCACGGCTCCCGCACCGTCCGCCGCGGCACGCGGATTGGCCGATGGCAGCGCCGACGTGGCCTGGGGCGGGCCCATGCGCGTGCTCCATACCTATGACACCGACCCCGCATGCGACCTTGTCTGCTTCTGCGAGGTCGTCACGCGCGATCCGTTTTTTTTGCTGGGCCGCACGGCCAAGCCTGATTTCCGCCTAAGCGATCTTGAAGGCCTGCGCCTGGCAACGGTCAGCGAGGTGCCGACGCCCTGGATGTGCCTGCAGGAGGATTTGCGCCGGGCGGGGCTTGATCCGGCGAGGCTCGACCGGGTCGACGATCGCTCGATGGCGCAGAACTGTGACGCCCTGCGGCGTGGCGACGTCGACGTGGTGCAGCTCTTCCAGCCCTTCGTCGAGGAACTCATCGAGGAGCGCGCGGGCCACATCTGGTCGGCGGCCGCCGAGCGTGGGCCAACCTCCTATACGACGCTTTACGCGCCCCGCGCACTGCTGGCGGCCCGACGCAGGGAGTGCGAGGGCATGGTGCGCGCGCTCTATCGTACGCTGCAATGGGTGCATGCCGGCGATGGCAGCAGGCTCGCCGCCGCCATCGCCGACTATTTTCCGCACCTGCCGCAAGCGCGGCTCGCCAAGGCGCTCGCGCGCTATCAGGCGCTTGGCATTTGGGGTCGCAACCCGCGCCTGCCTCAGTTGGGTTACGAGCGCCTCAAGGCCGGGCTCCTGTCCGGTGGGCTGATTAAGACGGCGGCCCCTTTTGAGCGCGTCGTCGATAACAGCCTGGCCGACCTCGTGACGAACCAGCAGCTGCCGCCGCTCGCGCATTGAGGCGGCCTTGCGGCGCACGTACGGCATGCGTGGTGCGCCGCGCCTGCGTGGGCGTCAACGCTTGGCGATGATGATCTCCAGGTATTCGCTTGGCACCGCCATGCTGGCGTCGGTGCCGCGGTTCATGCTGGCGATCAGCGCGATGAGATCGCGCCGGAGGCTTTGCTGTCCTGCGGTATCGAGGGCGGCAAAGGCTTTCAGCATCGGTCCATAGTAGGCCTTGAAGATGTCGACGAAGTGCTCAGGAGAGCGATAGCGAAACACGAAGTGGCGCGCTTCCGTCTTGATCGAAGCCGCCGCCGCGCCGAACAATTGGCCGAGATGCTGCGGCGTGCCCCACAGGGCCGGGGACTTGGCGCCGGCGGGCGGCGGCAGGTATTTGCCGAGCGTTTTGAAGACTTGACCAATGAAGCCCTGCGGCGTCCAGTTGGCCAACCCGATCTTACCGCCCGGCTTCAACACCCGCAGGAGTTCGCTGGCGGCCTGCTCGTGGTTGGGCGTGAACATGACGCCGAAGGTGGAGACGACCACATCGAAGGTACCGGCCTCGAAGGGCAGCGCCTCGGCATCGGCTTCTTGGAACCTCACCGGGAGCGCTTCGGCCGTGGCTCGCATGCGGCCGCGTTCGAGCAGGCTTGGGACGTAGTCGGTCGACACCACATCGCACCAGCGGCGCGCCGCCGCGAGCGAGACGTTGCCATTGCCGGCGGCCACGTCGAGCACGTGCTGGCCCGCGCGCAGATCGAGGCTCTCGCACAGTTGTTCACCCACAATCTGCAAGGTGGTGCCGACCACGGCGTAGTCGCCGGACGACCAGGCGCCGTGCTGGCGCGCCTTTAACTCCTTAAGGTTGATGCCTGGGGGCTGCTGGTTTTGACCGATAGCGGCAGCTGCTGTAACCATGACCGTCCTCCGTTGCGCGGCTGTTGCCGTTTTTGCTTGCCTGGGCGCGACTTGCGCCCCATGAGCGTCGGAAAAGCATCCCTAGCAACCCCGCGTGGAGGCGAACGTGGGTGGCGGCGTGGAAAAGAGCATGGAAAGTGGGCGGACGCGCCGATCGGGCACCAGCTCGTGCCTCGAATTGCGCTTGCTCGGGCCACTGACGATCCGCCGCCAGGAGCGGGAGCTGGCCCTGCCGGCCTCGCGCAAGGCGCGCGCGCTGATCGGCTATTTGGCCCTGGCCACGCAGGCCGTGCCGCGCAGCCAGCTGTGCGAGCTCCTTTGGGATGTGCCGAACGACCCGCGCGGCGAGCTGCGCTGGTGCCTCAGCAAGCTGCGCGCCATCCTCGACACACCGAAAGCGGTAAGGCTGGAGAGGCGCGGCGACAGCATCAGGCTCGAGCTCTCGGATTGCTTCGTCGATGCGCTCGAGATCAGCCGCGCGACACAAGCCGGCGTTGGCTCGCTGCCTCCCGAACGCCTGCGCGAGCTTGCCCAGCTCTTCAGCGGGGAGTTCCTCGAAGGTCTGGAGATCGACCGTAATCCGGGCTTCAACAGTTGGCTGACCACGCAGCGGCGACGGTTTCGCAGCTGCCACACGGCCCTGCTCGAACAGCTGGCGAGAATCGCAGCCGGCGATGAGGTCTTCCAGTACCTTGAACAGCTGCTGGAGCTCGCCCCCTTCGATCAACACGTGCATGAGATGCTGCTCAATGCGTTCGCGCGGCGCGGGCAAATCCGCGAAGGGGAGGAGCATCTGGCCGCCACCGCCCGCCTGTTCGAGGCGGAAGGACTTGACTGCGCGCCTATCGAAAATCTGTGGCGCACCGCCAAGGCGCGCCGCGAGGTTGCGCCTCAGGTGGCGGCGGCACCCGCGGCAGCGCCGAGTTCCCCGCTGAGCAGCGGCAGCACGGCACCCAGGCGGGCCTCGATTGCCGTCATGCCGTTTGCGGCCGAAGGCACCACCCTGGTGCACGGCGGCCCCGCCGGCGCCTTGGCGCACGATGTCATCACCCGACTGGCCAAGCTGCGCAGCCTATTCGTCATCGCCCAGGGCACGATGTTTGCGTTGAGCGAGCGAAAAATCGGCCCGGAGGAGGCTGGGCGCATCCTGAACGTCGATTACATCGTCAGCGGCTCCCTGCGGCGCCAGGGCGATCGCCTACAGGTCGGCGTCGAGCTTGCCGAGACGCGCAGCGCCCGCATCGTTTGGGCCGAGGTGTTCGACCAGAAAGTCGGTGATGCCTTTCTGGTGCTGGACGAGATCGGCAACCGGATCGTTGCCTCCATCGCCACCGAGGTGGAGAGCATCGAGCGCAACCGCGCCATCCTGAAGCCTCCCAATTCGCTTGATGCCTGGGAGGCCTGTCACCGCGGCTTGTGGCACATGTACCGCTTCAACAAGGCCGACAACGACCTTGCCAAGCACTTCTTCGAGACAGCGGTGCGTCTCGACCCCACCTTTGCGCGGGCCTATGCCGGCCTGTCCTTCACGCATTTCCAGAACGCCTTTCAGGGCTGGGCGGAGCGTACGCCGGAAATCGAACGGGCCTTCGAAACGGCCGGGCAAAGCCTGATGGCCGACGATCGCGATCCGGCGGCGCATTGGGCCATGGGTCGGGCGCTCTGGCTATCGGGGCGCCAGGACCAATCCGTCACGGAATTGGAACGCGCGATCGACCTCAGCCCGAATTTCGCGCTCGGCCACTACACCTTGGCCTTCGTGCACGCCCAGGGGGGCGACCCCAGCGCCGCCGTCGCCTTTTCCGATCAGTCGCGGCACTTGAGCCCGTTCGATCCCATGTTGTTTGCCATGTTCGGTTCACGCGCCATGGGCCTCGTGCGCCTGAAACGCTTCGAGGAGGCCGCGGATTGGGCCGTCAAGGCCGCAGCCCGACCGAATGCGCATGAACACATCCGTGCCATCGCCGCGATTTGCCTGGCGCTGGCGGATCGGCGCGAGGAGGCCCGCGCGCTGATCGCCTCCATCCGCAGAACGCGCCCCGCCTACCGCGTCGACGATTTCCTCGCCGCCTTCCAATTCGAGCCCGACGCGGTGGCGCTCTATCGCAAGGGCGCCAAGCGCATTGGGCTCGACCGAGGAGGGTCCGGCTGACCTGGTGGTCAAGGCGCCGCCGGCGAGGGCAACGCGCGGGGCCGCTTGCTGCTGGCCTGCGGACGATCCCAACCTTGCCGGTGCTGCGCGCGGCAGGCGAGGCCCTGGCCGCGCCGAGGCGGGCGGCTCGGCCAGCCCGTGCTTGGGCGTTGGCAGCGGCGCAAAGGCCTGCTTTGATGGCGGCGCGGCTTGAGAACGAGGGAGAGGCACGTGCAGCAGGCCCTGTCAGGTATCCGCGTCATCGACATGACCCACAATCAGGCGGGACCCGCGTGTACCCAGATGCTGGGCTTCCTCGGGGCCGAAGTGATCAAGCTCGAGGAGCCCAAGGGCGGCGATGTGGCACGCAGCAACATGCGCGATCGCGCGGACAGCGACAGCCTGTTTTTTCTCCTTCTCAACGCCAACAAACAGAGCCTAACCCTCAACCTCAAGACGGCCGAGGGAAAGGAGCTCTTCAAGCAAGTGATTGGCAAATCGGACGTGCTGGTCGAGAACTTCGGGCCCGGCGCCCTCGATCGCCTCGGCTTGGGCTACCAAGTGCTCTCGGCCCTCAACCCCCGCCTGATCTATGCCACCATCAAAGGCTTCGGCACCTACGGTCCTTACAGCGACTACAAGAGCTTCGAACCCATCGCCCAGGCCATGGGCGGGGCCATGTGCGTCACCGGCTTCGCCGATGGCCCGCCGACCTATGTGTGGCCCTCGATCGGCGATTCCGGCACGGGCATGCATATGGCCATCGGCATTCTGGCCGCCCTACAGCAGCGCCAACGGGAGGGCCGCGGCCAGCACGTCGAGGTCTCCATGCAGGATTCGGTGGTCAATATCTGTCGCGTCTCACTGCGCGACCATCAGCGTTTCGGCCACCCGCCGCCCCGCACCGGCAACCAGCTCGGCCGCAACGTGCCCGGCACCACCTATGCTTGCGCCCCGGGCGGCCCCAACGACTATGTGTTCATCTATGCGCAACCCCAGATGTGGCCGGCCTTGCTCGGTGTGTTGCAGCAGCCTGAGCTGGCGCAGGATCCCCGCTTCAAAAGCCTCGAGGCGCGCTGGGAAAACCGCGCGGCGCTCAATGCCATCATCGAGGCCTGGACCCGTCAGCTGAGCAAGCACGAGGTGATGCGTCTGCTCGGCGAGGCCGGGGTGCCCTGCGGCGCCTGCCAGGATACTGGCGAGGTGCTGGCCGACCCTCACCTCAAGGCGCGCGAGATGATCGTCGAGCTCGACTATCCGCGCCGCGGCACCTACCAAACCGTCGGCTGCCCGGTCAAACTCTCCGCATCGCCCGTGAGCGTAGCTCGCCCACCGCTGCTCGGCGAGCACACCGACGACCTGCTCGGCAAGCTCTGCAGTCTCAGCCCCGCGGACCTCAAGCGCCTGCACGAGGACGGCATCGCCTGAGCTCGCCTAGTGCCGGGCTCTCGCGAGAAGGGCCCTGGCGCGCTCTACCACGGGCACGTCGATCATCTTGCCCTCGAAGGTGACGGCGCCGACCCCCTGCGCCAGCGCCGCCTCGTAGGCGGCGATCAGCCTGCGCGCGCGTTCGGCTTCGGTTGGCGAGACGCCGTACTCCTCATTGAGGATCGCCAGCTGGCTCGGGTGAATACAGCTGGCGGCTGCAAAGCCGAACCGGCGCGATCGGCGCACCACAGCGCGAAAGGCATCGAGGTCCTTGAAGTCGGCGACGGTGCCCATGAAGCCGAGCGGCAGGATCCCGGCGGCACGGGCGGCGATGATCACCGTCTGTTTCGGCATCTCCAAGGTCTCGCCCAGCGGCTCCATACCCACCGATGCGGCGAAATCTTCCGCGCCCAGGGATAGGGCGACGAGGCGGGGTGTCGCGAGCGCGATCTCGCGCGCCCGAAAATAGGCCGCCGCCGTCTCGATCAACGCCACCAGCTTGGTATGGCCCAAAGGCATGCCGCGTTGGCGTTCCAGCACATCCAGCAGCTCGGCGATCACTCCGAGGTGCTCGGGGCTCTCCACCTTTGGACACATCAGCGCCGTCACCGGTGCCGACACCGCGGCCTCGATATCGCGAAAAGCTTGCTGCCAAGGGCGATTGATCCGGACCAGAACCTCAGCCCCAGCCCTGCCCACCTCCTTGGCGGCGCTAGCGATGAGTTCGCGACCGCGCTGCTTCTCCTCCTCCGGCACACTGTCTTCGAGGTCGAGAATGATGGCGTCGGCACCGCGCCTATGGGCGCTGGCGACAAACTTTTCGCGGATGATCGGAACGAACAGCAGCGAACGCCAATTTGGCAGATCGGCACGCGGAATGAACATTAGACGACCCCTTCAGAACGCAAGCGGGCGAGCTCAGCTGCAGCAACACCAATGCGGGCCAAGATCTCCGCCGTGTGTTCGCCCAGCCGAGGCGCACCTCGACGCAGCGCACCCGGCGTGACCGACAGGCGTGGCAGCACGTTGTGCATCGTCACGCTACCAAGTTCGGCGTCCGGCACCTCGACGATCACCTGGCGCCCCTGGACGTGCCGATCGGCGACGAACTGGTCGATGTCATAAACCGGGGCCGCTGTGACTTCAGCGGCTTCGAAGATCGCCAGGCATTCGGCCAGGTCGCGGCAAGCAATAAATTCGCGGATCGGCCGCTCCGCCTCTTCGTTATTGGCGAGCCGGGCGCTGTTGCTGGCAAAGCGCGGATCTTTGGTCATCTCGGGCACGCCCACGGCGGCATAGAGCCGCTCTGCCATGGACTGCATCGACCCCGAAATCGACAACCAGCGGCCGTCACGAGTGCGATAGACATTGCGCGGGCTGGTGATGTTGGAGCGGCTGCCTTGCCGCCTCGGCACCACGCCGAACGCCTTGAATGCGGCGGCGTCGGAGCCGACCACGGAGTGCATCGCCTCGAGCAGCGACAGGTCGATGATTTGACCCGTGCCGCCCTTCAGCTCGATCTCGCGCAAGGCAATGAGGGTGGCGTAGGCGCCGTAGAGCCCCGCGATCATGTCGGCAAGCGCGGTTGGCGGCAGGACCGGTTCGCGATCGGGAAAACCGGTTTTGGCGGCAAAGCCCGACATCCCCTCCACCAGCGTGCCGAAGCCGGGCTTCTCAGCGTAAGGACCGGTCTGCCCCCAGCCAGAGACGCGCACGATGATGAGGCCTGGATTGAGGGCGTTGAGCACGGCCGGGCCGAGCCCCATGCGTTCGAGCGTGCCCGGCCGATAGTTCTCGATCAGCACCTGGGCGTGCTCGACGAGCTTCAGCAACAGTTCCCTGCCCCGCGGTTTGCGCAGGTTGAGCGTCAGGCTCAGCTTGTTGCGCGCGTAGGCCTTCCAGAACAGTGAGCGGCCCTCCACGTGCCAGGCGCGCAAGGGATCACCCTTGCGCGGTTCCTCGATCTTGATCACCTCGGCCCCGAAATCCGCCAGCTGCAAGGACACCATATTGCCGGCGACAAGGCGCGACAGGTCGAGCACCGTCACACCATGCAGCGGAGCGGGGGCGTTTGGTTCAAGGGGGAGCATCAGGATTGGCCTCGACGATTGCACCTCTAGACGATTGCACCTCTAGCTGAGAGGCTAGCAGGCTGCCGCAGCAATGAAAGGCTGCCGATCGCGCCGGCGCCAACGCAAGCAAGGTCACACCGGCAGGCGCGCTCGGCCAATTCCTAGTAGAGCTCCATCAGCCTGGCGTTATCCGACAGGTCCCCGGGCAGGGCCTCAAGAATGATGGCTCCCGCCTTCATGACCGCCACACGATCACTGATTTTTAGGGCCTCGCGCACATTCTGCTCGATCAGCAAGATGCTCATGGCGTGCTCCTTTTGCAGGGCGCGGATGGGCTGCAGCAGGTCCTGGAACAGTTTGGGTGCCAGTCCGATCGAGGGCTCGTCCAGCAACAGACAGCGTGGCCGCGCGAGCAGGGCGCGCCCGATCGACACCATCTGCTGCTGCCCCCCGGAAAGGAGCCCGGCGCGCTTTTGATAGAACGCGCGAATGGGCGGCAACACCTGCATCACCCATTCAAGGCGCTGGGCACGCTCGGCTTCAGGCACGCCGGCGGACCACATGCCGAGCGCAAAAATCTCCTGCACGGTGAGGCCGGGGAAGATACCCCGCCCCTCCGGCACCATGGCCACACCATGCTGGGCCAAGGCGCGCGGCAGATGCCGAGGCAGCACGCGACCATCGATGAGAACTCGCCCAGCCTCCGGTTTGACGAGGCCGAACAGGGTGCGCAGCAGCGTGCTCTTACCGGCTCCGTTGTGACCGATGAGGCAAAGCACCTCCTGCGGCCGCAAGGCGATGCTGACATCGAGCAGCACGGGTTTTCCGCCGTAACCGACGCGCACGTTCTCCGCGCTGAGGACCGGTGCTGTCATACGGCCCGTTCGCCGAAGTAGATGGCGGCCAGCGCCGGATCGGAGAGGATGGTTTTGGGATCGCCTTCGGCCAATAGCCGACCCTGATCGAGAAAGGCGATGCGATCGGAAATGCCCTGCACGATATCGAGATTGTGCTCGATGATACAAATGGTGACGCCTTCGCGCACCTGCTGACGCAGCAGAGCTAGGAAGCTCTGGTAGGAGCCGGGATCGAGGCCGGAGGCGGGCTCATCCAGCAACCACAGGCGAGCACCGGAGGCCATGATGCGGGCGAGACTAAGAAACTTGCGCTCCGCGTAAGCCAAGTCCACGGCCCGTGCGTTGCGTTTGGGCGCAAGACCGGTGGCGGCGAGCACCGCCTCCAGCTTTTCGCGCCGGGCCTGGCGCGCGGGCCTGCCACCCGGTTGCCACAGCCAGGAGCCGCGCTCCGTCACGGTTTCGATATTCTCCGCCACCGTCATATTGGCGAACAGCTTGAGATCCTGGAAAGAGCGGCCGATGCCCAGCCGCGCAATTTTCCAGTGCGGCAGACCGAGGATCGACTGGCCAAGCCATGTCACCTCGCCGCGGTCGGGGATCAGATGGCCCGTCATCAAATTGAAGAGCGTCGTCTTACCCGCTCCGTTCGGCCCCACCAGCGTCGTGATGATACCGCTGCGCAGCGAGAAGGACACGTCATCGACGGCCTTGAGGCCACCGAAGGTCTTGGCAACCCCGGTCGCCTGCAACAGGATCTCGCCAGCCTCGCTCATGCCGTGCCGCTCTTGCTGCTCGGCGGCGCATCCTGGAAACCCCACAGCCCACCGGGCCGGTAGATCATCAACAGCACCATGGCGAGCCCATAGACGATCTGTTGGATGGAGCCGATCTCGGTGACGGGCAGATAAGGCAAATAGCTCAACGCCGCCGGCAGCAACAGGATGAGAACGGTGCCGATCAGCGGACCCAACAAGGTGGCCGTGCCGCCGATGATGACCATTGCCATCAGTTGAATCGAAGTGTCGAGCACGAAACTCTCGACGTTGATGAAACTCAAATAGAAAGCATAAAGCGAGCCCGCCACCGCCGCCAACGCCGAGGACACCACGACCGCGGTGGTCTTGATGATGGCCACGTTCTTGCCATAGGCCCAGGCTGCCGTCTCGTCGTCGCGAATGGCCTTTAAACTGCGGCCGAAGCTGGAGCGGACCAGGGCGCGGATCACGAGGACGATCAGCCCGAGCGCGAGCAAGGACAACAGCAAAAAGTGCTCGGGTTGCGTCACGGCAAAGCCGAACAGGCGGGCGGGTGGAATGTTGGTCAGACCGCCGATGCCGCCGGTGACGGACTTCCATTCGGTAAAGATCGTCACGGCCAACATCTGCAAGCCTAGCGAAGCGGCGACGAAATATTCCCCACGCACGCGCAAGGCCGGCAACGCCAGCGCCAAGGAGATGAGGGCAGCAAGCAGCATGCCGGCCGCCGTCGCCGTCAGGAAGCCGGCACCGAACTTCATGGCGACGAAAGTCGCCGTGTAGGCGCCGACCCCAAAGAACAAGGCGTGTGCGATGGAAAAGATGCCGGCGTAGCCCAAAATGAAATTAAGCGTGACGGCAAGAATGGCATTGATCGAGATCAGCACCGCCAAATTGATAAAGTAAGCCCACATGCCCTGCGCCTCACTTGGCAGCATGGGGCCGGCCGAAGAAGCCCGCCGGCCGGAAGATGATGAAAAGGAAGAGCACGACGAATGTCACTGCCTCGCTCCATTGCGGATCGAGCCGCCACAGGGCTAAATTTTCCGCAAGGCCCAGCAATAGTCCGCCATAAGCGGCGCCCCGCAACGAGCCGATGCCGCCGACGATGGTGGCTGCCAGGCTGATCAGCATCACGTGCGCACCGACCGCCGGGTTCAGCCCCGCCGTCATGGCCGTGAAGATGGCGCCCGGCACGACGATCGCGGAGCCGATGGCAAAGGCGTATTGTGCCACGCGCCCCGGATCGAGGCCGAAGACGCGGATCAGATCGGGGTTTTCCGAGAGCGCGCGCATCGCCATGCCCCAATGCGTGCGCGCGAGATAGATGGTCAAGCCGGTGAAGCCGACGACGGCGAGCACGATGGCCAACGCCGCCACCGGTGCCACGAACAGGCCGGGCAGGACCTCAACGCTGCGGCTGAGCGGCGTCGTCACCGACACGAAGCCGCGCCCGAACACCGTGCCGATCAGATTCTGGACGATGATCTGCACGCCGAAGGCGGCGATGAAGACGGTAAAGAATGCCCCCTCGTGCCGCTGGATCGGGCGATAAATGAAGCGCTCCATTGCAAGCCCGAAGACGACCGCCGCCAGCACCGCAAGGCCGGCTGCAAGCGGCCAAGGCCAGCCCTTTACCGCCGTGGTCCACCAGAACAGATAGGCGGCAATGGTGAAGGCCGCCCCGTGTGCAACGTGAAAGATTTTGGTGGCGCCGAAGATCAGCGAGAAGCCAACCGCGGTCAGCGCGTAGATAGCCCCGAGCTGAAGGCCGTTAATGAGGAGCTGGAGCAGCAGCACGAGGCAAAACCGCTAAAGCGCCGTTACTTGGCCAAGGTCCCGCCCTTGACCAACTTGCCGGCGCCGCCGTCAATTTCATTGATCTGGATCGGCATCGATACCGAGCCGTTGGGGAGGAAGTCCATCTTGCCGCCAACGAGCTCGAAACTGCCGTTTGCCTTGCGCTGCTGCAACAGGTTCTCGCCGGTAATCGGCTGACCCTTCTTCTCCAAAGCCTGCGCCAGGTGCACGAACACCATTACGGCATTGTAGTAGTTGGCAACATAGGCGTTGGGCTCCTTGCCGGTCTTGGCCTTCCAGTCTTTGGCGACGCGCGCGCTCATGCCGGGCGCTGCCCAATCCACCGACTGTGTGGGGAACAGCGCACCCTTGGCCTCCGGCAGCTGCGTGACCGTCGGGGAGGAGAATGCCGAATAGCTCGCGAGCTGTTGGCTGACGCCGTTGTCGCGCAGCTGCTTGACGATTTGCGCCTGCTGGGCGCCGAAGGAGGCGATAAAGACAAGATCAGGGCCGGCTTCCCTTACCTTGGCGGCGATGCTGGTGAACTGCTGTGCGTTGCGGGGCACCTGCAGCTCGGCCACCATCTGCCCGCCCGCCTTCGGCACGTTGTCCTTGAGTTCCTTCTGAATGGCTTCGCCGGCCGGATCGTCGACGTAGACGAGGGCAATCTTCTTGAAGCCGCGCTCCTGCACGAGGTAGGGGGCCATCACACGGATCTCGAGGTTGACCAGCGGGATCACGTTCCAGAAATACTCGCCGAGCTCGGCCAGGTCGGGCCCGATACCGCCGCCGTTGACGCTCACCACCTTGGCCCTGTCGCCGACCGGGGCGATCGCTTTGGAGACCCCGGTAAAGGCCGACAGCACGAAGGGCACCTTTTCGACATTGACCAGCTTGTTCATGGCCACCACGCCCTGTTGCGGGGTGGCCTGGCTGTCCTCGAACTGGATCGAAAGCTTCTTGGACAGCATCTTGTCGGCGTTGGCATGTTCTACGGCGAGATTTGCGGCGGCGCCGAACAATTCGCCATACTCCGCATTGGGCCCGCTCATCGGCAGGTCGGCGCCGATCTTGATGCTGTCCTGGGCGCGAGCGGCGGCCGCACCCAGCTGGAAGGCGGCGAGCAAAGCCAAGAGGCGAACAAGGCGCATGCGTTTCCCCTGCTAGAGAGCGTTTTTTGCGTGTTGTTTGAGAGACCAAGATGGATAGGCGATGAAAGCATACCGATCCACGCCTGGCAACGTCGCCGCCTGGGCGCGGGGCTCGCCCCTGGCATGCTGCAATTGGACTGGTGATCGATCGCCTTTTGTGATCGGGCAACGCGGCGGCGGCCGGCGGCACGCCGCGCGGCAGCAAAACCGCGGGGCGCGCGCACGCGGGCTCCTCAAGTCGCCCGCCCTGCCCGGCGGCTCCCCGGCCGTGCGCGGCGCGGCCGCGCAGGCGGGTGGGGCAGCGGGCTCGCGGCCCGCAGCCCTTGTTCGGCCCGCGCGGGCACCTCGAGCGGCGCCGCCGCGGGCGCTCGGCTAGTTTTTGGCCTTATCGACCAGCGCGCGTTCCTTGATCCAGGGCATCATGGCGCGGAGTTTCGCCCCCACCTCCTCGATCGGATGGGCGTCGTTGTTGCGCCGCGTCGCCTTGAAGCGGGGCAGGCCGGAGCGAAACTCTTGCATCCACATGGAGGCAAATTGGCCGGATTGTATGTCGCGCAAGATGCGCTTCATCTCGGCCTTGGTGTCTTCGGTGATGACACGGGGGCCCGATACGTATTCACCGAACTCGGCAGTGTTGGAGATCGAATAGTTCATGTTGGCGATGCCGCCCTCGTAGATGAGGTCGACGATCAGCTTCACCTCGTGCAGACACTCGAAGTAGGCCATTTCCGGGGCGTAACCGGCCTCCACCAACGTCTCGTAGCCCGCCCGGATCAGCTCGACCAGACCGCCGCAGAGGACGGCCTGCTCGCCGAACAGGTCGGTTTCGCATTCCTCCTTGAAGGAGGTCTCTATGATGCCCGCCCGTCCACCGCCGATGGCGGCGCCGTAGGACAGAAAGAGATCGTGCGCATTGCCGCTCTTGTCCTGCTGAATGGCGAGCAGGCATGGCACCCCGGCGCCGCGCAGATATTCCGAGCGCACCGTATGGCCCGGCCCCTTCGGCGCGATCATGCCGACGTCGAGATCGGCGCGGGGTTCGATCAAATTGAAATGCACGTTGAGGCCGTGGGCGAACATCAACGCCGCCCCGTCCTTCATGTTGTCCCGCAGGTGGTCCTTGTAGATGTCGGCCTGCAGCTCGTCGGGGGTCAGCATCATCATGACGTCGGCCCACTTGGCGGCCTCGGCGACCTCCATCACCTTGAGCTTCTCGGCCTCCGCCTTCTTCACCCCGGCCGAGCTCTTGCGTAGGGCTATGGCGACGTTCTTGACGCCGCTGTCGCGCAGATTGAGGGCATGGGCGTGGCCCTGACTGCCGTAGCCGATGACGGCGACTTTCTTGCCCTTGATAAGGTTAATGTCGGCATCCCGATCGTAGTAGACGCGCATGGGTTCGCTCCCCGGACTGACCTGACTGGCAGAACTCACTCCCCTGCTAGCGGCTTTCGGCGCCGCCCTGCAAGCGCAAAAGCACCGCGCGCTCGATGGCGACGGCCCCCACGCTCCGCAGGTCGGCGGCAGGGCGCAGCCGTTTGGTCGTGGCCCCGAGGTCGGGGGCGCGGGGAGCCCCCGACCGGCGCCGCTGCGGCCGATTGAGCCCGCATGCCGACAGGCCAGGGCTGATGGCGTTGCCGCCGGGCCGTCGCCGAGCTCCTTGGCGCCGCGCCGGGCGAGGTGCGCTGGCGGAGGGCCCCGTGAGCGGGGGTGCCCAACCGTCAATCGGTTCAAGCCAAGCCGACGTTGCGTGCGTCGGCAGGAACCCAAGACCGGTGCGCCCTTGCGCAAGCTCATAGCACCGTGAACAGCGGCCCCCCCCAGCCCACGAGACGCTGAGCACACGCGATGGGGGCGAGCCCAATGGGCCGATCAAGCGCCAACGGGGTCCGCCTCCAGCAGGCGTGCCGCCTCGCCGCGGTGCGGCCAGCGGCGTGCTGGAGAAAATCTCAACGGGCCGTTCGACCAGCAAGGGGCGTCGCACCTGCTGTGCGCGCTGCTGCTGTCGCCTCCGACTTCCGGGGCGCGGGGAACGCAACTACAAAGCAGGCGGCGTGACGGCATCGAAGGTGCTCACTTGGCGTTGATAAGGTGCCGCGCGCTGATCCCGCGCGTCGAAAGCGCGGTTGTTTGCTCGAGGAAACCCGAAGTCCGTGCCAAGGAGTAGGCCATGCAGCGTTTTGTGAGACTGATGTTCCCATCCGCCCTTGGAGCCCTGCTCATGGCCCTAGCGCTCCACGCGCTCGCCCCAGCAGCCAGCGCACAGAGCGGTGTGGGCTGGACGACGCTGCTCGACGACAAGACCATGGGCGAGTGGAACAAGGTCGGGGAGAGCAATTGGCGCCACGAAGACGGTGCCGTGGTTGCCGACAAGAAGTCCGGCCAGGACCCCGGCTACCTCGTGAGCAAAGCCCCCTACAAGGATTTTCAGCTGCACGTCGAATTCTGGGCGAGCGAAATGCTCAGGCACAAACATCATCAAAGGAAGTGTGGGCGTGCGTGACCGAGCATGTGGTTGGAATACAAGAGCTCAGTGATAAGATCGTCGTGACGGGGGACTTCAAAGTCGACCCAGAAAAGTTTTTGCTGACCATCGACACCAGCTTCGGCCTGCGCTGGGCGTCCCTATCACCGGAATTCACGGGTCCTTACCAAGAGGCGGAAAGCGGGCCTAAGCTCAGCACCTTCAAGCAGAGTGTCGGGCTCGGTTGGCTAGTATTCCGCAACAGCGAAGGGCAAAGCCCAAAGATGGGAGGAGAAAGCGAGCGGCAATTCAGGCTCAGCTATGTTTGGGGAGGTGGCGAATTTTTGATGCGGGGACGATGCGTCCCGTTTTGAGTTGCGGGTCGGGGCTGGCTTCGATGAGTGGTAGCGCGATGGCAATGCTGTGACGGCGGAAATCCTGCCGCCCAAAAGCGTGAGGAACTCGCCCGTGTGCGCACTGGATGATATTGAGACGACCCCTTCCAAGGCACACAGGGCATTTCTCCCAATCATTTTTGTTTTTGGTGGGAACGATCCTTCCCAGGCAACGCACCGTTCTAGTGCACTCCCGACCTATCTCGGACGTGACCCGCGCTGCCCTACCGTAGTGGTTGCATCCACCTATCGGCATGGTCATTGGCGCTTCCCCAGTCCATTGGCGTTTTCAAACTGTTGGTCACCTAGGGCCGATCACCGGGCGTATAGAACTGTACCGTTCTCAAGAAACTTGGTCGGCGGCCCTTGCTTCCCCTGCGATCAAGGGCTTTGTATGCTTTTATACATTTCCGGCGGAACGCCGTACCATACCGCACGTTCAGACATCATGCGGGCACTGGCTCAAGGTGCCGTCAGAGACACAGTGGGACGCTTGCTATGCCTCATTATTACTTCCACGTCAGGCGTGGCCAAATCACCGTACTAGACCATGAAGGCATCGTCCTCGCCGATCCTGCGCACGCTAAAGTGGCGGCAGCACAGCGCGCGCAACAGGTGGTGAATGGGGAAGCAATGAACGGGGCGTCAATGAACGAGACGTCCGCCAGCCGTAGGGGAATAATCGTTGCCGACGATAACTGGCAGACGTTATTTGAATTGCCGTTCTAAGGCCCGAAAACGGGCCGAAACCGGCTAGTCGGTGACTTGCCCCGAGCAAACCGGGCATAGAGGACGAACGTGACCTTGCCGGCCTTGCCGCGCCGCGCCGGGTTGGCATCCTCCAGGTCGGTGACGATGATGCGGAAGCCGGGCAAGCGGGCATCTCGCGCCTCGATCAGTTGGCCTGGCGGAGCGGGGGCAAGCGCCCGCAAATATCGGTCGCTGAAAAATCGGCACTCGGTCATGGTCCCGCTCCAAAAGCTACAAAAAAGCTACACACTGCCCCCGCACGGGCGCAAATTCATGCGAATGTCTGCGAGGGGATATAGCCGGTATACCGTGATGGGTGAAGGCTTTACGCGTATTTCCAAGAATTGGTGAAAATGGCTGAAACCCCGCTTTAGGTTCTTGGAGGAAACCGCCAAAGCACGCACGCTGCCGGCATCGACCTGCGCGCGTGCCGTTGAAGAGATATCAAAAAAAAGATCCACACGGTCGCCCAAGACATCCTGGTAGGCCGCCTGCGCGCCGCGGTAGGTGACGTGCGTCAGCTTGACCCCCGCGAGCTGGGCCGTGACCGCCATGGCGACGTGCTGACCAGAGCCGCGGCCCGCCGAGGCATAGGTTATCGCGTCGGGGTTGGCGCGGGCGAAGGCAACGACGTCGGCCAGGTCCTTGTGCGGCAGATCCTTGCGCGCGACCAGCGTGTAGGACCACGTCACAGCCAGCCCGATCGGCACAAAGTCGCGTAACGGATCGTAAGAAAGCTTGTCGTAGAGGCCCGGATTGAGCGCAATATTGGAGAGCGCACCCAACAGGAGGGTGTATCCATCCGCCGGCGCCTTGGCGGCCGCCTCGGTACCGACCAGCGTGCCGGCACCCGGTCGGTTTTCGACCACCAGCGGTTGTCCCAGCAGCGGCGAAAGGCGATCGGCCAAGACGCGCGCCACGGTGTCGAAGCCGCCGCCGGGCGGTTGCGGCACGATGATCTTGATGGTTCGCTCAGGATAGGTTTGCGCCAGCAGCGGCCCGATCCACGCTAGGGCCAGCGGCAGCATGACAATTGCGCGCAGTATCGATCGCATGGTCGCCCCTGCCCTTTTGGCGAGCGCTGGAAGCGGCTATGACCCTCGGACACGTCGCAATGTTCAACTTGGCTCTGGCGAGCATGCCACTTTTCAAGCTTCGCATCGAGGCCGCGGACGCGGAGGCCGGGCGTTCCGCCGCGGGCCTGCTGCGCGAACTCAGCAGCCCGGAGCCAATCGCGGTCACCCTGTTCGAGGCCCAGCCGCCGCGCTTTACGGTCGAGGCCTACTACGCGGCGCGCCCACCGCTAGCTCTATTGGAGCCGATGCTGAAAGGCGTTGCTGGCCTTGATGCTCCTGCGCTCGAGGACGTCCCCGATCTCAATTGGCTGGCCCTGTCACAAGCAGCCTTGCCCCCGGTCGAGGCAGGCCGGCTGCTGGTGCACGGCAGCCACGATCGCGCCCGCTTCGCGCTCAGGCGCACAGCCATTGAAATCGATGCCGGCGAGGCCTTCGGGACCGGCCACAATCCGACCACGGCCGGTTGTCTCGCCGCGCTCGAAACACTTGCCCGTCGCCGGAGCTTTCGGCGCATCCTCGACCTCGGGTGCGGCTCGGGCGTGCTCGCCATAGCCGCTGCGCGGCTGTTGCCCACAGCGGCGGTCTTCGCGGTCGACAATGATCCGATCGCAACCGAGGTCGCCCGCGCAAACGCCCACCTCAACCGGGTGGGACAACGCCTGCAGATCCTGCGGGCCAGCGGTCTTGCGCACCCCAAGCTGCGACAGGCGCCACCCTTCGATCTCGTGCTCGCCAACATCTTGCCGGGACCGCTCCTACGCTTGGCCACCGACCTGCGCCGCGCCATCGCGCCCGGTGGGATTGCCGTACTCTCCGGCCTCTTGAACCAGCACGCACGCGAGGTCGCCATGGCCTATCGCGCCACCGGTTTCCACCTTGCCCGCCAGGAGCGGCGCGGCGGCTGGACCATTCTGACGCTCAAACGCCGCTGAGGCACGCTTCCGCGCGCTACAGCACCACCTCGACGAGATTGGGTCCCTCGGACCGCAGGCCCGCGCTCACGGCCTTGATCAACTGCTCGCAATCCTTGGCGCGCGTGGCCGGCACGCCCATGCCCCGTGCCAGGCCAACCCAGTCGAGGTCCGGACGCCTGAGCGAAAGCATGTCGACCGCACGCGGGCCAGGGTTCTTGACGCCGACGCTTGCCAGTTCGCCGCGCAAGATGTTGTAGCTACCGTTGGCTAGGATCAGCACGGTGACGTCGAGCGCTTCGCGCGCCATCGTCCACAGGGATTGCAGTGTGTACATGGCGCTGCCGTCGCCCACCAGGGCCAGGACCTTGCGTCGGGGACAAGCAATGGCGGCGCCGATCGCCACGGGCATGCCATAGCCGATCGAGCCGCCCCGGTTGTTGAGCCAATCGTGCGGCGGCGCACCCGCCGTCTCGGGAAAGAACTCCCGGCCCGTGCTGACGCTCTCATCAACAACAATGGCGTCCTCGGGGAGGCTGGCGCCGAGCACTGAGGCAATCGCCGCCGGCGTGATGGCCCCCTGCGGCAGGGCCGGACGGCGCGGGGCGGCGAGCCGCGCCGGCGCTACTTTGGTCGCACCCAGCTCCGCGGCCAAGGCCTCGAGCGCCCCCTCGATGTCCTCATCGATGTCGGCAAGCTTGCTGGAACGGGTACCCTCGGCCATCAGCAGGCTGGGTTTGTCGGGATAGGCAAAAAACGCCACCGGTTCGCGGGCACCGACCAGCACCAGGTTGCCGGCCGCGCGCAGGACCGCCAGCGCCTTGTCGACAACATAGGGAATGCGCTCGACCTGAACGCGGCCAGCGCCGCGTTCCAACCGGCTGTTGGCGCCCTCGGTCAGGATCCCACAGCCGGTTTTGGCGGCAATCTTGCCGGCCCAAGCGAGCCCCCCTTGGCGTAGCGCGGCGCCCCCCAACAGCAGCGTCGCGCGCTCGCCGGAGCTCAGCATCGCTGCGGCCGCTCGGACGGCCGTCTCCGAAGCTTTCGGCGCCGGCGAGGGGAGCGGCGTCTCGGCGATGCCGTCGGCTGCGTTCCAGGCCGTGTCGGCCGGCAGGATCAGCGTGGCAATCTGACCGGGCGCCTGGCGCGCGGCGGCAATCGCCAGCGCGCCATCGCCGGCAACCCTTTGTGCGTTGGGCGAGGTCTTCACCCAGTGCGACATGGGTGCCGCGAGGCCCTCGATGTCTGAGGTGAGCGGCGCGTCATGAGCAATGTGATAGGTCGCGTGTTCGCCGACAATATTGACGATGCCGGAGTTTGCCTTCTTGGCGTTGTGCAGGTTGGCGAGCCCGTTGGCGAGGCCTGGCCCCAGGTGCAAAAGCGTCGAGGCGGGCTGGCCCAGCATACGGTAGTACCCGTCGGCCGCGCCCGTGACGACGCCCTCGAAAAGACCCAGCACGCAGCGCATGCCCGGCACCTTGTCGAGGGCGGCAACGAAGTGCATTTCCGAGGTGCCCGGATTGGTGAAGCAAACGTTGACGCCGCCGGCAAGCAGCGTGCGCACCAGGCTCTCGGCCCCGTTCATGGTCGTGCCCATGGCATCCAAGGCTCCATCTCCCGTCAACCCCGTAGGCTTGGACCTGCCGCTGTCTTTGCCGCGCAGACTTGGCTCCGCCGTCGGCGGCGGGGATAGCATCGTTCCTCGCCAGCTGGAAGGAAAAGAGCCTCGCGCGCGGTTTTGCCGGTGCGGCCGGGGGCGGGGCGCGCGGCCAAACCAGAAAAAGGCTAGAAGGGGCTCAGACCGAAGCTGAAGGCCTGCGTCTTGTCGTAAGGCTGCTTGAGGACGGGATAGGCGTAGTCCGCCCGCAGCGCACCCAAGGGCGAGTCCCAGGCCAATCCGACGCCGACGGAAGCGCGCGGAGCGAAGGCATTGCCGGCGAGCCCGGGCAACGCGGCGGCCGTTTTATTGACACCCCACAAGGAGCCGGCATCGGCGAACACGGCGCCGCGCAGCCCAAAGTCCTGGGGCAGCCCCGGGATCTGGAACAGCAGTTCGGCCGAGGTTGCAACGTACATGCGCCCCCCCAACGCATCTTGATTCGCGCTCAGGGTATCGCGGGGGCCAATGCCGGAGAAGGCAAAGCCGCGCACGGTTTCGCTGCCCCGATAGAAAAGGTCGAGGAGGCGGACATCCTGACCGCCCCAGCCGCCGATCACGCCGCCCGTGGCGCGCCCAGCGGCGGTGATGGTATCGGAAACGGGATAGTAGCCGCGGGCGTCCCCCACCGAGCGCAGATAGCGCACGTCGCCGCCGACGCCGGCAAGATCCTGCGAGAGCGTGAAGTAGACCCCCTCGGTCGGCCGCCGCTTGTTGTTGCGCGTGTCGTAGGCCAGGCCGTAACCCACCGATGAGGTGTCGTAGGTGTTGGAGGAGACGTTGGGAAAACCCGGCACCGCCTCCTTGATGGCGGCCGAGGCGTTGGCACCGACGTCATAAATCGTGTTGCGCGCAAAGGTGTAGTTGACGGAGCCTGACCATTCGTCGGTGATTTGATAACCGAGCCGCAGATCGCCACCGACCCGCTGGCTCTTAAAGGAGGATTGCGTGGTGTAATCGGTGTCCCTGTAGAAGAGGTCAAACCCACCCGCGAAGTTGCTGCCCAAGAGGCGGGGTTCGGTGAAGCCGACTTCGGCCTGCAGCCGCATGGCACTGCCGGTCAGCTTCAGGCGCAGCGCCTGGCCGTTACCGAAGAGATTGCGCTCGGTCACCGCGATGTCACCGACAATGCCTTCCGAGGTCGAGTAGCCCGCTCCAAAGGATAGGTTGCGCGTATCGTCCTCGACCACTTCCACCATGACGACGACCCGGTCGGGGCTCGAGCCGGCCTTTTTCCTGAGCGTGACCTTCTTGAAAAAGCCCAACGCCTGAATGCGCTTGCGCGCGCGCTCCAGAATAAAGACGTTGACGACGTCGCCTTCTGCAAAGCGCAGCTCGCGACGGATCACGAAATCCTTGGTTTGTGTGTTGCCGGCGACCTCGATGCGCTCGACATAGACCGGGGTTCCCTCCTTCACCTCGATGGCCATGGTGATGGTATGGGTCGCCTCGTCGCGCTTTCCCACCACGCGGACGCTAGCGGAAGCATGACCTTGGTCACTGAGCAGCAGCGATATGCGTTCCACGGACGTTTCCACCTGCTCCGCGTTGTAGGTGGTGCCGGGCTTTATGGTCACGGCGGAGTGCAGCGATGCCGGATCAACTTTGGCCAGGCTCGATTGGATCGTGGGCGTGGCAAAGGCGTAGCGCTGGCCTTCCTCGATCGTAAAGGTGATCCGATAGCCGGTGCCCTGCTCGTTCTTGACGGCATCGGCCGCCGTCACCCGCGCATCGGGAAATCCGTTCTTGAGATAGAACTGACGCAGCAGATCCTGATCCTGCTTGATGCGTTCGGGATCGTAGAACGCCGCCGCTTTTAGAATGTCGAACCAACCGGATTGACTGGTGGTGATGACGTCGCGCAGCTGGCGCTCGCTAAAGCTTCGATTGCCGGCAAAGACGATGTCGTCGACCTTGGTAACCTCGCCTTCCTTGATGGCAAAAACGAGCTCCACCTGTCCGTCCGCGCGCGCATTCAGTTTGGCTTCCACCTCGGTGGCGAGCCGTCCCTGGCTACGGTAGAAGTCGCGGATCTTCAGAGCATCGGCGTGCGCCTTGGCTGCGGTGTAACGCGCCCGCGCTTTCAAGGCGATTAGCGGTTCGAGCTTTGCTTTATCGGCGTTTGGATTGCCCTGAAAGGCAATGCTGGCAATGATCGGATTTTCCTTCACGCTGATGACGAGCTTGCGACCTTTACGGTCGATGCGCACGTCGGCGAACAGTCCGGTCGCGAACAGGGTCTTCAGGGCTTGGTCGATCTGGCCCGGCGTGATGCTGCCGCCGGGGGCAAGGCGCAAATGGCTCCGGATCGTGGCCTCATCGACGCTGCGGTTGCCCACGACCTCCACGGCGCTGCTGCCATCGGCCGCCCACGCCGAGCCGATCGCCAAATAGACGACCGCCAACACCCACAGCAGCGGGCTCTTCCACACTCGGCAACGCACGCGAACTCAGGTCCCCTGCCGGTCCCGGGGGTGCGGGTCCCACCCCCTCGAGGTCAATCGTTAAGCGTTTGATGTAAATCGCAATCTGGGCGGGATTGGGCAGGCGGCGAGGCGTTTCGGGGGCCGCCCTAGCTTCGGCGCCTGAAATCGTCTTAGGGCCGCCCTGCGCAAGGATCTCCCCGGCAAGTGCCACTCCCGCGGCTCCGCGGCAAGGCAGGGGGCGGCGAGCGCCGCCCCCTGCCGCGCCACCCGCAGGCAGCGTTCGTGGACAGGTGCCTTGCCCGCAAAGCCCGCAGCAACGGCCGGCACGTTCAGGCCGGCGGCGCCACGGACAGGCCGCGCACCTTGTGTTTTTCGATCAGGCGGCCGACGAACCCGGAGGCCTTCGCCTCGGCCACGAAATTGCGCAGGTAGTCGGCCGCCGCGCCATTGCGCCGCGCCGTCCCCACCGCTTGCTGCACAGCCGTGAACTGGCCATCGAGAATGCGCGCACCGGGGAGTTTCTCCACGTCGGACAACAGGCGCGGACGCAGTCCCGCCAGGGCGTCGAGCTTTTCGGTGACGAACTGCTCGTAGGCGCTGTCGAGGGTCCCCGACTTCACCAATTCCGCCTGCTTGATGTTGCGATCGAGCCAGAGGCCATAGGCGCTGCGCCCCGTGACGGCGATCCGCACGCCGGGCCGGTCCACATCGGCGATCGCTTGCAGCCGCGAGCCAGCCGGGACCAGATAGGTCGCCTCGATCTCCACATAAGCCGGCGTGAAGCTGATTTTTTCCGCGCGCTGCGGCTCCGCACCAATCAAGCCGATATCCCAGGCTCCTGTATCCGCCGCGTCGGCCAGCTCGCCCGGCGTCTTATAGGTCACAAAACGCACCGGCACCCCGAGGCGCCTGGCGATTTCGCTTGCCATATCGGGCGCCACGCCGACGGGATCGCCGGCGTCGGTTTTGCCCGTGACCAGCAGGAAATTCGACAGATTGATGCCGGCGCGCAGCACGCCCGTCGGCGCCAGCTCGGCTTTGACTTCTTGCGACATGAGCGCTTCCTCCTGCTTGGCCGGTTCGGATTGTGGCGAGGCTGCCAATGGCAGCAGGCCGATGAGAAGAGCTGCAATGCGGCCAATCCACCCGAGCATGCTACCGCCTCGCCACGGTCGAGCCGGCACTTTAGCCGCTGGCGCTCGGCAAAGGCCAGGGGCTCGGTGACCGCTGCCGGGCGCGGGGCGGCTGCTGCAGGTCCCCGTTGCCTCATGCCGGCGCCGAGAACGGCGGCTCGCGCCCTTAAGAGGGGCTCGCAGCCTCGAACGCGCGCTCCAAGGCCAGCTCCGCTTCGAGGCTCGCCAGATCCCGGTTGATCGAGGCCACGGCTAGAACCCGCCCGTTCCGCCGATAGCGCAACACGCAGTCCCTGGCGGCGACGTCCCCGTCGATGGCGATGTCATCCCACTGCGCCGCGTGCCCCACGTAGCTGATCGAAAGATCGTAGTGCTGGCTCCAGAAGAACGGCACAGCCTGGAATTTTTGCCGCAGGCCTAGCATATTGCGGGCCGCGGTCTGGCCTTGCCGTTGCGCCACCACCCAATGCTCCACCCGCAGGCTGTCGCTGCCGGCAGGATCGGGCCAGCGGGCGATGTCGCCGGCGGCAAAGATGCCTGCTGCGCTGGTCTCCAGATAGCTGTCCACGAGCACGCCCCGATCGATGCTGAGGCCCGCCGCCTCCGCCAGCCCGAGGCGCGGCCGCACGCCGACGCCGGCAACGACGAAATCAGCCGCCAGCCGCGCGCCGCCCTTGAGTTCGACGTGTTCAGCGGCAATGGCGCTCGCGACCTGCTCGAGGTGGAAGACAATGCCGTGGTCCTCATGCAGGGATTGCACCAAGGCCCCGAGCTGCGGCCCAAGCAGGCGCTGCATGGGCCGCGCCTCCGGCGCCACCACGTGCACCTCGAGGCCACGGGCGCGCAAGGAGGCTGCCACCTCGAGCCCGATAAAGCTGGCGCCCAACACTACGACCCGCTTGGCGGCCGCGGCAGCGGCAAGGATGTTCTGGCAATCGGCAAGCGAGCGCAGCACATAGACATGCGGGGCCTGCGCGCCGGGGATCGGCGGACGCACGGGCTCCGCACCCGTCGCCAGCAGCAAGCGGTCGTAGGTCACGCGGGCGCCGCCTGCCAGCATCACCTGCTGGGCGCCAACGTCGATGGCGGCCACATTGGCGTTCAGCTTGAGATGAATGCCTTGCTCGGCGTAGTAGGGATCGGGGCGCAAAGGTAGCCAATCCTGTGGGGCGTTGCCGGCAAGATAGTCCTTGGACAGGTTGGGTCGGTCCACGGGCGGCGCGGCATCGGCGCTGAGGATGCTGATGGCGCCGTCGTATTTGAGGCGGCGCAGCATGTCGGCGGCGGCAAAGCCCGCCGCACCGCCGCCAACGATCACAATGCGTCGCGGCTCGGTGGCGCGCTCCGGCGCCCGCTCCGAGCCCGCTTGCAGCGCCCGCCTGGCGCGCACGACGATGCGACCGGCGCGCTCTTCGACCTCCCAACAACCGAGCGGCGAGAACGCCGGAGCGAGCAGCGCCTCGCCGGTTTTGAGACTGAAACAGGCATGATGCCACGGGCAGCGCACCGTGGTGCCGACCAGCAGTCCGTCCGCCAGGGGAGCCCCATAGTGCGTGCAGCCAGCATCAACGGCAAAGATGTCCTTGCCACAGCGCGCCAGGAGAACGGCCTTGTTGCCAACGCGTCCCGCGAGCATTCCCCCGTCGGCGAGCGCCGCGCTGGCGATGCCTTGCGCCAGGTCGGGACCCGTCGGTTGCCCGTGCTCTGATGCCATAGCTGACCTCCTCGTGCGGCGACCGCCCTCTTTGCCCCCGGGGCTCAGGCATAGATGCGACAGGGCAGCAAAGGTTTCCGGGGCTGCCGAAGGCCGCGCCGCGGGAACCAATCGGCCAAGCCCACATCCAATGCCCGTGAAATCTGAAAAAAGTGCCGAGCCGCCGAGGAGACAGCATGAACACGTTGCTCAGAATAGATCCGGAAGCGCCGGGCGTCA
>Ga0075423_10000653_pt1 | contig 28578 bp, 25 predicted proteins | sample SoiMethybrSBSTD2_FD_80114 | JGI IMG/M metagenome (GOLD analysis project Ga0075423, IMG submission 80114) | Bulk soil microbial communities from a Populus tree surrounding site in Tennessee, USA - Soil MetaG P. TD hybrid SBSTD2 | ecosystem: Environmental > Terrestrial > Soil > Tree plantation...
GAACACAACCTCGGCGACCCGGAGCTGACACCACAGACCGTCGCCGACCAGCACGACCTCTCGCTGCGCACGCTGTACGGCCTCTTCCGGGACCAGCCCCTCAGTGTCGCCGCCTTCATTCGCCGGAGCAGGCTGGAGCGCTGCCGGACCGACCTGGCGTCCCCGCGGCGGAGCGGACAGCCCGTCGGTATCGTCGGCTGGAGCCTGGGCGGATATCTCGCGCGCGAGGCGGCCCGCGATCGCCCCGACCTTGTAAGCCAGGTGATCACGCTCGGCACTCCCGTGATCGGCGGCCCGAAGTACACAGTGGTGGCGAACGCGATGCGCCGTAGGGGAATCGATATCGACGCGCTCGTGGCCGAGATCGAGCTGCGCAATCAAATCCTGCTCACCACCCCGGTGACGGCGATTTATTCCCGTTTCGACGCCGTTGTGGCATGGGAGGCATGCATCGACAGGGACTGCGACAACGTCGAGCACGTCGAGGTCGGGACGACCCATATCGGTCTGGGTTTTTCCGCCGAGGTTTATCGCATCATCGCCGAGCGGCTCGCGCGCGGCGCCGCGCGCGCCGTTCCTTAGAGCCGCTGAGCTTCCGGGTTTTTCCGCACGATCTCCTTTTCTTTCTTTCGGCCATCCTCCGTCGTCGCGGCGATCTCCGTCGGCTTGAGCCCGCTGCCGTATTGGGTCGCATACACGCGTGTCACCTCTGCGCCGAAAAAAAAGATCAGCGAGGAGTAATAGACCCACAACAAGATCGTGACCAGAGAGCCTGCCGCGCCGTAAGTCGCTGTCACCGCGCTTTTGCCGAGATACAGGCCGATCAAAAATTTTCCGACGCTGAAAAGGAAAGCGGTCAACCCGGCGCCGATCCAGACATCTCGCCATGCGATGCGAACGTCCGGCAGGAACTTGTAAATCAGCGCGAACAGTATGATTACGAAGCCGAAGGATATGAGTATATCCACCGCCGGCCAAATCAACTCGATGCCTGGCAGCATGCCGCTCAAGTAGTCGCTGAACGCGGATATAGCGGTTGTGACGACCAACGAGACGAGCAGCAGAAAGCCGATCGCGAGAAGCATGGCATAGGAGACGAAGCGTGCGCGCAGGATGCGCCAGATGCCGCTTTGCGTTTTGGTCTTCACGCCCCAGATCGTGTTCAGGGACGATTGGATCTGTCCGACGACGCCGCCGGCGCCGAACAGGAGTAGGGCGACGCCTATGATGGTCGCGACAAGCCCGCTGTTTTGCTCGTTGGCCTTCTGCATCATATCCAGCGCTGCCCGGGCGCTCTGCTGGCCGACCATGTCGCTGAGCGAGCTGTAAATATAATTCCGGGCCGTCTCTTGGCCGGCCAGTAAGCCGACGATTCCCGTCAAGATAATCAACAGCGGCGAGAGGGAGAAAAGCGTGTAATAAGCGAGCGCCGCGGCGAGATCGAAAGGACCCTCCGCCAGCCACTCTTCCACCGTTGTCTTTAAGAAATTGAAGATGCCTTTCTTTTCTTTTATCTCCCGCATAACACGGTCCTCCGTACTAAAGCGTGGCACCTTTCCCGAGGATGATAAAGACGGAACGGGCAAGGTATGGACATTTTACAGACCGCGGGGTATGAAACCTCGATTGCACAGAACACGAACTTCACGGAGGCCAATATGAAAGCATCGCGTCTTATGCACCGAGGCGTATGGGCAGCAGCCCTATTTCTGACAATTGGCGGTTCCGTTGCCGCTCAGCCGCTAAAGGAAGAGTACAAGGCCAAGGAGGAATTCAAGCCGCAGGTAGGTCAGGAGGGCAAGGACGTCGTCTGGGTGCCCACACCCCAGGCGCTCGTAGATAAAATGCTCGATCTGGCGAAGGTCACACCGCAGGATTACGTCATCGACCTGGGATCCGGCGATGGCCGCACCGTCATCACCGCGGCGAAACGCGGCGTGCGCGCCCTCGGCATCGAATATAACCCCGACATGGTCGAATTATCGAAACGCAACGCCGCCAAAGAAGGCGTTACCGATAAGGCGCAATTCATGAAGGCCGATCTCTTCGAGACCGATTTTTCCAAGGCGACGGTGATCACGATGTTCCTGCTCCCCGAGATCAACCTGAAGCTGCGGCCCAAGATTCTCGACATGAAGCCCGGCACGCGGGTCGTATCGAATTCCTTCACGATGGGTGAGTGGGAGGACGATGAGACCGCCCACGTCACGACCGACTGCTCGTCGTGGTGCACCGCGCATTTCTGGATCGTTCCCGCCAAAGTCCAGGGCGCGTGGAAGATGCCGCAAGGCGAGCTCGAGCTCAAGCAGCAGTTTCAGATGATCTCCGGCACGTTCAAGAACGGCGGCAAGAGCTTTCCCGTCAAGGGGCGGCTCCGGGGCGATCAGATCACGTTCAGCGCGGGCGAGGCGCAGTACACCGGCAAGGTGAACGGCGACAAGATGGAAGGCGCGGCGAAGGGCGGCAGCGGCAACTGGAGCGCGACGCGTTCGGGGAAATAGAAAAAGAAGATCGAAGCGAAAAAGGCCAAAGGGTTTCTATCCCTTTGGCCTTTTTTACTGCGCGGCCGCGCAGGCTAGAACAGCTTGTGCTCGACGGAAAAGTATAAAAAGACCCCGAAGCTATCCGCGGGCTTGGTGATGCCGATCGGCAAGCCGACGCCGGCGACAATCTGCAGCTCCTCTTCATCCACCACCGCGGCGCGCACACCCGGCGAGATCATCGACACGAAGTCGCGCTTGGGCCGGCCATGGCCGGTGAGATTCTCCTCGAAAGTACCGACCCATTCGAGCATCGCTTGAACGCGCGACGACAGCGCGTAGATTCCGCTCGCCCCGAGGTTATAGGAGACCAGAGCGTGCTTCGAAGAGAGTCCTCCGGCATCCAGCGGTCCGCGAACACCGGGAAGATAAGTGAGTCCGAGGTTCGCGTGCGCCGCGAAATTGGGCGGAAACTTTTTGCTGAACGGGAGCATCCATTGATACCCGACGACGCCGTGGCCGGTCCCGGTTCTTCGGCTGCCGGTCGGCAGGATCAAGCTGAACCGGGGCGCGAACGCCGGCAGGCGTTCGCTCTCTTCCAGCACCTGATAACGGTAGTTCAGCAGAATATCGCCTACCCCGTTAACCCGATCGCCGTCGTCGCGCAGATGGTAGGACGGAATGCTATAGGAAAACTGATGTTCCTGTCCGAAGACCGGCCACTCTTGAGTGAAGTTGAAAGTCCATCCATGCCCTTTACGGTCGGTCGTATAGATCGCGTTGAAGATGTGCTGAACGACGCCGGGCTCCTGATTGTACGCCTCCTCGATGAGGAAGCTGTTGTCCTCGATCGCTTCGATGGGCGTTTTCTCGGGAGGCTTTTCCGCAGCTCCGGCCACGGCAGCCGAAAAGAAAAGCAGCGCGCAAACTGCATTGAACAGCAGGCCCGATGCCGTCATTCCTGTGATCTCCCCGCTCGACCCGCTGCAAGCTGCCGTTCGAGCACCTGAAGTTTCCTTTTTATCCCCTCGCCCAGCGCGATCTGCGGCTCGGACGCCTTGTAGCCGTCCTTCTTCTCGCGCTCGGCGATCAGCGGCTTGGCGATTTCGAACGCTTCGGCGAAGGAGTAGGTCTTGCGCAGCGCCTCGTCGAAGTAGGCCTTGCCGAAATAGGTCCATTCCGCCTCGTTGCTGCAGCCGAAGGAATTCTTATCGGCAGCCGACGCGGTGATCACGAGCGTGTTCTCATCCTTTAACGGTTCGATGAAGCCCCCGGAATAGCAAGCCGAGACGACCACGACGCGATTTTTGACGCCTGATTCGTCGAGCAAAGCGCGGAGTTTAGCCGGATCAAGTTCTTTGAGCTTTAACGGCCAGAAGTCGAGAGAGAAGCGATGCGTCTCGGAGCCGTGCGAGGTTAAAAATAGGAAGAGAACGTCTTCGTCGCGGTCCATGATTTGGCCAACGCGATTGAGCGCGGCGCCGAGGCTCGTGACGGTGGCGATCGGAAGACGATCCGTGCTGTTGCGGTTGTTGACCAGCCGGATCGTCTTGTCCGTGCTGCCGAAGCGCGAGCGGAAGATTTCACTGACGGCCTCGACTTCCTTCATGAAAACATCCTGATTCGAATACCCAGCTACGCCGATGAAGTAAACATCAACATCGCCGGGGCGACCGGTGCGGACCGCGGCGAGCTCGGCGTCGAGGAGCTTGGGTTGATTGTAGAGCGCATCTTCGCCGAAGTCTCTGCGAGAAACCGGCGGGTCCGCCTCCTCAGCTTGTGCCGATGATTGCCACAGGTTGCGGGCCTGCTCTATTTCTACGAGCGGCCCTGCGAGCAGGGCAAAACAGGCTATGGAGACGACCGCGCCGCGGATGAAAGACGCCGAAAAATTCGCCGCCGCGCGCGCACACGCGATGCCGAGCCACAGCACAGGAACTATCGCATAGGCCCGACTCAGGCCGCGCGGGAGCCGATGCGCGAAAGTCGTCTCTGCCGCGAAAAGCGATGCGTAGGCCGCAAGGTCGACGGCTACTGCGATCATGAAGAACATTTGGAGGAGAAGGAGTGTTTTTTCGCTCCGGTCAAGAACGCAGGCGCTAGCGATCGCGGCAAAGAGAATCACCGGAACATGGACCAAGGCGGAAGGAATCTCCCACCATTCGAAATAGCCGTTGAATCCGACCGAAACGAGGTCGTAAAGAAACGGAACAAAGAGGCCCGCGAGCGCAAAGGCCGCGACCTGCCACCACGCGGTGTCGATGCGCTCCGCCTCGACGCGGCGGAAAAACATGAGACGAAAGCCGTTTGCTAAATTGGCGAAAAACGACGCGGCGTTTCGCAGCACTGAACGGCCCGCCGCTTCGGGAGCAGGGGTATTGGCTTCCGTCGGCGCGATAAAAGAGTCCGGGCGCGGCGCAAGCGGTTCGCGCACCGCGCTTGCGATCCTGCCGCGCACATGCGAGAGGAATGCTTCCTTTTCCTCTTTAGACGCGAACGCTGAGACGGGGATGGGAAGAGAATAGATGTCGTCCAGTCTGAGGATTAAAACGTCGTAGACTTCCTCTATGGAGGCGATCCGCGACCACAGCATCATCGATTCACAACCGGGAGAACTGTGACGCAATCCGGTCTCTTCGACGATCAATCGGCACGGGACGCCCGCGAGGTGGTTCGCCCGGCGATAGAGACGGTCCAAGCCGCGCCGCCGCAAAAAAGATATGAGCAATACCATCGCGACGGCCACCGCCACACCCGGAATATAAGTTGCCTTGGGGGCGCTGCCGAACGTCCCGGAAAAAAGAATGACGAGCATGAGCCAGCCGAAGAGGGAAACAGCGTAGATCGTGCGGCGAAAGGGAAGCGTGCGGAGCAGCTGTCTATGGCGGTGCCAAACGGATTTGGAGAACTGCTCGGGTGTCAGGATGAAATCGAAGGTGTTTCCCATGTCGTGGCGGAGCACAGAAGCTCCGGATTCGCCGCGAATCAAACGAGAGGCGACGATAGCGCGGGATTATACCTTCTTTTGGTTATTTTTTCACCGTCGTCACACCCCACCGAAGCCGGCGTCTTGAGCCTCGGCCAGAAGCCACGGGTCTTTCACCTCGGTCGTGGGCGCTTTTCCGGAGAGCACGCGGGCGACCTCGCGCGCCGCATGGGTCTGGCAATCGATGTAGGACTCGTTGGAGTTGGCCGCCGTGTGGCAGGTGACGATGACGTTGGGGAGCGTAAGAATCTTGTGGTCCGCCGGCAGCGGCTCGGGGTCGGTGACGTCGAGCGCGGCGCCGGCGATTTCTCCCGCGACGAGCGCGTCGTAAAGCGCTTCGGTGTCCACGAGGCCGCCGCGCGCGCAGTTGATAAGGTACGCGGTCGGCTTCATCGCGGCGAACTGCGCCTTGCCGAACATTTTTCGCGTCTGGCTCGTGAGCGGCGCATGCACGCTCACGAAATCGGACGTCTCGATCAGATCGTCGAAGGGGACGAGCTTCACGGCGAGCTCGTGCGCAATCTTCGGGTCCAGATAGGGATCGACCGCCTGCACGTTTAGTTTGAGTCCTTGCGCGCGGGGCGCGACCTGGCGCCCGACGTGCCCCAGGCCGACAATGCCGAGGGTTTTTCCCATGATGCGCGATACCGGACCGCGGTAAGCGTGTAGCTCTGCGGTATGGCGTCGCCAGCGTCCCTCGCGCACGTACTGGTTCATGCGCACGAGCTTGCGCGACACCGCAATTAAAAGGCCGATCGCCTGCTCGGACACTTCGATCGAATTGCAGCCGGCCGCGTTGCAGACTTTGATGCCGAACTCCGCGGCGGCCTGGAGGTCCATGCGGTCGACGCCGACCCCGGTGCGGCAGACGATCTTGCAGCGCTTGAGCTGCGAGATGATCTCGCGCGTGAACGGCACCGAGCCGTGCATGATGATGCCGTCGGCGTCGCGGCCGGCCTCCGCGACCTCCGCGTCGCTGCGCGGATTGGCGATGATCATCTCGGCGTCGATCTCCTCGAGGATCGGCTTGATGAGCGCGACCGGCACGTCGTTGCTGCCGAAATATTTGACGCGAAACTTCGCCATCGTCTAAGCTCCTAATCCGAACAGCCGCACCGGATTGTCCCAGAGAATCTTCTGCCGCGCTTCGCGTGAGAGCTCGTCGTTCCCGCTCATATCGCCGACGGTGCGATCGGGGAACTTGTCGATCGCGTCACTATGCGGGTAATCCGTCGCGATGACCAGGCGCTCGTCGCCCACGTGCTCGACGTAGACCGGCGCGAGCTCCTCGCCCGCCTCGCAGCTCGTCCAGCACTGGCGCTTGAAATAAAAGCTCGGTTTTTCTTTGACGGTGCGCGCGGAGCCGTGCGACTCGTGCTCCCAATGCTCGTCCATCCGTTCGAGCCAGAAAGGCACCCAGCCGCAGCCCGACTCCAGGTGCGCGACCTTGAGCTTGGGGAATTTCTCCAGCACGCCGTCGCCGCAGAAATTGAGGCAGGCGAGCATCTGCTCGAGCGGATGGCAGGCGACGTGGCGGCCGAACTCGCTGTAGCGGTCCGAGCCCGCCTGCGGCAGGATCGTGCGCGCGCCTTCGTGCACGCATACGGTGACGCCTAAATCGGATGCCGCCTCGTAGATCGGATAGTAGTCGGGGCTCGCGAACGTGCGGCCGCAGAATTTGTTCGGGCGCCAGAAAATCCCGACCAGCCCCAGTTTCTCCCGCGCGTATTTGAGCTCCGCCACCGCGCGCGCCGGGTCCTGCAACGGAATCAGCATGACGCCGTATAGCCGCTTGCGGTCGTAGTCGCAGTATTCGGCGAGCCAGGTATTGTACGCGCGGCAGATCGCGGCGGAGAGTTCCGGGTCGATGTCGTCGCGCCACATGATGTAGAGGCCGATCGTCGGGAACAGCACGCTCACGTCGATGCCTTCGCGGTCCATGTCGCGCACGTTCGACGCCGGATCGAACTTATGCTCGTACGCGTCGGCGAAGCATTCGCGCCACCGCTTGGACGAAGAAAAAATATAGCCGTAGTCTTCCATGACGCGACCCGGGCGCTGCGCGGAGTCCGATACGGGCTTGCCGTCCACTTCGCGCACCGTCTGGTTCGGCCCGGCGAGCCGCACGCGGTTTTTGAATCTCTCTGGCAGATATCTCTGATACATATCCGAGGGCTCCAAGATGTGCCGGTCGGCGTCGATGACTTTAAATCCGTCGCGCATGATAAAACCTCCCGCGGCCTCTTCCGCCGCGCTCTCCCAACTTGTCGTTGGATTACAAATAGGCCGACTCAACGGTGCGAGTCAAGACGCGCGCGCGCCGCGGGCTTCGCTTGACTCGCCGACGGCCTGCTAATATCTTCGCGGAACGCATGAGCGGATTCGCAACGACGGTCGATCGGCGCTACTTCGAGGACTACATTCCTGGATCGGTGCACGAGTTCGGCGCCATCGCCGTCGAGCCCGACGAGGTCGTGAGCTTCGGCAAACGCTTCGTGCCGCTGAGTTATCACACCGATCCCGAGGCCGCGAAGACGAGCCTCTACGGCGGCCTGATCGCGAGCGGCTGGCATACCGCCGGTCTCATGATGCGCCTCTACACGGACAATTATCTTTCCCGCGTCGCGAACCTGGGCTCGCCCGGAGTCGACGAGCTCCGCTGGGAGAAGCCGGTCTATCCCGGCGACGAACTTTCGATTCGCGTGACGGTTTTAGAGACCCGGCGCTCCGAGTCCAAGCCCGATCGCGGCATCGTGCGCTCATTCGTCGAGGTGCTGAATCAAAAACGCGAGGTCGTGATGAGTCTAAAGATGGTGAATTTCGTCAAAAGCGGCAGGGCAGCACATGAGTAAGCTTTGCGTTTTCACCGCCGCCGTTCTTCTGCTCGCATTTTCCGATCGAGGGATCGGTCAGATTTCCTCCTCGCCGGCCGAGCGCGCGCGGCTCGACAAGATCCAACAATCTCTGAAAGACGACGTCCCGCGCATCCTCTGTCTGAACGAGGATTTCGCCACGGGTGCGCAGCCTTCCGGTTCGGCTTATGGCAAGCTCGCGGCGAACGGGTTTCATTCCGTTCTCAATCTGCGCACCGCGGAAGAGGGCACCGATCTCGAAAAGGAGCGGAAGCTCGTCACCGGCGCCGGCATGCGCTATTTCAGCATCCCGGTCGTCTCTGCCGCGCCCCGACCCGAGCAGGCCGATGAATTCATCCGCATTGTGAAAGATAAGGCGAATCATCCGATGCTGATCCACTGCGCCAGCGCCAATCGAGTCGGCGCGTTCATGATGATCTATAGGACGCTTGAGCACGGCTGGCCGGAGGAGAAGGCTTACGAAGAGGGGGTTAAAATCGGTTTGAGCAGCGACGGACTCAAAAAATTCGCGCATGAGTACATCGCCGGAAGGAAACCAAAGTAAATGAATACAACCGAATTCGTCGTCGATGTGCATCACCACTTCATGCCGCCGGTGCTGTTCGACCGTCTCGCGGCGCAGGCCGGCGGCCGGCGCATCGTGACGAACGAGATCAGTCTGACGCTCAATCCCTCGCGCAAGGATCTCGATGCCCATGTCAAAGTCATGGACGAGGCGGGCATCAAAACGGCCGTCTTGACCGACCAGGTTCAGGTCATGGGAGCGGACGTCGCGCGGATGTTGAACGACGGCATCGCCGACGTTCAGCGCAAACATCCCGACCGCTTCCTCGGCGCGATTCATCTGCCGATTCACGAGGCCGGCGCCGCCGAGCGCGAGCTCAAGCGCGGCATCGAAGAGCTGGGCCTCCGCGCGGTCGCGCTGCTCGCCTGTCATCTCGACGTGCAGCTCGACAATCCGGTGATGAATCCGCTCTACGAGCGCATCCAGCGCGAGAACCTGCCGATCGTCATTCACCCGCAGTCGAAGCCCAGCGGCTCGGAGACGACCTACAATCTGGACCGCTGCGTCTTCCGGCCGTTCGAGACGACGCAGGCGATCGTACGGGTCATGGCGAGCGTGCTGCCGCGCTTTCCCGGCCTGCGCTTCGTCATGCCGCATCTCGGCGGCGGCGCCTCGTCGCTCAAGGGGCGCATGATGGCGTTCTTCGAGCCTGAGGATGCGCAGGTTCCCGCGGAGCTGAAAGGCTATTTGAAAACGCAATCGGAACAGAAGCGCTTCGGTCTCGCCGAGCGCTTCGAGAAGCTTTTCCGCGCGCTCTATTTCGACACCGCCGGCACCGGCGCGTGGCGCCCGGCTCTGCAGGCCGCGTTTCAGATCGCGTCGCCCGACCGCATCATGTTCGGCACCGACTACCCGCTCGAATGCAAGAGCGCGGCGAATATTATCGAGGCGCTCGACGTCATCCGCGAGGCGCCCTGCTCGGCCGGGCAAAGAACGGCGATCCTCGGCGCGACGGCGAAGGACTTGTTCAAGGTTTCCTAAAGCCCAATGGTTAACGCCATCGCTTTTATTTTTGCTCTTTTATTCGGCGCCACGGTTTACGCGCAGCCGCCGGCATCGCAGCAGCAGCTCGCGCGCGAGATCTACAAAGAGCTGATCGAGATCAACACGACCGATTCGAGCGGCAGCACGACGGTCGCGGCCGAGGCGATGGCGAAGCGCCTCCGCGACGCCGGTTTTCCCGCCGCCGACGTTCAGGTGCTCGGCGCCGATCCGCGCAAAGGCAATCTCGTCGCGCGGCTCCGCGGCAGCGGCGCCCGCCGGCCGATCCTGCTGCTCGCGCATCTCGACGTCGTCGAGGTGCGGCGCGAGGAGTGGTCGGTCGATCCGTTCAAGCTGACGGAAAAGGACGGTTACTTTTACGCCCGCGGCTCGTCTGACGACAAAGCGATGGCGGCGATCTTCATCGCGAATCTCATTCGCTACAAACAGGAGACCGTTGTTCCCGAGCGGGACATCATTCTGGCGCTCACGGCCGATGAGGAATTGGACGACGTGCCCACCAACGGCGTCAGCTGGCTGCTCAAGAACCATCGCGATCTGATCGACGCGGAATACGCGCTGAACGAGGGCGGCGGCGTCACGCTGAAGAGCGGCAAGCCGCTCGCCAACCGGGTGCAGGCGAGCGAAAAGGTTTCGGTCACCTACAGGCTGGAAGCGAAATATCCCGGCGGCCACAGCGCCGTTCCTGGAAGAGAAACGTCGATCTATCTTCTCGCGGATGCCCTGGGGCGGCTCGCGAAGCATGCCTTTCCCGTCAAGCTGACCCAGGCGACGCGCGCTTATTTCGAAAAGATGGCGACGCTGGAGAGCGGCCAGGACGCCGAAGACATGCGGACCATCGCGCGCGATCCGATGGATACCTCCGCCGCGTCGCGTCTCTCGACTCGATCGTCTTACAACGCGCAGCTGAGGACGACCTGCGTGGCCACGCGCCTCGACGCGGGCCAGGCGGTGAACGCTGTGCCGCAAACGGCCCACGCGATCGTCAACTGCCGCGTGCTTCCAGGCGAAGCCGTCGCCGAGGTGCAACAGCGGCTGGTCGAACTCATCGGCAGCGATAAAATCACGGTAACAGCGATGGGCTCTCCGACACTGAGCCCTCCCTCGCCGCTCAGGCCGGAGCTGCTTCGCATCGTCGAGAAGTTGACGTCCGAGTTCTGGCCTGGCGCTGCCGTCGTCCCATCCATGTCGGCGGGAATGACCGATGCGCGCTTTCTCCGCAACGCCGGCATAGCCGTCTATGGCCATTCGGGCCTGGCGGGCGAGCCGTCGGAGAACCGCGCGCACGGGATCGACGAGCGCCTCGCGGTGAAGTCGTTCTACGACGGCCTGGAATATTTATATAAGCTGGTGAAGGCGCTGGCGGCGGGGGAGTAGAGCTTCAGCTCTTTTGCAACCTTTCGAGCGTCCGCGTTAGATCTTCCGGCGGCTCCGCCGTCCACTTTCGTTTCTTTCCTTTATAGTCGAAGGCGATCGCCGTCGCGTGCAGAAACTGACGCTTCAGTGCATATTTTTTCCGGAATTCTTTGTTGAAAGAGAAATCGCCGTGTACGTCGTCCATTACGACCGGATGGCCGATGCCGGCGAGATGTAGACGGATCTGATGCATGCGCCCGGTTTCGATCCGAACGCGCAGGAGCGTCACGCCGCCGAATTCCTTTTCGACTTTGTAATGCGTCACCGCCGAGACCGGCCGGCCGTCGCGGCCTGGCAGGGGCGCATCGATCGTGCCTTTTTTCGCCTGCAGCCTTCCCGCGACCAGCGCCAGATACTCTTTTTCGACCGCGCCGGTCTCGAAGAGTTCTTCGAGCCGCTCGCCGCCTGCGGCCTTTTTTGCCGCGACGAGCAGGCCGGAGGTCTCTTGGTCGAGCCGGTGCACAAGCCCCGGCACGATCCCGCGAGCGCGATACGCGGCTTCGAGCTGGCCCAAGATTGTATCGCGCTTCAAGATGCCTTTGCCCTCATGCACTGCAATGCCCGCCGGCTTGTTCAAGACGAGCAAGTCGGCGTCTTCGAAAATAATGTCGAAGGACGGCTCGCCAGGGGACTCGACGTTCGGCTTGCCCTTCTCGTAAGGTATGTAGAGCTGGATGCGGTCGCCGGGGCCGGCCTCGTGTCCCGGCGCCGCGCGCTTGCCGTTCAGCCGCACGCCGTTTTTGCGGAAGAGCTTTCTTACATAGCCGATGTTAAAGCGTTTCTTGAGATAATTTTCGAGCCGCTTGGGCGCTTCGTCAGGCGGTATCACGATCTCCTGCGGCATGCGGCAGTTTTAGCCGCCGCGCGGTCCGCGGTCAAGGCGGAAAGATTTGCAATTTCTTTTTCTTTAGGCTAAGTTAGATCACTTCGCATTAAGGTTCCGGATGAGGTTCTCTATTGAGCCGTAAAGAGTCGCTGGATGCGCTCAGGAAAAAGATCGATCACGTCGATGCAAAGCTAGTCGAGCTGCTGAACGAACGGGCTTCTCTCGCCAAGCAAATCGGCCACACCAAGAGCTTAGACGGGCAAGAGGTTTATGTTCCGGGCCGTGAAAAGGAGATCTTCAAGCGGATCTCCGATATAAACGGCGGCCCGCTGCCTGAACAGTCGATTCATTCCATCTACCGTGAGATTCTCTCGGCCTCCCGCTCCCTGGAGGCGCCGCTGACCGTCGCTTACTTCGGCCCCGAGGCGACCTATACGCACATGGCGGCGCGCGATCGCTTCGGCTCGTCGACGCATTACGTGCCGATGCCGAGCATTCCTGACGTGTTCCAGGAGGTGAAGCAGGAGAGGGCCGACTACGGCGTCGTGCCGATCGAGAACTCGACCGAAGGGATCGTTACCCATACCCTCGACATGCTGGTCGAGGCCGACGTCAAGATCTGCGCCGAGGTCGTTCTAGACGTGCACCATTGCCTGCTCTCGCGCTCGGGCAAGCCCGAGGATATCCGCGAGATCATCTCTCATCCGCAGGCGCTCGCCCAATGCCGCCGCTGGATAACAACGAATCATCCCAATGCGCGCGTGAACGAGGCGCCGAGTACCGCCCAGGCGGCGCAAATGGCCGCGAAAGACGGCGCCTTGGCGGCGATCGCGAGCAGTCTGGCGAAGGAGCTTTACGGCCTCGAGGTCGTCGCGCGGAACATTGAAGACCAGGTGAACAACATCACGCGTTTCCTCGTGATCGGCGGGCGCTCGCCGAAGCCGAGCGGAGACGACAAGACCTCGATCGTCTTCTCGGTCAAGGACGAGGTCGGCGTGCTCCACCGCATGCTCGATCCGTTCGCGAAGAACCGCATCAATCTGAGCAAGATCGAGTCGCGGCCGCTCAAGCAGAAGCCGTGGGAATATCTCTTCTTCCTCGATCTCGAGGGGCACCTCGAGGAGCCGAGGATTCAGAAGGCGATCAAGAAATTGGAGAAAATTTGTCTGTTCATCAAAATTTTGGGCTCGTATCCGGCGGCCGTATGAGCATCCTGGATCGCGTGCCGGAATATGTTCGCTCGCTGATTCCCTACGAGCCGGGAAAGCCGATCGAAGAGGTCGAACGCGAATACGGCATCGAGGACGCGGTCAAGCTCGCCTCGAACGAGAACCCGCTGGGACCGTCTCCGAAGGCGGTGAAAGCGATCACCGAGAAGCTGAACGCCCTCCATTTCTATCCGGACGGCGACTCTTTCCATCTCCGCCGCGGCCTCGCGGCGAAGCTCGGCATTGCGGAGGAGCGCATCATCTTCGGCAACGGCTCGAACGAACTGATCGAGTTCGCGGTGCGGACGTTCATGCGTCCCGGCGACGAGGCGGTCATGGCACGCCACGCTTTCGCGATCTATCGCCTGGTAGTCCAGGCCGCCGGCGGCCTCTCCAAGATCGTTCCGATGAAAAATTTAACCCACGACCTGGACGCGATGGGCGAGGCGGTGACGGCCAAGACGCGGATTGTTTTCCTGGCCAACCCGAACAATCCGACGGGTACCTCGTTCGGCCGGAAAACATGGGAAAGATTTCTCGGCCGCGTCGGTCCCGAGACGCTGATCGTCGTCGACGAGGCATACTTCGAATATGTGAACGATCCAGAGTATCCCAATTCCATCGACTATCAGACCGACGGCAGGATGATCCTGACGTTCAGGACCTTCTCGAAGCTCTACGGCCTCGCGGGACTCAGGATCGGCTACGCCGTCGGGCCGAAAGAGATCGTCGGCTGGATGCACCGCGTGCGGCAGCCGTTCAACGTCAACGCCGCCGCCCAATGGGGCGCGCTCGCCGCGTTGGACGATGACGAACATGTCCGGCGGAGCCTCGAGACGAACCGCGCGGGGATGGAATATCTTACGCGCGAGGTCGACAAGCTCGGTCTCGAACACGTGCCGAGCCAGGCGAATTTCATTTTACTCCGCGTCGGCGACGGCGCGGCGATTTTCCAAAAGCTCCTCCAGCGCGGCGTCATCGTGCGCCCGATGGGCGGTTACGAGCTCCCCGAATACATCCGGGTAACCGTGGGGACCGCTAAGGAAAACGCTAGATTTATAAACGAGTTGAAAGCTATAATCGCGGGCCGCACGTAAAGGTTTTGCCATGATCGTCGTCTTAAAACCGGATTTAAAGCCGGAAGAGGTGCAGAAGGTCATCGAGCGTATCGAGAGCTTCGGGCTCCGCGCGCATATATCGGAAGGCAAGGAGCGCACGATCATCGGCGCGATCGGCGACGAGCGGCTGCTCGCGGACCAGAGCCTCGAATCGTTCCCCGGCGTCGAAAAGGTCCTGCCGATCCTCAAGCCTTACAAGCTCGTCAGCCGCGAGTTCCAGAAGCACAACACGGTGATCCAGGTCGACGGCCAGGAGATCGGCGGGAAAAAAATCCACGTCATGGCCGGTCCATGCTCGGTCGAATCGCGCGATCAGGTGCTCGAATCGGCGCTGCCCGCGAAGCAGGCCGGCGCCACCTTCCTCCGCGGCGGCGCGTTCAAGCCGCGCACCTCGCCCTATAGTTTTCAGGGGCTCGGGGAGGAAGGGCTCGACTATCTCGCAAACGCGCGCAAGGTGACCGGCATGCCGATCATCACCGAGGTGCTCGACCCGCGCGATCTGGATCTCGTGGCGCGCTACAGCGACGTGCTCCAGATCGGCGCGCGCAACATGCAGAACTTCAAACTGCTGACCGAAGTCGGGAAGCTGAAGCTGCCGGTGATGCTGAAGCGCGGCCTTAGCGCGACGATCCAGGAGTTTCTCCTTTCGGCCGAATACATCGCGGCGGAGGGCAACCGCAAGATCATTCTCTGCGAGCGCGGCATTCGGACCTACGAGACCGAGACGCGGAACACGTTGGATATAAGCGCGGTGCCGGTCTTGAAGCAGCTCTCGCATCTCCCGGTCTTTATCGACCCGAGCCACGGTACCGGGCGCTGGGACCTCGTCGCGCCGATGGCGTTGGCGGGCATCGCCGCGGGAGCGGATGGACTTCTGATCGAGGTGCATTCCAATCCCGAAGTCGCGTTGAGCGACGGCCCGCAGTCGCTCAAGCCGAAAAAGTTCGCCGCGCTCATGGAAGATCTAAAGAGAGTCGCCGCCGCCGTCGGGAGAGAGATTTAATGGCCGCGCTGTTTCACAAGATGGTCATCGCCGGGGTGGGCCTCATCGGCGCTTCGCTCGCGCTCGCCGCGCGCGAGCGCGGCCTCGTCGAAGAGATCGTCGGCTACGGCCGCAGCGAGAAGAACCTGCGCTTCGCGCTCGATAAAGGAATTATCGACAGTTACTTTCACAAGCCCGAAGAGCTTCCCGCGGGCACGGACTTTCTGCTTTTGGGCACGCCGGTCGCCGCGATCGCGCCGATCACGAGAGAATTTCTGCCGTTCATGCAGCCCGGCTGCGTCGTCAGCGACGTCGGCAGCGTGAAGGCCGAGATCGTCCGCGACATAGAAAAACTCCTGCCGCCGTCGATGCCGTTCGTCGGCGCGCATCCGATCGCCGGGGGCGAGCAGTGGGGCGCGGAGCCCGCGCGCGCCGATCTCTTCATCGGCCAGCGCTGCATCATGACCCCGACGAAAAAAACGGATCCAAAGGCGCTGGAAAAAGTCGCGACACTGTGGACAAAGGTTGGCGCGAAAGTCGAAGAGCTGGACGCGGAGACGCACGACAAAATACTCGGTTTGGTGAGTCACCTGCCGCACGTGCTGGTGTACGGGCTGGTCAATCTCATGAATCGCGCGCGCGTCGACTCGACCGAGGTAATCGAATACTGCGGCGGCGGCTTCAAGGATTTCACCCGCATCGCGTCGAGCCGGCCGGAGCTGTGGCGCGACATCTGTCTGCTCAACCGCGAGGCGGTGAGCGGAGGTTTGGCCGATTACATCGCGGAGCTTGAAAAGCTCAAGCGCCTCGTCGATGAAGGCAAGGGGCCGGAGATCGAGCGCGAGTTCGCGCTCGCCAACGAGGCGAGGAGGCGGCTATCTTAAGCGCAGCCACAAAGCGGGGCGCGCGGAGAATCGAAGCGGTCAAACGACCGCTGCGCGGCGAGATCACCGTCCCCGGCGACAAGTCGATCGGCCATCGCGCCGTCATTTTCGCCGCGATCGCGCACGGCGCGAGCCGGATCGCCAATCTCTCGGGGGGCGAGGACAACCACCGTACGATCGAGGCGTTCAAGACTCTCGGCGTAAAAATTTCCGGCGACGATCGGCTGCTCTCGGTCGAAGGCAAAGGCTGGGAGGGGCTCAGCGCGTCCAAGAAAGTCATCGACTGCGGCAATTCCGGCACGACGATGCGGCTGCTCTCCGGCATCCTCGCCGGCCGGCCGTTCGCGTCGACTCTGGACGGCGACGCCTCGCTCAGGCGGAGGCCGATGCGGCGCGTGATCGAGCCGTTGGGGCAAATGGGGGCGCGCTTCGAAAGCCGCGACGGCTGCGCGCCACTGGAGATACACGGCGGGCGGCTCGAAGGCATTCGCTATACAACGCCGGTGGCAAGCGCGCAGGTCAAATCCGCGATCCTTTTGGCCGGGCTGCAGGCCGACGGCGTAACGACGGTCGAGGAGCCGCAGCAATCGCGCGATCATACCGAGATCATGGCGCGCGCGCTCGGCGCGAAGCTCGAGGCGCGCGGTCGGACGGTCTCGCTGGAGGGCGGCCACAAGCTTGCGCCGCTGGATATCCAGGTCCCCGGCGATCTATCGTCCGCGGCCTTCTTCATGGCGGCGGCGGCGATGATTCCGGGCTCCGATCTGCTCATCCGCGGGATCGGCTGCAATCCCACGCGGAGCGGCGTGATCGACGTCTTGCGGCGCATGGGCGCGGCAATCGAATTGATCGATCCCAGAACCGCCGCCGGCGAGCCGGTGGCGGACATGAGAATTCGCGGCGCGAGGTTGAAGGGCGTCGATATAGGTCCGGAGATGGTGGCGCGGACGATCGACGAGTACCCTGTTTTGGCTGTCGCGGCGGCTTTGGCCGAGGGGGTCACGGCTATTTCCGGCGCGAAGGAGTTGAGGTATAAGGAGTCGGACCGAATCGCCGTCATGACCGAGCAGCTCAAGCGGCTCGGTGTGAATGTCGAGGAGCGGGACGACGGGATGATCATCGAAGGGCGCGGGCGGCTGAAAGGCGCCGCGGTTCAGAGCGCCGGCGATCATCGCGTGGCGATGGCGCTCGCCGTCGCCGCTCTTTCGTCGGACGGCGGCGTCGAGCTCGACGACACGGCGTGCGCGGATATTTCGTTTCCCGGGTTTTTCGAACTCCTGGAAAGGATCGCCCGCGCGTAAGGTGAAGAAGATCATCGTCGCCATCGACGGGCCGGCGGGTGCGGGGAAGAGCACGGTCGCAAAACGGTTGGCAAAAGAGCTCGGTTACACGTATATGGATACCGGCGCGATGTATCGCGCGTTCGCGCTGAAGGCGAGACGGGAGGGCATCGACCTGGACAACGAAAGCGCCTTGCGCGCGTCTCTCGCTGGGACCAACGTCGAGTTGATGGAGAAAGACGGACAGCCGAAGGTGCTTCTCGACGGGCGCGACGTCACGAGTGAGATACGCGCGCCGGAAATGAGCCAGTGGGCATCGAAGATCTCGGCGCTAAAGCCGGTGCGTGAAAGGATGGTCGAGCTGCAGCGCGCTCTCGGAACCCGGGGCGGCGTCGTGGTGGAGGGCCGGGACATCGGAACTGTCGTTTTTCCCGGCGCCGAGGTGAAAATCTTTCTCACCGCGGGCACGCAGGAGCGCGGGCTCAGGCGCTTCGCCGAGCTTCAGGCGCATGGGAAAGACGTGACGCTGGAGGAAACGCTGGGGGAGATGAAGCAGCGGGACCGGCGCGACCGGGAGCGCGCGGTGGCGCCGCTGCGCCAAGCCGAAGACGCCGTCGCCGTCGATTCGACGGGGATGAGCGTCGATCAAGTCGTGGAGAAAATCATGAAAGAGATCAAAAAAAGTATCTAGAGAAGGAAGGGAAAACAAGCTAATGGCGGAAAATCAACCTAACAACCAAACTACCGGCGACGATTTTAAGACGCTCTTCGAGGAGAGCCTGCGCACGGTGAAGCCGGGCGGAGTCGTCAAGGGAAGAGTCGTCGGCATAACCCCCTCACACGTCATGGTCGACGTGGGCTACAAATCGGAGGGGCAGATTCCTCTGCACGAATTCCTCGATCGCGACGGCAACCCGCAGGTCAAGGTCGGCGATGAAATCGACGTCTACTTCGATTCGTCCGAAGCCGAAGGGGGGGGCATCGTGCTCTCGCGCCAGCGCGCGGAGAACATGAAGGTGTGGGAGGACATCGAGAAGGCCTCGCGCGACGGCACCGGGGTCGAGGGCGTCATCGTCGCCAAGGTCCGCGGCGGCTTCAAGGTCGATCTCGGCGTGCCGGCGTTCCTGCCCGGATCGCACGTCGATATTCGGCCGACGCGCAATCTCGACCGTTTCCTCGGACAGCGCGATAAATTCGCCGTGCTCAAATTCAACCGGGCGCGCGGCAACGTCGTCGTCTCACGCCGCGCGCTGCTCGAAAAGGAGCGCGACAGCCTCAAAAAAGAGATTCTCAAGGTGCTCGAAGAGGGCGTGATCCTCGAAGGCACGGTCAAAAACATCACGAGCTACGGAGCGTTCGTCGACCTCGGCGGCATCGACGGCATTCTGCATATCAGCGACATGTCGTGGGGACGGATCGGCCACCCATCGGAGATGGTCAACGTCGGCGACCGCATCAAGGTCGTCGTGCTCAAGTTCGACGCCGAGCGCGAGCGCATCTCTCTCGGCATGAAGCAGATCATGCCCGATCCCTGGAACACCGTCGCCGAGAAGTACGCCATCGGCACGCGCCTGCAAGGCAAAGTCGTCAGCCTCGTCGATTACGGCGCCTTCGTCGAGCTGGAGAAAGGCGTCGAAGGTCTGATCCACATCTCCGAAATGTCATGGACGAAAAAGATCGCCCATCCCTCCAAGGTCGTTCAGGTCGGCGAGACGGTCGAAGTCGTCGTTCTGAACGTCGACCCGAACCACCGCCGCATCTCGCTCGGTCTCAAACAGGTGATGCCGAATCCATGGGAGCAGGCGAAGGATAAATATCCCGTCGGCACCGTCATCAAAGGTCCGGTGCGGAGCGTCACCGACTTCGGCATTTTCGTCGGCGTTGAGGAGGGGATCGACGGCCTGGTGCACGTCTCGGATCTACACTGGACGAAAAAGGTCAAGCATCCTTCGGAGCTCTATAAAAAGGGCGACATGGTCGAGGCCAAGGTGCTCGGCATCGACGTGCAGAACGAGCGCTTTTCGCTCGGCGTCAAGCAGCTCTCGACAGACCCCTGGCAGTTGATCGCGCAGAAGTATCCGATAGGATCGAAAGTCAAAGGCGAGGTCGCCAGCGTTCCCGATTTCGGCGTCTTCGTCCGCCTGGAAGAGGGCGTCGAAGGGTTGATCCACGTCTCCCAGCTGAGCACCGAACGCGTCGACAAGCCGTCGAGCCTTTTCAAACCCGGCGACACGGTCGAGGCCGAGGTGATCAACGTCGATCCGCACGAGCGAAAGCTCGGCCTCAGCATCCGCGCGCTCAAGAAAACCGAAGAGCGCCAGGAGATGGAAAACTATCTCAAGCGCGAGAAGGAAGGCGGCCGCTTCTCGTTCGAGGCGATCCTCAACGAAGAGCTGAGGCTCGATCGCGACGAGGAGCCGCGGCCCGCGGAAAAAGGCAAAGGGGGCAATCCGCAATAGCGGATTGAAGTCATATGGCGCGCGGACGTTCGCTGCTGAAGGGATTGGGGATTCTTTTCGTTCTGGTCCTGATCTTTTTCGTCTCGGTGTTCTTCTACGCCTATATGACCGGCGGCGAGGCGGGCGTTTTGAGCGCGCTCGGCGGCGACAGCGTCGGCGTCGTGCAGGTCGAAGGCACCATCAATGATTCGCACGATATCATCGAAAGATTGAAGCAGTTCGGCGAGACGAACGGCGTCAAGGCGATCGTGCTGCGCGTCGACTCTCCCGGCGGCGCCGTCGGGCCGACGCAGGAGATCTACGAAGAAATCGAAAAGCTCAAGAAGAAAAAGCCGGTGATCGCCTCGTTCGGCGGCATGGCCGCCTCCGGCGGTTACTACATCGGCAGCGCCTGCGATCAGATCGTGTCCAATCCCGGCACGCTCACGGGTTCCATCGGCGTCATCATGGAGCTCGGCAACATCGAGGAGTTGCTCAAGAAGGTCGGCGTGCAGGGCTCCAGCATCAAGAGCGGCCCGAACAAAGACATCGGCTCGCCGCTGAAGCCGTTGACGCCCGAGGGGCGGGCCATTCTTCAAGGGCTCGTCAACAATGTTCATGGGCAGTTCGTGAGCGCTGTCGCCAAAGGCAGGCATCTGCCGGAGGAGAAAGTCCGGGAGCTTGCCGACGGACGCGTCTATTCCGGCGAGCAGGCTAAAGGTTTGGGCTTGGTCGACGTTTTGGGTAATATGGAAGACGCCGTCGATCTTGCCGCCAAGCGGGTCGGCATCAAAGGGAAGCCGCAGGTCGTCTATTCGCGCACGGAGCAGAAGGGATGGCTCGATCGGATGTTCTCCGCAACCTGGTTGCGGGGCTTGGCCAGGCACGACAGCCTCGGGCTCCGCTACGAGTGGTCCACCTCTTTGCTTCCGTGAGGCGGCCCAAGAAAAATTTCATCGCTATCTGAAAATGCGTTCTGCCGGAGGGCTTCTATGACCAAGCGGGACTTGATCGACGAGATCAACAAGCGTTTTCCCCATCTTTCGCACAGGGATTCCGAGATCATCGTCAACGCCATCTTCGATGCCATGGTCGATGCCATGGGACAGGGCGAGCGCATTGAGATACGCGGCTTTGGAAGCTTTGTCGTGAAACACCGGCGCGCGCGCGAAGGGCGCAATCCCAAGAGCGGCGAGATCGTGTCTGTAGCCGCCAAGCGCGTGCCTTTCTTCAAGGTCGGAAAAGAATTGCGCCTTCGAGTCGACGGCAAGCCGGTGCCCGAGGGCACCGAATGAAACCGCTCTGGGCGCCGTGGCGCATGGCTTATATCGAGGAGGAGAAGCCGGCCGGCTGCATCTTCTGCGACAAGCCCCGGGAGCAAGATCCGCGCGCGGCGCTGGTTCTGGGCCAAACAGCGCACTCGGTCGTCATGCTGAACAAGTACCCTTATAATAACGGACACATTCTGATCGCTCCCAAGCGCCACGAGCATCGCGTGGTCGCGCTCTCGGAAACGGAGTACCGCGACGTCTGCGACGCGGTCAGGCTAGCGCTCGATGTTCTCGAGCGCTCATTCCGCCCCGGCGGCTTCAACGTCGGCATGAATCTCGGGCGTACGGCCGGAGCGGGGGTGGCCGACCATCTTCATTGGCACATCGTGCCGCGTTGGGAAGGCGACACCAATTTCATGCCGGTGGTGGGAGAGACGCGTGTCATTCCGCAGCATCTGCTCGACAATTACGATCGGTTGAGTCCCATTTTTCGTGAGGCGCTGCCCTCGGAGCGTGCGTACGGTGTTTAGCAATAAGCCGCCCGCAAAACGATCGCGAGGGTTCCGGCGCCGAGGCGAGAAATCGTCGTCGACTTCTTCCGTCTTGGGCGGCGATGCTTTATGTTACTAGCTGGAGGGAGGCCTTAGCGTGAACGAACCAAAGACTTTAGGAGAGCTTAAGAAAAGCGGCCATCAGGTCCTGACGGTGCGCCAGGAGATGCGCAAAAACCTCGTCCAGTGCCTGCAAAGCGGCAAGCGCATCCTGCCGGGAATCCTGGGGTACGATGAGACCGTCATCCCGGATATCGAGAATGCGATTCTATCGGGCCATCATATGGTATTTTTGGGCGAGCGCGGGCAGGCGAAGTCGCGTATCATCCGCGGCCTGGTGTCGCTCCTGGACGAAAGGATTCCGATCGTTCAGGGCTGCGAGATCAGCGATAACCCGCTCGAGCCGATCTGCCGCGCGTGCAAGCGGCGCTTGGCGGAGGAGGGCGATGCGCTGGCGGTCGAGTGGATCGGTCGAGACCACCGCTACGGCGAGAAGCTTGCGACGCCGGACGTCTCGATCGCCGATCTTATCGGCGAGATCGACCCGATCAAGGTCGCCGAAGGGCGCTATCTTGCCGACGAAGAGACGATTCACTACGGGCTCATTCCGCGCACGAACCGCGGCATCTTCGCCATCAACGAGCTGCCCGACCTGACCGAGAAAGTCCAGGTCGGCCTCTTCAACCTGATGGAGGAGAAGGACGTTCAGATCAAAGGGTACAAGATTCGCATGCCGCTCGATGTCGTCATCGTGGCGAGCGCGAATCCCGAGGACTACACGAGCCGCGGGCGGATCATCACGCCGCTCAAGGACCGCTTCGACGTCCAGATACGCACGCATTATCCGCAAAGCATTCAGGACGAGCTGGCGATCATGGAGCAGGAATCGGCGCCGATGAGCCACCGGAGCCACGCGGTGACCGTGCCGCAGTTCGTCAAGGAAATTTTGGGCCACATGACCTTCGAGGCGCGCAAATCGAACGAGATCAACCAGTCCTCGGGCGTCAGCGTGCGCGTCACGATCAACAATTACGAAAGCCTGATCAGCAACGCCGAGAAGCGCGCGCTGCGGCTGAGGGAAACCGAAGTCGTGCCGCGCGTCAGCGACCTTCATGCCGTGCTCGCCTCGACGAGCGGCAAGATCGAGATGGAGTATGTCGGCGAGGACAAAAAAGAAGACGATCTCGTCGAGAAGCTCGTCAACCGCTCGATCCTCAAAGTCTTCGATCAATATTTTACCGTGAGCTCGCTGCAAAAAGTCGTCGATTATTTTAACTCCGGCTGGGGCGTCGAGGTTTCCGACGCCATGCCCTCGCCGGACTACCTCGAAGGCATCAAAGAGATCCCGGGCTTGAAAGACGCGCTCCGCACGCTCGGCCCGATGGAATCTCCGGCGCTCATGGCTTCGGCGACCGAGTTTATTCTCGAAGGCCTTCACCTCCATCAGAAGCTCAACAAAGAGATCGAGGGAGGAAGAATCACGTACGGAAAATGAGATTGAGACGATGAGATAGAGACAGAGACTGGTCTCTATCTCTGTCTCGCCTCTCTGTCTCTTTCTAGCCATGCGCAAGGTTCGCTACAGCCGCTGGGACCACGCCTCCGGCGATCCCGTCCAGACCGACAGCGTCTTCGACCAGCTGAACGACTACATGAACGACACCGGGGACCTGCAGCAGGCGATGCGCCGCCTGATGCAGCGCGGCCTCAAGCAGGGGGAGAATAAGGTCCCCGGCATGGAGGACTTGCTCTCCCAGGTCGCGCGCGAGATGCGCCGGCTGTACGAACAGTACCGTCTTCAGTCGGCGCAGGACGACGTCAAGCAGCAGCTCGATTCGATCGTCGGGGAAGAGCGCGAGACCCTCGATCAGGCCGGCGAGCGGCAGGAGATCGAGGAGAAAAAGAAATTCCTCGACCGGCTGCCCGGGAAGACGAGCGATGCGGTGGAGCGGCTCGCCGAATACGACTTTGAAAATCAGCAGGCCGGCGACAAATTCCAGGACCTTCTCTCGATGCTCGAGCAGATCCGGCGGCTCGAAAACTCCGTCCGCCGCGAGGGCAATCTCTTCCGCGGCCAGACGCCGCTCGATCTTCAAGAAGCGCAGGATCTGATCAACCGCCTCGAAGAGTTGCGCAGGCTCGAAGGCCAGCTCTCCAGCATGCGGCCCGATCAAATCGATCTCGAGCTCCTGCAAAAATTGCTGGGCGAGCAGGCGCTGAAGGATTTCGAAGGCGTCTCGCGGCTCGAATCGATGCTCGAAGACGACGGCTACGTCGTCTCCCGCGGCGATCACTTCGAGCTCACGCCGCGCGGCGTGCGCCGCATCGGGCAGCTCGCGCTCCGCGATATTTTCGAGCAGCTCCGGCGCGACGCGCTCGGCCGGCACTCGATCCGCAAGCGCGGCTCGCAGGAGCTCATGACCGAGCAAAGCCGGCCCTACAGCCAGGGCGACTCGCTCCACCTCAACATCATCGACACGTTGAAAAGCGCGCTGCTCGCCGAGGGCCGGCTGCCGATCCGGCTCCGGCCCGAGGATTTCATGGTCTACGAGACCGAGCATTCGACGCGCGCGGCGACCGTCCTGCTGCTCGACATGAGCTGGTCGATGAGCTGGGACGGGCGCTTCGCGGCGGCGAAAAAGGTCGCTCTCGCGATGGATAGCCTCATGCGCGCGATGCACCCGCGCGACTACTTCGGCATCGTCGGTTTTTTCACGCGCGCCGTCGAACTCAAGGCCAAGGATCTGCCCGAGGCGACCTGGAACATGGGCGACCCGTTCACGAATCTGCAGGACGGCCTCCATCTCGCCTCGGAGATGCTCGACCGCAAGCCCAGCCAGAATCAGCAGATGATCATCATCACCGACGGCCAGCCGACCGCCTACTGCCGCCAGGGGCGCCTCTACTGCGAATGGCCGCTCAGCTTCGGCGGCATCAGCCAGCGCGCCGCCGAAGAGACGCTGCGCGAAGCCGAGCGCGTCACGCGCCGCGGCATCACGATCAATACCTTCATGCTGGACGACAGCCCCGTCCTCAAAGAGTTCGTCGACGCGCTCACGCGCATCAACCGCGGCCGCGCGTTTTACACGCGGCCGGAGCGCCTCGGCGAATACCTGCTCGTCGATTACGTGTCGCGCCGAAGACGGAAAGTCTAACCGACCGGCATGGCGGCCGCGGGCCAAAAACGCGTCGTCGGCATCGCCGCCCCGCGCGTCGAAGGGGAGCAAAAGGTCTCCGGCGGCGCAGTCTACGCGCTCGACGTCGTTCTTCCCCGCATGCTGTGGGCCAAGGTCTTGCGCAGCCCGCTGCCGCACGCCCGCATCAAGAAAATCGATGTCTCTAAAGCGCGCGCGCTTTCGGGCGTGCGTGCCGTTCTCACCGGCAAGGATCTCTCCGGCGCGAAGATCGGAAAAAAAATCGTCGATATGCCGCTCCTCGCCGAGGACGTGGTGCGCTTCGTCGGCGAGAAAGTGGCTGCCATCGCCGCCGAGACTGAAGATATCGCCTCCGAGGCGGTCGAGCTCATCGAGGTGGAGTACGAGGAGCTGCCGGCGGTGCTCGATCCGCTGGAGGCGATGCGCCCCGGGGCGCCGATGCTGCATCCAGAGCTCGCCGGCTACGGCGGCCTCGTCCATCCGATCGAGCAGCCCGGCAACGTCATGGTCCATCTCGCGTGGAAAAAGGGCGATGTCGCCGAGGGGTTCAAGCGCTCGGACGTCGTCGTGGAAAATACTTTCCACACGGCGCGCGTCCATCAGGCTTATATCGAGCCGCACTCTTGCCTCGTCGCCGCGCGAAACGGCGGCGCGGAAGTCTGGGCGTCCACCAAAAGCCCGTACAATTTGCGCGACCAGCTCGCGGCGGCGTTCAAGAGCGCGCCGGATAAATTCATCGTTCACCCGTGCTACATCGGCGGCGATTTCGGCGGCAAGGGCGATCACAACGACGCGGCGCTTTGCTACGCGCTTTCGTCGCAGAGCGGCCGGCCGGTCAAGTTCGTGATGGATTACAACGAAGAGTTCGCCGCCGGCAATCCGCGGCACAGTGCGGTTGTCCGCATCAAGACCGGCGTCAAACGCGACGGCGCCCTCGTCGCCCAGCACATCGAGTTCATCTTCGACAGCGGCGCCTACGCCGCCTTCCGGCCGCAGGGTTTTCTCGTCGGTGCGCACGACAGCGCGGGACCGTATCGCATTTCGCACGTGCTGGTCGAGGAAAATTACGTCTATACCAACCGCGTGCCGTGCGGCTACATGCGCGCGCCGGGCCACACGCAGGGATTCTTCGCCACGGAAAGCCAGATCGATCTCGTGGCGAAAAAAATCGGCCTCGATCCCGTCGAGTTCCGGCGCAGGAACCTCATGCGCGACGGCGATATCGCGCCGCTCGGCGAGCCGATCGAGCACATCCGCGCCGAAGAGACGCTCGCTCGCGCCCTTAAGGAATCCGGCTTCAAGGAACGCAAGAACGAAAACACCGGGCGCGGCGTCGCCGTCGCGCAGTGGGTCTCGAAGGGCGGCGAATCGTACGCGTTCGTCAAGATCGCCCCCGACGGCAGCGTCACTTTGTCCGCTGCCGTAATGGACGTCGGCTCCGGCGCCTACACCGTCATGCGGCAGGTCGTCGCGGAAGAGCTCGGCGTGCCGCTCGAAGCGGTTCAGGTCGAGTCGCTCGATACGACCAAAGTTTTGAAGGACACCGGCGTGCGCGGCAGCAGCAGCACGCGCGTCCACGGCAGCGCCGCGTATTTAGCTGCGGCGAAGGCGAAGGAAATGATGGTCGCCGCAGCCGCGGAAGCGATGGGCGCGGCGCTGGAGGAGATGGTGCTCCACGGCGGCGCGGTCATCCACCGTAGGGCGGAACGAAGAATGACGTTCGCCGAGATCGTGGAGGCGAAAGGCGCGGCGATTGTCGCCGAAGGCCATTATCAGAACATGAAGGAGGGGCCGGAGGCCTCGATGGTCGCGCAGGTGGCCGAGGTCGAAGTCGACCGCGAGACCGGCGAGGTCAAAATTAAAAAAGTCACGACGGCGCACAACACCGGCACGGTCGTGAATCCGCTCGGCCATCAGGGACAGATCGACGGCGGCGTCGTCATGGGCATGGGGCAGGCGCGCATGGAAGAGGTCGTGATCGACGACGGCGGCAAGGTCGCGACGACGAACCTGGGCGACTACAAGATTCCAACGATCCGCGACATCCCCGAGCTCAAGACCGCGATCATGGAATCCGCCGCCGGCAGCGGCCCGTATCACAGCATGAGCATCGGCGAGACCGCGATCATGCCGATCGCCGCGGCGATCGCCAATGCCGTCGAAGACGCCGTCGGCGTGCGCATCAAAGATATGCCCATCACCGCCGAAAAAGTTCTCGCGGCGCTGAACGAGCGCAGCCGTTAGCTTCCCCGATCGGCTGTTACGAGAGTTGCAATCGTCCCAAGTTGTACTAAAAGATTACTGACCGCCTATCCGGAATGAGGCTATATGGATTTCAAGTGCAGCAAGTGCGGTGCTACGTTTCGTACGCGGGATGAACTCCGACAACATATTTTCAATGTCCATATGGGCGAGGGTGCGCTGTGCGAGAACCCTCCCAGCGGTTCGAAGCCCCGCGCTGGCGTCGTGAGCCGTGACCGTCGTGTGATAGGAACCGATTCTGCATGAAGTGGGCGCTCGATAGCGGTTACGGTTTCGGCTGCTGTGAGGTCGCTGCGCAGCTCGCGGGCAATGTCGTTGAGCATCTGGAAAGAGAAGCGCAATACACCGTAAAGGCGCTCGAACTCATGCCGATGCACGACGTTCGCAATCCGAGCGCGGCATTGACGGCCATCGTGAACCAAGCTCGTCAAGCTGCTTACGCGGGCGGGAGTATCACACCGTATGCTGCCGCCATCGATCGACTGTGGCAGGAATTCAGTAGAGAGCTCGGCTCGAAGCCGACGCTTGCGTGGCGAATCGGGCCGGCATTCCTTGCCGGAATCAATCTCGGCGCGGCGTATATGCGCTGTTACCTGAGACTTCAGCACCCTGCGACAATACAAAATCTCGACGGTGCTCTGCTTTGGTTGGGTAAGCTTCGCAATCCGGGTGCCGGCAATCAGCCGCCGCCCGGCTTCACTATCGATTTCAATGCGAAGATCGCCGAGATCAAGTCCCAGTATCAATCCGGCGGCTCCGCCGGACTGCCTACGGTGGCAGACTTTATCGACGCGCTGCGCGGAAACATAAAAGATCAGTTTCCGCCGCCATAGCCGATCCGGGGGCGGCGGCACCCGGAGTGGGTTCGGGTCACGGAGGTTACATGGCGGATCGCTTTCAAGACTTCTTCCCCGTCGCGGCACACGACACCTGGAAATTTCTCGAGCGTAACAGCGGCGCCACCGTCACAGTCGAATATCGCGCCAAATCGGTGAGTAATCGAAAGGTGATTGAGTTGGAGCTGACCGGACTCCCCGCCCATGTCAACCCAAACTTCTTCGACCGGCTGACGCTGACGGATGCCGGCCTCGAGCTGAATCGGATCCGGCTGACCAAGCGAGCCGTGGCCATCGATCCGCCTCTGGTCGTCACGCTGAAGCCCGAGGAGTCAAACCAAGTCGCCGTTCTTTTTCCTCCGGATGCGGTTCCGGTTCTTAACGACAGCCCGCCGTTCGCCGGCAAAGTGACGGCGAAGAAGCTGAGTTCGCTTGGAACAGATAA